>Ga0209481_10000043_pt1 | contig 62702 bp, 75 predicted proteins | sample SoiMetdeltSBSDD3_FD_187598 | JGI IMG/M metagenome (GOLD analysis project Ga0209481, IMG submission 187598) | Bulk soil microbial communities from a Populus tree surrounding site in Tennessee, USA - Soil MetaG P. deltoides SBSDD3 (SPAdes) (version 2) | ecosystem: Environmental > Terrestrial >...
ACAAGTCGGTGGATCGTGGGATGGGTTCGCACATCTCTATCCAGACAGCACCACCGTCGGTGAGCTGGCCGCACAGGCCGGACGAGACCGTGAGACGTTCGTCCAGAAGTGGGGAGTTCCACCGTGGTAGTGTAGCTCTGTGACCTCCAACCTCGACGTGACGATCGTCATACCGTCGATTCCACCGCGCGCGCTTCTTCTGCGACGCGCGGTGGAGTCCGTTCTCAACCAGACGTGGTATCACGTCGCGGGAATCTCGATAGCCGTTGACACGGAGAGGGAAGGTGCCGGCCCGACACGCCAACGCGCGCTCGACGGCGTCAGCACCCCCTGGGTCGCGTTCCTCGACGATGATGACGAGTTTCTTCCACATCACATCGAGGCGCTCATGCAGCACGCGCTCGAGACCGGCTGCGATTACGCCTACTCGTGGTTTAAGATCGTCTCGAACGGTCACGTACTCGACACGGATCCGGTCTTTCCACCCGGACACTACCTCAACCCGTGGGACGACGCCAACCCGCGGCAGACCACCGTCACGACGCTGGTCCGGACCGAGCTGGCGAAGCAGGTGCGGTTCGTGCCGCCTCCGGACGGTGAGACGATCAACGGTCAGCGGTATGGTGAGGACTGGCAGTTCACACTGGGTTGTCTCGCAGCCGGCGCGAAGATCAGTCACCTCGTCGAGAAGACGTGGCTCTGGCATCACGACTCGGGGAACACCTCGGGTAGACCGGATCGGTGGTGACGATGTACCTCAAGCGAGGCGATAAGATACACCTAGCGGTACCAATTCCCAACACGTTCAGTCCCGCTGAGGCGGAGGTGGAGACTCGACGTCTCTACAACTTCTACGTAACCGAGTACGGTGCTCTCGGCGTGGGAATCGTGATCTTTACGACGAACAGCACTCTTACACATCCCGTTGTCGTCGCGGTGTTTCGTGAGGAGACGGAGTGAAGGTTTACGTCTACCCCGCCGACGAGACGGGTTGCGGCTACTACCGCCTCATCTGGCCGGCACGATCACTTCAGGCCTCACGTCTTGACATCGAGGTCGTCGTGGTCAACAAGAAGGACATGCAGCACCAGTTCCAGGGTAAGATGAGGGGCGACCAGATGATCGGCGTGGTCGTCCCTCCGGACGCGGACGTGGTCGTGCTTCAGCGACCGACGCACCAGCTGCTGCACCAGGCCGTTCCACTGATCCGCCAGCACGGCATCGCGGTCGTGATCGACATGGATGACGACCTCACATGCATCGACCCGCGTAACCCCGCGTGGTTGAAGATGCATCCCAACGTCGACGGCGAGCACTCGTGGTCGCACGCACGACCGGCGTGTGACAAGGCGACGCTGGTTACCGTATCGACGGCTCCTCTGCTGGATGTGTACGCGCGCAAGACCCCGGGTGTAGTACTGCCGAACTACGTGCCGCAGTACTTCACGGAGATTGAGCACGAGGACAGCGCGGTCGTAGGCTGGGGTGGATCGGTGATGTCACACCCCGACGACCTGCAAGTCATGGGTCCAGCCATCGCACGTCTCTCACGCGAACTTGATTTCTTCACGGTGGTTGGACCCGACAAGGGTGTAGCGAACGCGCTGGGATCGAGTGTTGCCAAACGTGTTCAGACCACGGGTGCGGTCAACTTCATCGAGTGGCCTCATGCCCTCGCGAAGCACCTCGGTATCGGTGTGGCGCCGACGTCGGACACGCGCTTCAACCGCGCTAAGTCGTGGTTGAAGCCGCTGGAGTACGCGTCCGTTGGGATACCACCGGTGTCGTCCGATCGTCCCGAATACGTCACCCTTGTCGAGAACTACGGGATCGGTTGGATCGCATCATCGCCCAAGGACTGGTATCGGCTCGTGATGAAACTCGCGCGAGATGACGACATGAGACGCGAGTTCGGTACCGAACTTCGTCGTGTGATCGCTGAACACCTCACGATCGAGCGAAACATCATCCAGTGGGTCAACGCGTGGCGCTACGCGCTCGAGTTAGAGCGAGGTTAGCCCGCGAACGACCTACAGCATCCGCTGAGATGAGAACGACCGGTCTCCAGGGTAACTACCTGGGATCGGTCGTTTCTATGTTCTGGGGAGGTGATTTAACTGGGTAAAAAGGTACATGACGGTTAAACCGGCCAGGATATCCCGCAGTTGAGACAGAACTCGTGTTTTCCACTCTCGTCAGCTACGATGCTGTAGCTCTGACACGTGACACATCGAGATCGTGAACGTGATCTCTTAAGCGATCGACGCGTCGTCTCACTGGTTCCACCCCATACACCGGTCTCGTTGTGATCAAGTGCCCAATCGAGACACTCAGCTCTAAAGGTGCACCCGTCGCAGATCTTAATCGCAAGCTCGGTCGATGACGGTGAGTCGTACTGCGGAAAGAAGAGATCACTAGATGCGTTACGACACGCGCCTTTCTCCTTCAGTATCCAGAGAATGTTCACGTAAAAACTCCTAGGTTACGATGACTCGATCGAGCCACCCGGTAGGTGACTCGATCGAGGTTTACATCGAGTTAGCTCTTGTGAAGTAGGTGAACGACGGTCTTGTTGATCGCCTTGGTGGTTTGACCTTCCAGCGCACCGAGGAACCGCGACTCGGGAGTGCCACCAGCGCGCTGCCAGTCGAAGTACTCGGACACGGCGTTGACCAGTCCCCACCCGGTGCCGGCGAATCCGACCTGCTGCGCGTCCTGCAGCGTGATGATCTTCTGAATGACCTCGTTCTTCTTCGCTCGCGCCGGCAGTACGGCGTCGAGAACGGCCGTCGCCTTCGCTTCGTTCACCGTGGTGTCCAGTAGGCGAGCGACGAGCTTCTCGAACCGCTCACCGTATGCGGCGAGCTTGATCAGCGAGTCCTTCGCCTCGACGAGCTTCTCGTGCATCTTGTAGGTGTGCTTGATCGACCAGCGGTGTGGAACACCCTTGGTAAATGACGACAGCGTCAGCTGGTTCATGCACCGGTTGCGAAGCGGCATGACTGCAACTTCGATGCCGCGTGAGCGGTCGTGCGAGGTGCGAAGGATCGCATAGAGATCGTGAGGATCGGTGTCGGTCAGCGTGTCCAGCGCGAACGGTGCCTTCACGACCATGAACCCCTGCCGACCACCGCGGAGGGCACCGGCCGCGACGTAGCGCGAGTCGACGGCGTCCATGAAGTCGAACGCGTCGGCGTACTGTAGCGGCTGGTAGGTATCGGAGACGAGGTCGAAGAACTCGCCCGTGTCCTCACGGATGACGGCCTTGCGCTTGGGTGCGATAAGAGAGACACCGCTGTGTCGATAGGTGATCTCGGTGAGTACGATGTTGAAGTCGATACCACCGAGCTTCGCGGCCTCCGCGGCCGTCTTAGCGCCGTCGACGAGCTTGCCCATCTTGATCCACGGCACCTCACGTGTCGTGAACTGCGTGTCGGTTGTGGTTTCGGGTACCACGGTGATCGTCATGTCCTGTCCTTTCAGCGTGTTTCATCCTGATGAGATTATAGTATCACGTGTGGTACCGGGATGCAAATAACCCGCCCAAGATCTTTCTTGGGCGGGTTACAACACGCGACGCGTGAATCTACGTCCTGATGACGGGCAGCTGAACGGTTGAGGCCGTCGCGTCCGCACCGCTAGCGTGCGTATCGGTGAGAAGCGACTCCGGCAGAGATGCGGTACTCGGTACCTGAACGGCCATCTGAGCTACCTCCTGCGTGTGAAGTCGCTGGGCCTCGGTTAGCTGCTTCTGCAGCATCGCGATCTCTATGTCCTTCCGTGCAAGGTTGCCGTTGGCGAGGGTCTTAACCTCCTCCTGGTCGTTCCTCACCTGTCGAAGAGCGACGTATCCTCCCACACCCGCCATGGCGATGATGAATGTAGAGATCATCTGTAGATCTTGTCCACCCCACATCACGAGTGCGAATACGGTGCTGCAGAGAAGACCAACCAGAACGACGTGTTCCCAGCGAAGACTGTCGAACAACCTTCGGGTGTCAGGTGCGTTGCTCATCTAGTCTCCCAGCTCACGGGTTAGTTCCTGCACGGTCGCGGTTGCGGTCTCTTGCGCGGTGGGAATGCTGTCATCCACCGCATCAGCGACGGCCGTCGCGATCTCGGCGATGTTCTCGGGTGTGATCCCACCAGTTGTGAGAAGCTGGTTGACGGCCACGGCGAGCTGGTTAGTCTCGGTGATCGCGGGGAACTTCGAACCGTCACTGGCCGTGTATGCCGGTACATTGCAGATCGGACGCATGTGAATGATTGCGTCGATCCGGTAGTTGATGACGTGTAACACGTACTGCTGCCCGGGGGTCATGTCGCTCGCAAATCCTTCCAGGTTCCAGGGGGTGGTGGTGTCGCTGATCGGTGCGTCCAGAACGGAGATGTGTACGTGGTTGGTGTGTGGATCAGAACCGGAGTACGGCCGCCAGGTCCACGCCGGGTATGAGCTGGTCGCGTACGACGAGAACTTGCGCCGGTTGGAGATCACGTACTTGATGCGTTGGTCACGGTGGATGCGCAGGACCTCGGCGAACAGGTACGAGTCGAACCCGCCGGTCGGATCGTGGGTGAGATCCAGTGCGGTAACCATCTCCGCGCCGACGTTCGCCACGAAGTGAGGACAGTGATCCGAGTCGGATTCGTGAAGATCGTCACAGATCGTACCGTCGGATTTCTTACTCCGACCAGGTGCGATGGCGTTCACCTGGGCGCGGAGAACGATCAAGCTGTTCATGGTACGCCACACCGGTGATTACCTCCTTAAGACAGCTCTCGCCATCAACCATATCGGGTGATGGCGAGTTACTGCGTTATCGCTTACTGAGCCGGCGTCGGATCGGGAACGTCCGGTCGGAACCAGACGGGCCGGCCGTCACGCCGTTCGGACTGGACGCGGTTCAGCTTCCGCAACCGATCGAGAGCGAGATACGTCTCGGCGACGGTGAGGCCGGTCTTCTCGCCGATCTCGTTGCGGGTCTTGGGGCCGGCGGCGAGCAGCTCGAACACCTGCTCACCACGGGCGGTGATCCGTTCGGCGCGCGACGGTGCAGTTTCGGTCGGAGCCTCAACGGCGGGATCGGTCATAATCGAACTCCTCGTTACGGGAACAGTGACTTTACGTTTTTCCGCGACCGTCTTACTGTACCAGGAAGCGTGCTGTTTCCAGTCGTGAGTGACATCGATCACTGTCTCACGATCTCCGATAATCTCACCCGTATACGTGCCGGATTCACCGTTGATCGCCCGTTGGATCCACCGTCCAATCCAGCGACCACAGTCGACGGTGATCCCCTTACCCCACGTCATGCCTAGGCCGGGTATCCCCTTCAGCGGCTCGATCAACCAGTCGTCGGGGAACCCGAGGATCCGTGCGATCTCACGGTGGGTTAGTGTTCGTGGAAGCCACGGGTGAACGACCATCACGGGTCCCCCACCGGTGATCACCCGCGCGGGCTGGTCGGGTTTCCAGCGAACGGGAGTCGTGAACCCCATGAAGAAGTCGTTCTTGACGAGCTTCTCCTGCGTGGATCGCCACGAGATCGGGAGCCGTCCGTTGGTTTCGTAGTACCGGCGCGCCACCTGGGCCACGTGCTCACCCGGATTCCAGTCGACACCGGTCAGCAGGTCCCTGAGCCGACCGGTCAGCGGGTTGTCTACCGCTACGTGCCCGTCGAACGTCCCCGTAGGGGAGATACGCGGTGTAACCCAGGAACTCGCTACGGTTGTCTGGTACGGCCGGTACGGCTGCTGAGACCACGTCTGAGGCGAGTCCTCCAGGTCCTTGATCGCCTCCCAGAACAGCGGGTAGGTCGGCATGACCGGCCGCTCGATTCCGAACGGCACCTGGGAGATCACCCAGAAGTACCGCGGACGGATGGCAGCTCCGCCGACGGAGTACGCGTTGTGGAGCACGTGGGACAGTGTGTAGTGCAGCCCGGTACGATCCTCCACGAGTTGGCGCAGGTCTCGCATAAGCGCGTGACCGTCGGTCGAGCGGAACGCCTGCGGAACAGACTCGAAGATTGCAACAACCGGACGTACGCGCGACACGTACTCAGCAAAGGCCCACATGCAGTGATTGATCTTTGAATCAGCACCACGAAACTCCTTAGAGCTCATCACCGAGAAGCCGGAGCACGGCGGGTTGCCGAAGACGACGGAGGCTCCACCGAACGGAACGGTCCAGTTCACCGGATCCGACGACTGGGTCGTCCAGGTGTGCCCTAGGAGGTGACGGTTAGCCTCGCAGTTCGCGACACCGAAACCTCCCCTCATCTCTCGCTTGGCAGCGAGTGTGAAGCCGGCCTGCACCATGCCGAGGGTAAACCCACCGGCGAAGCCCATTACGTCGATCGCATCCATAGCTGAACCGTACTAGGTGGGCGTGTTGAGGATCTTGGTGATCCGCTTTATGCGGTCGAGGTTCTCGATGCCGAAGATCAGCTCGTTCGATAGACCCTTGTTACATCCACCACAGACGAACGCGAGCTCACCTAGGATACGTCCCTGTCCGACGCCAACGTCATCTAACGCACGAGTGCAGTGAGGACACTTCAACGAGACGCCGTCGTAGCCTTCTTCCTGCCGCTCAGCGTTTCGCTGGTTCTTCACCACATACTTCTCGAAGAACAGGCTTGCGAGCGTCTCCGGCTCGATGCCCGATGCGAGCATGATGTTCATCATGAAGTGCCACGCGTCGACGATCTCCGAGATCACCTTCGTCGCATCGTAGTCACGGTTTGTTGCCCACGTCTTCCAGCCGGTTTCGTTGAGTGCCTCGGTGAGCTCGACGATTCCAGCGAGAGTGTTCATGCGGACGTACTCGGCGCGGTCCTCAACCTCGACGGACATGTCCTTGAAGTTGACGTTGTACGAGTAACGCTGGAGTGCAGCCTGACGCGTGAACATCTCGGCGAGCCTATCCACGGCGCAGCACCTCCAGGTCGGACAGCCACGCGTAGAAGCTGTCACGGGTGAACTCGGGGAGATGAGTGAACCGCGTCGCGACGTTCTTCATCATCCAGGTAAACACCTCGTACGGTGAATCGTGGATTACCTCCGTGGGATCGTGAAGTTCACTCACGAGCTCGCGCAGCAGGTCGGTCAGCTCCTCGGTGTACTCGTAGCCGTACAGCTCGTCGCGCAGGTCACGGATGACGTTGTGCAGGTTGCGCTCTTGGGTGACGGCCGGAGTTCCGTACGTGATGAACCAACCGGTGACGTCCATGACGGCACGCATCACGTACGATGACCAGATGTCGTCGTAGCGACCGACGTCGGGCCACATGAACAGCATCTCCATGAGGTTGCCATGAATCGCGGTGGACTGGGAGTCGAACGGACACCACGTTCCCTGCTCCAGGACGACACCGTTCTGGACGCTGACCACCTGCGGATCGCGCAACATGCGTTCGGTGGCGTTGACGTCGGGATCACCGTACCACATGCTGGCGACGACCCCGATTCGGTGGTGACGAACGTCGGCCGGAACCACGGTGGACTCGTCGATCTCGGTCCAGTGGGTTCGTGGGTAGCCGCGATAAACCACCTTGGGTTCACACAGCCGACCGCAGTTCCACCACCCGCTGGGTGACCGAAGAACCGGTCGTCGGTGAGGCACCGCGTCGAGCAGCGCCTTCACACCGTTGAGGTAGGACGGTCGATACGGGAAGTTGTCATCATCCAGTGTGAGCAGGATGCTGGGTCGACGACTAAGCGCGACGAGTAGTGCTAAGTTTCGTCGTACCGTGCTGTTTGGAGGGAGGAACTGGTTGATCGCGAAGCTGTTTAGTGATGAGTCACCCGGGTGAACGTACTGTGTGTCGATCCCGAAGGTTCGAGTTACGCCCATCAACGCGTCGAGGATGTCCGAGTGAGGTGACGCGGCGTTACCGGCGATGATGATCTCATCGGTCTCTGGGTTGAGCAGCTTCGCCCACGCGTCCACGTTCTGAGGAACACGGATCGAGGGCATGATGATCGTCGTCTTCAACTGAGAACTCCGTTCAGTCGATCGTCGATGAGTTGCAGGAACCGCGGGTATCGACCGGTGAGGCCGACGTTGTTGTCGAAGTGCGATCGCTGCGTCAACACGAGTGACAACCAGTCGCTTCGTCCGGCCGGTGTGGACAGGTGAAGTACCCGATCGCGCAGCTCCGCGGGGCTCTTCACCCGAAGCCAGCGATTGAGGTAGTCGCCGGCGTCACCGAGGATGTTGTTCTGGGTGTCGTAATCGGGATGGAAGAAGCACACCACACCGAGCGCGAACGCCTCCCACGGCTTGGTCGTGGCCCAACCGGACCCGCTGGACGGTGTCGTAAGCGTGCAGCGAACGGTGTTCATCGTCTTCGCGTACTCGTGCCACGGTAGAGGTCGGATCTGCAGGTCCGCTCCCCACCGATGACGGAGTGACGTCATCGCTTTGTCGGACCACGTACCGTGAATAAACGCGGGACGCAGCGGCATGATCCAGTTGTGCATCGCGTGAAGACGACCGAGTCTCTCCGGAACACCGATCGCGCGCGCCTCGTTGATCACGATGCCGAATGACGCGCGATCAGCCCACGCGTCGTTGAACGATAGGAGCGCGCCGGACGGTGTTCCCGGAAGAAGGGCGTTGAGTTCCAACCGTGAATACACGTTTCGCACGAGTGACGACCAGACGTTGGCGTCATCGGTGTAACCCATGTTCTCGGTGAGTCGGTAGTGTAGATTCTTGTCGTTGATCCAGCGGAGGAACTCGTCCTTGTTCGGGTCACTGTATCGTTCATGCTTGATCTTGTGACTGAAGTTGAACTGCGTCAGCACTGGGTGACGTAGCGGCCACTTCAGATCGCGCATCTTCAGGTAGTTGCGCGGGTCGGCGTTGAGGAAGATCGGTTCACGCCGGATGGGATCCACATCGCGCCACAGGTTGATGCCCTGGAGAAGGAACCCGGAGTAGTAGGTGAACGCGTCCTGCGGCTTTGTCAACACGGAGCGGTCACCGACCTTTGGGATTGGCGAGTTCGACGTTCCGTGCTGACCGATCCACATGACCACCGCGTCGGCACTGAGGAACCTGTCACCGGTCAGGTGCATGATGAAGTTGAGTGCCTTCAGGTGCTCCTCAACGGACAGGTTCGGGTGGTTGAGCCCCTGTGTGTTGAGGTATGAACGCAGTTCCGGTCCCCAGCGAGTCCACGGGTTCGTCACGTTAGACGGCAGGCCGACGTCCTGCGGGTTCTCGCCGGTGTTCCGACCGATGAGAATGATCTCGTCATCGGGATTCGACTCCGCGAGTAGGGTCAGCACCGCGGTCATCTCGATGTCACCACCGAGTGTACCACACTTAGCCAGCGTCAGCGGCATCGATCGACCGATCTTGCCGTACAGGATCTTTCGTCCCATCATGTCCTCTCAAGGTGAGGAAGCAGGCCATACAGCCTGCTCCCACTCTACCACAGTAGGTGATCGACTAGAACGACAACTCCGGCTCCGCGACGGGAACGTTCGCGGGATCGGACGGTGTACCGACCGTCATCGGCAGGTCCACCGACGCGGAACCGGTGACGACTTGGGCCGTGGGTTGCGCCGTCGGAAGCGCGGTCGGGAGTGCCTGCGCGGCGGCGACAGGTTGACCCGCACCACCCAGACCGGCCGGCGCCGGCTTGATCGCCTCGATGTTCTCGCGGTCGACACCCTGCCACTTCCGCGATCCAACCTTCACCTCGACGACACGACCGATGAGGTCCTGGGCGATCTTGTGAACGCCGGTCTCGCCGTTCGGCAGCGTGTTGAAGTACGCGTCGTCGAGACCGAAGCAGTTCATGTGGCTGAAGAACATCTGTAGCGCCGGGACGTTGCTTGGGATGATGTTGAAGTTGTTGGGCAGGTTTCGACCCGTGTACGGCCCGGCGATGATCTGCAGCTTGGTCTTGATCATGTCGTCACCGTTCGAATTCTTCGTCGGCTTCGCCTCGATGCAGCGAACGATGAAGTCTCCCGTCAGAACGGTCATCGCGTCCTGACGCATCTTGCCGAAGTTCAGATCAGCCACTGGTTACTCCCTGATGTGTGTTAGTTGGTGACGGCGTTGGGGTAGACGGCGTTGAGGATGTCGGTGATGTTGGGAAGAAGGATGGAGTTGGGGAGGCGACCCTGAACACGTTCGCCCGCCTCCCAGTAGTCACTTGGTGCGATGTTGAGTACCGGTTGTCGGACGGTCGGCTGACCCGCGGCGTCCATACCCCACTGGGTGGTGAGGTAGCCGCAGATGTCGACCATATACGGCAGTGCGTCGGTGATCTGTCCCTGCATGTACGGACGATACTTACCGTCACGCATCTTCGTCTCGGCGATGAAGTTGACGACCTGGATCGTGTTGCTCGGATCCAAGGTGAGGTTCCGAAACTTACGAATCATGTCGTCCATCTGGACGAGGAGTACGCCCCAGTCCTGAAGCTGCATCGCCTCAGTTCCCTTGAGGGCGTCACGGCAGGTCCGCTGGACCTCGGTGATCGAGTCCCAGGTGATCGAGCGGAACTGATGGGCTCGCTGGGTGAGGTGTTGGTAGATGAGCGTCATCGTCGCCCAGTTGCGCACGGTCACACTACAGAGATCCCACGTACCGTCGTGCTGTGGGATCGCCTCGGTAGCGGGGTTCCAGCGGATTCGCCGCAGCTTCCTGCCCGTCTTGAAGCCCATCTCATCGATGAACTTCCAACCACCCTCCGCATCGAGTGCGAGGTGGGGTGTAGGCGAGGTCGACGCGAGGGTAGTCTTACCCTGCTTCGATCCGGCGTGGACGAGGGTTGATAGGACGTGATCCGGGTTGAACTCGGGCAAGATCGTCCTTTCCGTAGTAGTGGAGCGGCTCACCAACGGTGAACCGTGAAGCAAGTGAGTCCTCGGCACGGGAACCGTCATCCATCATCAGGCACTCTCGCTGGAACGGACAGTACCGGCAGTGTGATCCCGACGTCGGGTAGACGTTGCGGTTGTGAACAACACTTGGATTCGTGAACACGCCGTTGAGGTGATACTCCACATCGATGATGTCGTAGATGACACCCATGAGTTGCTGGGTGAACGACTGGATCTCGTAACGGTTGTGTGGAATCTTCTCACGGTGAAAGAACGGAGGATTCGCTTTCACCGTTCGCTTTACCTTACGAATCATCGAGTAGACGGCAAGGTACACCTCGCGGTTCTCGGTGAGTTGAAGGATGAGCCGATACATTCGCATCTGCGGGTTAAGTGCGAGACCCTTTAGCGACTCGATGATCGATCCGGTCGTCTTGTGATCGATAAAGACGAGCTGCTTCGACCAGTGATCCTCGGCGAGGACGTCGAGACGACCGATGATCCAAACATCCACGTCGCGTAGCCGGATGAACAGTGCCTCCACGTACCGCTCGGATTCGATGATGGTGAAGTCCTGGTCGGCGCCCGTCTCTTCGATCCACTGCATGTAACCCTCCAGCATGATTCGCTGGAGGTCGGCCTCCGACAGGAGGATCTTGAGCTGCTCGGGTGGTACGTTCTTATCCTGGCTTCCCCAGTAGCGTCCGAGCGTCTCTGCGGCCTCCTTCAGGAGGTTTTCGAGGGCTTCCTGGGGATTGGTCCGAGGTTGCCCGTCGGGAACGTACCAGCCGGCTAGAGCGACGTGGAGGTTCTGACCGATCGCCAGCGCACCGAGGGGTGACTCCACCGTCGGTCGTAACCCACGATACCACGCGAGCCACCACTTACGACGGCACTGCTTGAACGTCTGCACCTCGGAGTTGGAGATGCGGCGGATCGTAGTCACTCCATGTCTCGAATCAGCTTCTTCACGACGATCAGCATGTGATCGACGTGATCTTTACACGCGAAGTGTCGATGAGTTACGCCGTTGTAGCAGCGAACGAACGTCAGCGTCGTCGCGGTGCACATGCAGTACGTGCACTCCTCCTTGCGCATCCGCAGATACCACCACACACGGATCTTACTCCATCGGGTAAGTGTGCGAACGACGGTCTTCATATCTCCCCCAGGTGTGCGTTCATGATGAAGGACTCCAGCTCATCGAGTTCGGTGACGTCCATGCCGTTCGCCTTGGCACGCGCACGATCTTGGGTAATCTGATCCAGTCGGTGGACCTTCTCCAGGTAGCGTGTCAGAACCGTCTCCTCCACCGTTCCCTCGGTGACGATGTCGATCACGTTGATCGCCTCGTGCACCTCGGAGCCGATGCGGTGGACACGGTCCTCGGCCTGCCGGTTGTTCACCATCGACCAGTCACGCTGGGTGAAGACGATGGTGTCGGCAGCGGTCATGTTGAGACCGGTGCCACCGGCCTGGATGGTGAAGAGCAGGACGGGAAGTTCACCTTCTTGAAACTTCTTCAGGTTCTGCTTTCGTGTCCACTCGTCGATCTTGCCGGTGATGAGACCGTATGGCATCTTCTGCTTGTCCAGTCGCTTCGCCGCCAGTTCGATCAGCTTTCGCTGGACGGCACACGCGACGATCGGCTTTCCCTGTGCCGCATCGATGATGTCGAGCAGCGCGTCGACCTTTGGTGACGGGTCGGTTGGGATGACCATAATGTCCCACGCGTCAAGACATCGATCATCATGCTCTTCAAGTCCTCGACCGTAGCAAAGACACTCAGATAGAACCGTGAGCTTTCGCTTGTGTCGCTCGACGTCACACATCGACCCGGCGAACTGCAGGAGGCGGATCTGCGCCGTGAGGTTCGACGCCGCGACGATCACACCACCGTCAACGCGGGTCGCGAGCTGCGTCTCCATCTCGCGGTACGCCTTCGCCTGCTTGGGCGACATCTCCACCTTGATGAGCTGCCGCTGCTTCCGCGGGAGCTGCTTCAGTACCTCGTCCTTCGTCACCCGGCGGAACCGTGGACCGATCACCTGCTGGAACTCAGCACGGGTTTCCGGTTGGACACCGATCACGCTCAATCCGCCGTACGAGTTCCACGCCTGCAGGCAGTAGCGGTCGATGAACTTGGAGCGGGTCGGATGCTCATCAGGAGCGATGAAGTGGAGGATGGACCACAGGTCGGACGGGTCATTGGCGATCGGTGTACCGGTCATTGGAATCCGGAACTTCACGGTTGGGCCGTGAGCTACAGCCCACGCAGCTCGTGTCTGCTTCGACTTTGGGTCCTTCATCCGGTGAGCCTCGTCAAACACCACTGTCTTAAACGGGATCTCGTTGAGTTCTCTTGGTGTCTTTTCGGCGTCAGTGAGATGGATGGATCCGTAGCTCGCGAGACGTGAGTGACTTCGAACAGCTTCGATGTTGATGATCACGATCGCGTTCGGATCGTCCTTCGCTTGCTTAAAGAGCTTGCGTCGTTGAACCACACCACCTGAGATCACGTATGGTTTCGCCTCAGGAAACCACTTCACGGCTTCATCAGCCCAGTTGTGCTTCGTCGAGTTAGGACAGATGACAAGTGCTGGTAGCGATTCTCCGTGGTGTAAACCTGAAGTGTGCTCCAGTTGAATGGTGGCAAGTTCTTGGATCGTCTTACCCGTACCCATGTCGTCACCAAGAAGAGCTGAGTTCGCAGCTGTCAGAAACTCGACACCCGCGTTCTGAAACGGGTAGAGACCAGGAATGTGAAGATTCCCAGGTTCGAGCTGAGTACGAAGAGTCATCGCTTGATCGATGCGAGTAGCGCGTTCATTAGCCGCCCACGCGTTGAGTCGATCACTGATCTTCAGTTCACCCTTGAAGAGTCCACGTAGTTGAAGACACGCGACGAACGTGGCGGGAACCGACCAGATCTTCTCTTCACCGTGATACCGGGACCCGGGAATCGCCTTGATGAGTTCCTTCTCCTCGTACCGGGTCGTCACATCGATCCGGTTTCGGGTCGGGTTGAAGTCGGCGTACGCCATCCTATCCTCTCCCTGTCTACTCAGGCTTGCGTGTCGATCCTATCACACACCGATGATCTCAGCGAACTCCAGAGGTCGCACAGCGGCGAGAGTCCGCAGCACCTGGGCCGCCGCGTCGTTGATGTGATCGTGACCCGCGGTCCACCAGCCGATCTTCTTGAGCGTGATCGGGTTCCCGACCTTCTTCGCGTCCGAGGCGTTGGACGTAAGCACACTGATCGCCGGATCACCACGTGCGATCAGACGACACGCGCCGAGCAGCTCAACGGGATCAGCCTGACGCGTCTTCTTCACCGTGCTACTACCCGTCTGGTAGCGCTCCACAGCGATGATGATCTGTACGTCTGTCTGGTACTTTTCCTTCGCGACGGTGATCCAGTGGGAGATCTCTCGTGGTACGTCACCAACCGGCAGTGAGTTCTTTGCGATCAACCTTAGATTGAAGTACAGCGCGAGACCCGTCGCCTTGCCCGGATCAACACCGATCACGACGAGCTGTTTAGAGACGCCAGTCATCGCTCATCCACCTGTCCACGTCCCACTTCATCTTCTGACCCCACCGCGCACCGAACGAGATCTCCGCCTCGACCGGTACGGGTGCGATGATCGTGTCGTCGTTCATCACCGTCTGGAGCGTGTGTACGACGTTGACGACGTGCTCGTTCGGTACGTCGAGGATCACCTCATCGTGAACGACGAGCATCATCCACGATCCGAGACCGGCCTGGTCCAGCTCCAGTAACTTCATCTTAAAGAGAGATGCTGCAGCACCTTGGATCGTGTGGTTGACGAGTGCGTATTCCTTGCCCGACTCGGACAACTGCCGGCGACCGGACAGCGGACAGATCGCGTAGCCGTAACCCTCGCTGGACTTGCGCTGCATAGCGAGCTGGTAGGTACTGTCCTGATACCCGCGAACACCGGGGAAGGTGCTGTCGAACAGCTGCATGTTCGACCGGACGGTTTCGATGTCGATTCCCGCCGTCCACGCCATCTTTGCTAGACCGGCACCGTAGATCTTCGCGTAACCGAAGTTCTTGATACGGTCACGAAGTGGGTGATTCTTGTCGATCGTCGGATCGGAGTACACCTGTCGAGCGAGGTTGACGAAGAAGTCACCGTCGCTCTTGAAGGCGGCAACCATGTTCTCGTCCTTCGCGAGCCACGCAAGGATTCGCATCTCGATCTGTGAGAAGTCAGCGAACAGCAAGGTGTGTTCCGCACGAGCACAGATGCAGTTCCGAACTACCGTGGCGGGAGTGAAGTTACCGGACTTCTTGGCGGTGGGAAGGTTCTGGAGGTTCGGTTCGGACATCGACATCCGTGACGTACGCGCACCCAGTGTGTTGATCGACGGGTGGAGAAGATCGTCCGGATCCACCTTGGTGATGTAGTGCTTGAGGTAGGTGGAGGCGAGCTTCTCCAGCTTCCGGCGGATGAGCACCTGCCGTGCGAGTGGGTGGTCGATGCCCTCCAGAACCTCGGAATCCAGCGAGACGGCACCACCCTTGGTGGCTTTGGTGAACACCACACCGTCGTTGTGGAGTCGCTGGATCACCTGCTGGTTGCGACCAGGTTCGACACCGTACTCACTGATGCACCACGACTCGATCTTCTTGCAGTGATCGGTGAACGTGTCATACTTCTCTCGCGCGTACCGCGTGTCGATGTGAACACCGTACCGCTCCATGTCGTGGGTAACCCACTGGACGGAGTTCTCGATGTCGAACGCCTTCTCAGCCGGTGTGCCGTGAACCTTCGGCCAGAGGACGTCGTGGAGCTGCTGGGTGAGCACCGGATCGAGCGCACCGTACGACCAGTAGGGTTCGTAGTCGATGGGTACGGTTGACCACGTCCAGCCGGTGGCGGCGAAGTCCTCCTGTGAGTTCTTCGCGCGTGGATCTACGTAGCGCACCGCGTTGTTCTTCAGCGCGGTCGAGTACGTCGGATCGGTGATGTGACACAACGGTCGCGTGTCGCGGATGCGGTGACGTGGAAGTTCGACACCGGCCTTCTTCATGAAACCCCAGTCGAACGGCGCGTTGTGTGCGACGAACGTACCCTCATAGTTCTTCACGATGTCAGCCATGATTCCTGACCAGCGCTCCCACGCGAACGCCCAACCGTGAACGGAGTCACCAACCTGACAGAGACGAATGTGGTCTTTCTCTTGACTCAACCCAGTCGACTCCGTGTCGAACGACAGCTCGGTGCCGGTTCGCGCCTGATCGAGCCACCGAGTGAACGTCGCAACGTCATCCAGTGACTCGATCAGGTGAAGTTCTACGTTATCGAGTGACAAGAATGGCTCCCTGAACGCACACGAACCAGAACACCGCGAGGAACAGTGCGATGCAGATCCACAGTAAGATCACCTGAAGATCATCACGCTTCATCGAGTTACCCACGCGATGATGATAAACACACCGATGCTCCACGCGGCGAAGATCGCGTTGTTGGCGACCCTAGGCCACGTCGGTTCCGGTGACTTCTTCTCTTCCATCATCCTGCCTTTTCTCCTCATGAAAGATCACGTTGATGCCGAGTGACTCCAGAAACGCGTAGGTCGCGTCCGCGCTGCGCTCCGCCGCCTTGCGAGGACTGGACATCACGACTACGGTCGACAGGCCGGAGTTCGCGATCATCTTGCCACACGACCAGCACGGGTCACTCGTGATGTAGATCGTACCACTCTCGTGACGGCTTCGGTCACTGCTGAGAAGCGCGTTCACCTCGGCGTGAAGTGACGGGCAGTCGGTGTAGTCCGCCTGGGGTAGGAGTGCACCGTTCGGGTCCGCGGCCCACGCAGGAAGGTCCTCACCGTGTGAGTTGGTGATCCAGTCAGCACGGCACGCTCGCGGACACCACTCGGTACACGTCCGCTCCTCGTGTGGGAATCCAGCGGGTGGACCGTTGCGACCGGTGCCGGTGATTCGGAGCTGCGAATCGACGATCACCGCGCCGACCCGGTCACGGTCACAGAGACTGCGAGTCGCGACCTGATGCGCGACCCGCATGAACAGCTCATCGTCACTGGGTCGGGTGGAGCGCATCCCAGTACCACCTCTCCGAGTCGTCGAGGCAGTCCAACCGCGCAAACGGTTCACCGTGAATGGGTTGCTCGAAGCCGGCGATGCCGCGGGCACGACGTATCGTGTCAGAGAGTGTTAGGCAGGGTGGGTTGCCAAGACCCATCGGTGAGAAGCTCGGCTTCACATCAAGAACATCCGCGTAGACGTTCACCGCGTCGTGCTCGTCGTCAGCGTACAGGTGAAGCGAGTACGCGTGGTGACGATAGGCGCCGGGGTGTCGTCCGAGGACGTTGGCGACGGTGAGCTGAAGCTGCGTGAACTGGAAGATGTCATACGGCAGACCACGCCACACGTCGTTGGAACGCATGGTGACGTCCAGTTCGATCTTATCGTTCACCGTCGAGAACCCGAGCGTCAACGTGCACGGGTAGTCCTTCTTACCCTCGACGTTGTCGAGCGCTCCGTGCCAAAGTGACACGATCGCCTGTCGGGTGTCGGGATCCTCCTGGAGCTTGCGGACAACCGACGCAAGTTGCCCGCCGGCGGCTATCCGTCGCCCGTACGCGCCCCAGAACTCCCCGGACGGTTCGATATACCGGGCAAACGCCGGCGAGGCCTGGAGGAGGAGTTGGGGCTCGGCGAAGCCGCCGATCAGCTGAATCGCCTCCGCCGCCGCAACGCGCTTCGACAGCTTCCGACCGAGACCGATCGGCAGCGCGTCGTACGGACTAAGCAGCTCGACGGTGGTGTAGCCGACGTCGTAGGTCTTCAGTCCTCGCGGACTGCGAATCCGTCCCTCATGGTGAACGTACGCGAGGAGGCTCTTGAACGCCTCGCGTCCATCTACGAACTTATGAAGGGTCGCCACTGGATCATCTCCTCTCCGCACCGTGCGCGGGTGATCGCGTTGGCGTACGCGTCACCGTGCCTGTGGTGGAACCGACGCACAAACTGCGGGTGTGGAGCACCCGCGTATGACCGACCCGCGCCGTTCATCGCACGGTGAGCGTTGACACCCAGCGGTACGACGGGAGGATCGTCGAACGTGAAGAACGCCGCGGTCAACGCGTCGTCCACATCACAGGCGTTCATGAGCCCCACCTGGGACGAGAGCTGCCTGATCGACAACGTCGACAGCAGGTAGTGTCCGGAGGTGAAGCGGTGGGGCATGAACGCGGGTCGCGGGTCGTTCGGCACGACCGCGTTGCGCACGTCACCGACGAGCAACCACTCCGGCTTTGGTGGACCAACGTACGTGGTGAGGTCGTTAAGTCGTACGGCCATGTTTTCACGGTGACGCGCCAGTGCGATGAGGGACTCGGGTGACTTACCGTTGACCCGGGTTGTCACGGTGGTGTGCTTCATCGCCGCGAACGCGTATGAACCGGCGATCTTTCCGAGCTGACCGACGCCGACCAGATCATCACCGCGACGCGTAACCGCCTCAACGAGTGAATCGACGGTGTACTCGGGGTAGATGACCAGCGCGCCTCGCGACGCGAGAAACATCTCCGTGTAGTACCAGACGGCCTTGTCCGCGAGCGTGGACCGGTCGAGAACCGCGGGATAAACCCACTCACCCACGTGCCACCGGTCACAGATGATGTGATGTCCACGCTGCGGTCGATACGACAGTAGTGGAGTGACGTACTCGTCCAGCGGGTGCTGGGTTGGTGGTCCCTTCTTTAAGACCTCGATCTTCTCGCGCGGGTTCTCACTCTCCAGAACCTCGACGAGCTGTCGAGCGAGGGTGGACTTGCCACAGCCGTCCGGTCCCTCGATGATGATAAGCATCGTTACATCCTCACAGTCTCTACGTCGAGCAGGGTGCGGAGCTCACGCTCCATTTCCTCCGTCCAGATCGCTGTGTCATCCATGGGATCGACGCGTTCACGAAGCACGTCGAAGTCGACCCCGTCCGCCTTCATCAGTAGGTACGCGACGCCGAGCTCGATGGTCGTGTCGACCCGAATGAAGTGGGTGGCAAGATGATCGTACGTCCAGCGCATCTGATCGGCCGTTCGCTGGATGACTCTCTCGGCGTCTTCGGCGAAGCGTTCCACCAGTCGCTCGTACTCGGTCACCAGGTCGCGTGAACAGAAGGAGGACCACGTTCGCATGAACTCGTCGTCGGCCGCGTCCCAGCGCTCCTCGAAGGTCAGCTCACGAGATACGTCGGTGGTGCCGTCGACGTAGGCTCGAAACGATGAGATCGCCTCATCATCGAACCTGGTGTCGCGCCACTGGATGATGATCTTCGGAAGCATGGACAGAGCGAGGACTACGAACGGAGCGAGCAGTAGCAGGTAGCGCATGATGATCTCCCATCGTTCGTGAAACCGAGGTCGAGTAGGGAACCATCCTACTCGACCTCGATCGACCTCATCAGCTCATGAGCTGCTTAATCAGGCGGAACTTCTCCTCGGTGGACATCCGATCGATGTCGATCTCGGCCTCCTTCGCGAGCGACTCCGAGACGAGCTTGCCGAGTTCAGCGTTCAACGCGCGAATGACCTCGGCGGTCGAAGAGAACGTGGCGACGAACTTCTCGATCGCGACGGCCGTGTCCGATAGCCTCCGTTGGAGGGACGCGACGCGGTTGTCGGTCGATGTCACCTCGACCGCGTAGCGCTTACGCTTGGCGTCTCTGGCCGCGGTCACACCGGCGCTTCGCCGTGCGAACTCCGCGTCCTCCTTCTTCTTGATCTTAGCAAGCTGGGTCGCGGCCCGCCTAGCGATGATCTTCGGACTGTGCGAGCGCGTGTGTGCGAGAACCGATCGAAGCGTCTTGTGTGCGTAGTTGCACTCGGTGGGATTCATCTTACACCGGTACCACTCGGTCTCATCGAGCAGCAGAACCTTCTCCACGACGGTGATGTCTCGCTCGGGCTGCCCGGGAATCACGGGCTCTCGCACCGATCCGGTGGAGATGACCTCGACACCGTTGATCTGACCTCGATCGATGATCTTTTTGTCGTTCATCTCACCCTTATCCTCTCTAGTTCTTCATTAAGATGTCGAACCGATCACCACTACACCGATATCCCAGTGGCTCGGTACACCAAGACGGTGGTGCGAATCGCCGGTGACCGGTTCGTCATAGGTTCATAGTACCACACGTCGTCGCGCGAGTCGATTCATCATTCGCTGTGACGCGATTCGGTGGGCCAGATACTCGTCGCAACGTCCCGTTCGGTTCTTAATCGAGTACCGGTGAACGATGTCGGAGACGTCATCCCACTCGTGCCTCTCACCGAAGGTGGCGTACACGTGGGGTGAAACCAGCGCGTACATGCGACGAAACGTGAACCCGTGACCTCCCCGAGTAAACGCGTGTGCGAGCTCGTGACTGAACGTCTCGACCAGTAACCGGCGTGAACGTCGAGCTCCGAACGCGGTGTACGGGTTGAGCCAGATCGCCGTGGTGCCGTGGTACCGGTCACCGGTCCAACACGTACCGACGAATCGATCCGCGTAGTCCGTCGGGTTCGCCTGAGGTGTGATGGTGGAACGAAACGAGTACACCTCGTGAAGATCATCGGTTATCAGACCGACGGGTACGTGCTGGTCACCGAAGCGATCGTGGTTCCGGTTAAGAAGAGCGATCTGACGCGTGAGCTCGGCCGCGTGAGCGATGAACCCGTGGTTCAGCTCGGGGGTGAGAACGTTGAACCTAACCTCCACGGTCACCCCCTCTCCGACGGAGCCAGCTCTCGCATAGCCGCAGCGTGAAGAGCCGCGAACGCCTGCATGCGCTGCGCGTGGTACCGGCAGTCGGTGACGGCGTTCTGCCACTGTTCGTCGTTCTTACGGTCGATGAGCGCCTCGACGGTCAGATCGTCATCCGGTCCGAGGCCGTGGTCCTTCCGGATCTTATCGGTGCGCCAGTTGAAGAGTATCTCGGCCTGGGTGAACTTATCGGTGGAGATCAGCAGCTCGGTCCACGCCGTGGAACGCGCCCAGCGGGCGCCGGTAGGTCGATCGTGACGTTTCATCATCGTGCATCCTATCCGGTCGAGGTTGTGAGTGGAGGCGAACGCCCGGCCGTGGCATCCGCCTCCTCAGCGACGTTTCCCACTCTCAAGGTGTGGCGTTTAACGTCGCGACCGAGTCGTCTTGTCCACGGACGACCAACGGAGCAGTGATCACGCTCACTTACGAAGCGCCTCCAACTCTTGATCGGAGGAGGCTCAAGTAGACCCGTCGATCCACGTATGTGGGACGTGTCCGCGTCTTAGGTGTTCCTCCCGCGGTGGGGAAGGGCCGATCGTCCAGAACGGGGTTTGTAGGGCGTGCGACACTAGACCGCGGGAGGAACGATTTCATAGTACCAGGTCGGTCGAACCAACGTGTGTCACAGTATCACGCGGTTGTCCCACGCCTCCTGAATGTCGCGATCCATGTCACCGACGCGCGCGAGTAGCCGTGCGGCGGCGGACGTGATCACGGGCTGCTGACCGAGCTTTCGCGTCGTCAGCAGCTCGATCACCTCGGCGGGGGAGTCGGTCGACTCGAGACGCCGGTAGATCTCCTCACCCGGCACGATCGTCTGCCCGAACGACACGACCATGTACCGACCCGCGTAGTCCTCACCGTACGCGATGTGACTTCGTTGGTCCAGCTCGAAGACCTCATAGATCCGGTAGACGGACCAGCGACACGCGTAGCAGCGCTCACCCTTTCGAGCGAAGTCGGCGTCGAGGTGAAAGTGCTGCGCCTGGTGACTGGTCGTCTCACCGAGAAGCCGTCCCTTGAACGTGACGGAACCTCGGGGACCGATGACGTTGATCCAGGTGCTCTTAGGTAACTTGATCGTGTTTTTCACGTTCATCCTCTCTTATCGAACCGCGTGAGTTTCAACGTACCAGGTCGACGTCTCGCGGCTACACGGCGGTGAAACCTCGGTGATCTCTTGTGATACTATATACCTATGGCACCTCGAACCGGAACCCGGCAGACGACCGTCCCGAACCGGCTGGCGTTTGTCCAGCGGACGGAGCGTGGTCTTAAGCGTCGGGTAGATGACATCGCCCAGGAGCGCGGTATCTCCACCAACGCACTCATCAACGAGCTACTCGAGCGTCTCGTCGAAGCCGACGAACGTAACCACGTAGCAGCCTAGTAGCGAACTCGCCCAGCGGAGACGGTTCCGCTGGGCGGTCGCTCTTCAGCCGTTGTGCCGACAACCGAAGAAGGGAAACACGAGGTGTCAGGATCTACTGTACCAGACTTGGACGCTCTGATCCGTGCCAAGATTCGCCAAGCGATCCGATACGTGGACGTATTCGACTGGAAGATCTTCATTCTCGGCCTCGATAAGACACCACTACCGAACTGCGTAAGCTGTCACAACGCCGACTGGACACACCAGCGTGATGACTGCACGTGTCTGACGTGTCACGGCTTCTACGCCGCGACCACGAATCACGACCTGCTGAACGACATGATCCGCCGACACCCAGACGGCTGGCTCGCGGTACGAACCGGGCAGGCATCACGGCTACTCGTCCTGGACTTCGAGGTCACCGGCCTCGAGACGCTGGACGAGTTCGAGCAGTGGACCGGCGTGGGGCTGCCGCCGACGCTGCAGCAGCACACGCAGTCGGGCGGTCGCCACCTACTGTATCGACTTCCGGCTGGCGCGGTGGTGAAGAGCCGCAACCGTCCGCTGCCGGACATGGACGTCAAGGCGGAGGGCGGCTACATCGCGCTTCCCACGCCGGGCGATCCGCGTCGCATGTGGATCAAGAACATGGCGCGCATGCGCAGCTCTCCCCTAGTGGAGGCTCCGGCCGAGCTGCTGGACTGGCTGGCGAAGACGCGCGGGGGATCCAGTGGAGGCGGTAGCGGCACGGGACCGTCGGTCTCGGTGGACGGCTACGACTTCCACGCGTACCTGCGCGACGGCTGCCCGGGTGGGGCGCGTGACCAGTTCTTCAACGACTTGATCTTCCGTGCGCGCAAGGCAGGTAAGACGCGCGACGCGGGAGAACGCATCGCACGCGCGGCGTGGGAGATGTGCGGGCAGCCCGGTGAACGCTCGGGTGCGGAGTGGTACATGCCGTGGGAGCACGTGGCGTACAAGCTCGATCGCGTGTGGCAGACCGTCGCACCACCGGCGCTGCCGGCGTGGCGCCCGACGGAGAACGTGGTGGGAACGACGGATGAGGGGGAGACGATCGTGCAGCGAGGTAACGTCTCGATCGTCAGGAGTGACTGGTGACCGACGGGACCGAGGACTCGATCCCGTTCGGGGTGCAGGATCACATCGCGCTCAACGAGGACACCAACCTCGAGGCGATCAGTGACACGACGAACGGCCTGCTGTTCGTGCGCATGTTTCGCGACACCGTCCGGTACGCGGTGGATAAGAAGCGGTGGTACCTGTGGAACGGACGTCACTGGTCCGAGGACACGGGTGAGAACCTGGGTGCGTTCGCACTGACACAGTCGGTGATCCGCTACCGGCGTGAGCGCGCGCTGGGCGCGGCGGATAACGAACGTGACCAGCTGCTGCAGCTGATCACGCGGCTCGAGTCGGAGGGTAAGCGGAGGTCGATGCTGGCCGTCGCGCGGGCTGATCCTCGCATTCGCTGTCTTACCCGCGACTTCGACACGGTGAAACACCACCTCGTGGTCGGCAACGGGACGGTGGACCTGCGAACCGGTGAGCTGCGACCGGGTACGCCGAGCGACATGAACTCGCTCGCGTGCATCGAGGACTACCTGCCCGAGGCGGCGGAACCGGGCTACAGCGACGAGCTGGAGCTGTTCCTAGAGACGTTCATTCCCGATGAGAAGTGTGCGGTGTACGTCTTTAAGCTGCTGGGTCACTGCCTGTTCGTCGGTAACGACCTGCGGTTGATGCCGGTGTTCTGGGGTGGCACGACCAGCGGGAAGTCGCAGCTCTTCGCCGCACTCCAGCGGATCCTCGGGTCGTACATCTGCGCGATCAACCCGTCTGTGTTCCGTGGGAACCTGGATGACAAGCCCCGCCCGGACCTCGTAAGAGCGATGATGACCCGGATCGCGTACGCGCCGGAGGGGTCGAAGTCCTGGGCGCTGCACGCGGACCAGATCAAGCGGCTCTCGGGCGGTTCGGACACCCTCCCGTACCGCGACCTGTTCGGGTCGATGCTGAACGAGATCCCGCGGTTCACGGCGATGATCGTGGCGAATGAGTTCCCGCGCGTGAACGGCATCGATCCCGCTCTGAAGCGCCGGATCATCTCCATCCACCTCGACGTCACGCTGCCCCCGGAGCGGGAGGACCCCGCGATCCGTGCCCGGTTCCTGGATGATAAGAAGGTGCGTGAGGCGCTGCTCGCGCGGCTCATCTGGGGTGCGAGGCAGCCGCTGGCGCGGGACATGTCGGACGTACCGGAGAAGTACGCCCTGGCGACGATGGCGGCCCGGGCGGGCATGGGACACGTGGACGAGTTCCTGGAGTGGGCGCAGGCCGAGACGGTCCTGCTGAAGGTGGACGAGACGGTGGCGGCGTCGGGTTGCGTCAAGTCGAGTGAGCTGTTCACGCTGTACTCCCACTGGCTGAAGAAGTACGGCGACGAGGTGGACAAGCGCGACCGCCTGGGGAGTAAGGGGTTCTCGCAGGCGCTGATGAGCCTGGGCTGGGAGTCCAAGGCGAGCGCCGGAACGCGCTGGCTGGGGTGGCGAATCACCGACACGATGCCGTTCTGGATGAAGATGGAGCTGTAGCTCGTTGAACGTAAACTTCAATGTTGTAGGTTTCGGGCCAAGATCATCGGATGTGGGCGAACGCACTGTAAACTTGGGCGGTTGCATTGAAGACGAATGAAGACGAGGATTGCCGCAAGCTTACACCTGTCGATCTTGCATCTAGTATCGTAGAACGTAGTTCGTATACCAAAATTGAAGATTTGAAGACTTCTAGTACGTAGTTACGTATACGCATATACGCGCGTCGCGCGCGGGGGAGTCTGAGCAGAATTATCGCTTCAACGTCTTCAAGTCTTCAAAACCCGATCATGGGCGACGTGGAGGGACGTAGGTGGGTTGTCGACCGGGTGACGATGGGTTACGATTTTCTTAGACTCGCGCGTGCGCGCGCGTATCATTGCAGTAGGTGCAGAAATGCTCGATGAGCCGATCGACACACTGGAGGGGTGGCAGAGGCGTGGGTACGATCTTGCTGTGGAGGAGTGGGAGCGAGGAGGACGACGACTGGCGAGAGCGTGCATGGCGGACATCACCCGTGGTGTGCTCGCTGGACGTGGATGTCCGCGTGAGGCTGGACAGGGGACGATTCATCTTGGAGCAGGACGATGTGTCGCCCACGGCGGAGCCAAGCGAGTCGGGCGAGCGCAGGGAGCGTGGCTGATGGCGCTGTCGTACAGCGTGGCGAGGAACGTCACACCGTGGGACGCGCTGCTGGAGGAGGTGCGGTCGCTGGCGGGTCAGGTGGCCTTCCTCGACTGGAAGATCGGGTCGATCACGCGCGTGGGTGGCGACGACGCCCTGCTGAACTGGACCGAGAGTGGCGCGGCACTGTGGGTGGCGATGCGCGCGGACCGCGGTGACAAGCTCGCGCGAGTGTCGAAGATGGCGATCGACGCCGGCGTGGCCCAGGCGCTGCTGCAGCAGGTCCAGCTGCAGGGCGAGCTCATGTACCGGGCCGCCCGGGACGGCGTAGCGGAGGCCGTCGAGCGCCTCGGTCTCCCGCTGGACGAGAACCAGCAGCTCGACCTGGTAGCCAGCATCGCGCGGCAGGTCGTCCGCCTGGAGGAGGAGCAGGAGATGAAGGCGCTGACCGCGCTGAAGACGCTGGACGGAGAGCTGAGATGACGAACGCTGCCGCCGCCGCCGAGACACTGGCGCAAAGGTTTCACGAGACGTATGAGCGACTCGCACCGTCGTTCGGCTATGAGACGTGTCCGGACAGCGCCGTACCGTGGGAGGATGTTCCCGAGCGAAATAAGAAGTTGATGATCGCGGTCTGCGCCAAGATCTTAGACGAGGGACTGAGATGAGGTGGCTGCGTGTCGCTCTCTACGTCTCGGTCGTGGTGAGTGCTCTAGCGGTTCTTGCTATGCTGGTGGCGGTCACACTGGATTGGGTGAAGAGAGGATGAGGATGACGATCATACTTGGGTACTGCGACACATCGGGATCCCAGGGGATGACCCTGCACGAGCGCCGTGTCGGCTGCGTGAACTGGTGCCCTCAGATGACGTATGATGACGAGAACGGGTTTCGCCCGTACGAGACGCCCTCGGACGACGGGTCGGGGATCGAGGCGGTGGACTAGGAGGATGAAGACGCGTGATAACGAAGAGAATGGTCTGGCGAACGCTCCTGCGCGACTCCTACCTGCGAACGATGACACGACCGTGTTCGACCTGCGGGGTCATCCCACTGGTTCGCTGCGTGACGAAAGGCGGCACGTGGGCAACACGGCCGCATCGGTCTCGCTGATCGGTGGCAGTCCGGTGATGTCGCTTGACAACCAGCCCACGTTGTGGTTCGAGAACTGGATTCGCGCGCGTAGCGTACGTGCACGCGCGTAGACAGAGGGGAGAGGACGGGATGAACAGGGACGTCGAGATCGAGTTCATGGACGGCACGAAGCGCATCATTTCGAAGGTGACGAACATGAGTGTCGAGAACGGTGTACTCTCGCTAACGCACCGCTACTCGGGCGGCATCGGGTACTTCTCGGAGAGTAGTGACTTGGGTTCGTTTCCGATCGTCAACATCAAGTCGTACCGCTGGATGGAGTAGGTTGCACCGCGAGGGATAGGATGAGACGCATGAAGGATGAGGACTACGAGCACCTGATGGACCACAGTGACGGACGGCCCTACGCAGATCACGGTGCGTGGGGCGTCATGATGATCCTACGCGGAGTTGCGTGGATGTCCGTCGTGGTGGTGTGCGTGCTGCTCTGCCTGGGGCTGTAGGTGTTGCACGCCGGTGCTGCGTGTGATACTATGTAGCTAGACCGGTCGAACGGCCGGTCAGACAGGAGAAGATCGTGGATAAGCTCAAGTACGTGACGCTGGAACTGGACACCGTTCTCAACGAGGGCGAGACGGCGCAGGAGGCGGCGAAGACGCTGTCCGAGGACTTCGACCTCAGCGCGTCGGTCGCCGCGGAGCACGGTCCGGCCGGTGGTCACCCGCTGATTCGCATCACCGGTCCACGCGCCGAGGTGCTTCGGTACCTCGTCAGATACGGCTACCCGGTCGAGGACTACGGGTTCGATCCGTCCGAGGTTCCGTACTCGCTGTAGCTCGTCGGGAGGAACTTCGGTTCCTCCCACTCTGAGAGGATGATCGACGTGCCTGAACCCTCGAAACACGTGAACACTCGCGTCTCACGGATCGCGCGCGGCACCGTGAACGCGCGGGCGATCCGGGGCAACCGCGCGTACCTGTCCGCGACGCGCAACCCGTATGACGCCCCCACTGAAGCGTACACCGGCACCGAGAAACCGACACCCCCACCTTCGAAGGGCACGCCTCGACGTGAAGAGTGGGAGAGGAAGATCGGCGAGCTCCGCGCGCAGGGCAAGTCGTACGTCGACATCGCTGTGGAGATGAATGCCAGTGAGTTTATGGTTCGTAAGACTTGCTTGCTTCGCGGCTTCGTTAAGGGAGAGTGAGGATAAGATGAGACTTCCCAACCGCGTGTTCGGCCTCGTCGCACGTCTGTACTTCACTGAGAAGTTCCGTCGTCAGACCGAAGCACAGTGTGAGATGGAGCGCTATGAGCGGCTCCAGCGATGGTGGTACGCACTGGACCGAGCGCAGCACAACGTCGGCGAGTGCGGTGGTCGTATCGCCGGGTGTCATTACCGCCCGTGCTATGTGGTAGAGTAGACACGCGGGCGCTTGACGATCTGCGACGTAGATCACGTGCGTCGTTGAGGTAAGTGCCACAGCCGTGAGGTATCGTCACCGACACCGGCGTGAGACGATGAGCCCCGGGGCGCGGGTGCCGAAACCAAGAGTCATCGTCAAAGCAGCAGGCCAGCGCTCCACCAATCCAGCGAGCGTGAAGGAGCGACCGACGGGTTCTAGACCCCGAGGTGGGAGGTGCGAGACCTCCCGCTGGAGCTTCGTACGCAGAAGGACAGGAGAGGATGATGGAAAAGATCAAACTGACGCTTATCGACGTCGCAGCCGATGCTCGTACGCAGTTTGGTGAGGAAGACGCAGAGAAGATCCTCGACCGACCCCTACCCGAGCATGACTGGCGCTTCCACATTGAGTACGCCGACGGTGCCGGATCGTGCACGTTCGGATATCAGTACACAGCGGCGATGCTTGCTGAGACGATGAATGCAGAGGGGTGGGAGCTGTGACACCTCAGGAGTACGCCATCCGCGCCGTTCGAGCGTGGGTCACCAACGTCGATCGCATCACCGTTCCCGAGCTGCGGAACGCGTCTGACGAGACGTTCGATCTCTTCATCAAGCAGGTGCTCGACGCGGCGCAGGACATGGTCGGTGACATCGCCTACGCGATCATCGCCGAGCGGCAGGACGAGGAGTGGCAGCACTTTGCACATGCCGTCGACCAGGGTGAGGTGGAGGACGGACCGCACCCGGTCCGGTTCACCGGCGAGGGGGAGATCGTTCGATGAAGCAGCTGATCGAGGCGCACCGCTACACCTGCGACGCCTGTGGCAAGGTCGTGTACGTCGAGCTGGATGAAGACGAGGTCATGGGCCTCATCGGTGACGTGATGGAAACCACGAAGACCGCAGGTGGTCTGGGTGGTGACTGGTACGCGTGCTCACGTAAGTGCCTTACGGAGGCGATCACCAACGTCCTGGATCGGAGGGACTGATGAGAATCAAGATCGATGTTTGCAACGATAGGGCACTGGTGACCAGTCGCTGCCTTCGTGCGCGGCTCGGTAGCACCGAGGTGTATCTTTGGCGGCAGGGCTGGTGTCCTCGGCTTTGGGTGGGTCGAGTGGACTGATGCCAACCGACTCGGAGCGCTTCGACGGACGTAAATGGGAGACACTCGGTGAGCGGGGCAACCTGCTCGCCGGTGAGGGCTACCGCTACACGGGTCCACGCGGCGGCGTTCGTCACAAGCTCGAGACCCGAACGGACAGGTCGATATGTGGACTTCGACGCGACTGGTTCGGCACCGGCTCGCAAGAGGAGTACGAGAAGCTCGCTCGCATACCCAAGTGTGCTACCTGCATGAAGCTTGAGGAGAGTTGATGGAGGAAGTCAAGGAGGCCCTCGGCTGCCTTGCCTGGGTGATCGTCATAGTGGTGATCATCGCGCTGTGCACCGTGGCAAGTCCCCTCCTAAGCGCACTTAACCGCTGGGCGGAGACGCTGTGAGAACTCCGACGTGGGCGACCGTACCGAAGATCGTGTTCATGCTCGTGATCGCGGGTGCCACGCTGTGGCTCTGCATGACGGGAGGTGAGCCGCTGTTCCGGTGGCTCTCGTGACGAGTGTGTGGTACTATTAACTCATGAGCGAGGACGACGTATTCGATCACCAATGGCCACGAATCACGGTGCCGAGAGGTGGTCTTCGCTGGTCCGTGCTGCGGACCGGCACCGATGAGAAAGAGAGGAACGGAGTGGACTACGCACTGAACATGCTTCAGGAGCAGCGCGACAGCGCGTCCAAGGAGCGGGCAGCCGAGATCGTCGCGGCCGTCAAGACCCTGCACGTCGCCGAGATGTCGGTCGGGACGAAGGTTTCGTTCGTCAAGCGGTTCAGCGGCGACCGGGAGTACACCTACCTGGCGCTGAAGGTCGCGAACCAGATCGGTGGCGAGGAGCGGTGGTACGTCACCGGCAAGGAGTCACCCCTGACGAACGAGCGGTTCGAGAACCTGCTCGCCGAGAAGCTGGGCTTCGAGAACTTCCAGATCCTTCACCCGATCAACCCGATGACGGGTCTACGGCCGCCGCAGCCGGAGACGTGGAAGGGCTGGGGCGGCGCGCCGGACCGGCTGTTCGGCGAGAGCAAGGGCAAGGGCTGGGGCGCGGACGTGAACCCGGCACCGACGTCGGGTAAGCCGACGTACGACTACGAACCGTTCGGCGAGAACACGCTGCCGAAGGCGCCGCTCGCGGACGAGCCGCTGAAGGGCTGGCAGGGTGCACCGTCGACCCACGCCGTCGGACCGGCCGACCCGAACGAGGAGTGACGTGAAGCTGATCAAGATCATCATCTACACCGTCGGCGTCCTGACGATCCTCTGGATCTTCAGCACCCAGTTCGAGCTCAAGGACCCGAACGGACCGCGGATCATCGATCCGTCGCAGATCGCACCACCGCGTGTAGACGTGAAGCCACGCTGATCTCGCGTGTGGTAGGATAGGTAACGAACGGCCAGCGATCCCACGGGACCTGCATCGATCGACTGGCCGTTCGCGGGGTGGTATCGCAGTGGTAGCGTCCATCGAATGCCAAGGCATCTTATGCCAGCATCCTCGGTGAAGTCGGAGGTTCGATTCCTCCTCACCCCACGGTTCGATGAAGCACGAGATCCTGAACACCTACAAGGGTACGATCGATGCCCGGTCCGCGAGGTTCATAGCCTTCGGGTTGCCAGCTCGATGCGGTACGCTGCGGTCGAGACGGTGCGTGTGGAGTTGTTCAAGGGAGGGACCGTGTGCACGCGGTCCGCATCGGTGAAGCTCTGTCTGGAAAGCAGGAGTCGTGGCGAAACGCGCCTACGGGTGGCGATCGTCGCTGCAGAGATGACGGAGGACCTCCCGGGCCTAGGATCTGAAGTCGTACCGTGGAGCACGATCTACAGGAGGTTCAAGTCCTCGCAGATCCACACGCAAGGATGAACACGGATGATAGGAGAGGATGAGAGATGAAACTTGGAACTTGGTACACATTCGTGACGCTACTCGCGATCGGCTTCGTCGTCGTGCTGATGAACTCTTGCAACCCGGTCGGTGGTCAAGATCCGTGCGCTCCCACCGGATGCGAGGTACCGCAACCTCGTCCCAAGAACACCGCACCGTTGCACATCACCTCGATGTAAGATGGCCGTCGCGCGCAGCAACCTGCGCTACCCACCTCTGATCGACATCGACATCGGTCTGGGGCGTGGATGGGGTTACGACGACCGGATCCGCAACCACCTGACGAACTTCCGACGCGGAACCGTCGAGCGGCACCGCAAGTTCGCGAGGTGCCATCCCGAGCGAGAGAACGTCGGACACGATCTCTGCGGCGCGTGCTACGTGTATCGGTGGAAGAACCTACGCGGTCCACGCAAGATCCCCCACTCGGTTCTTACCTCCTCGACCTAAGGAGTGCGCGTGTCGACGCCTACACCTTCTTCCTCGGTCACCGACGTTCTTCACGATGTGCTAACCTCACCGTGGCTCGGTCCGATTCTCACAGCGCTGTTCCTGCTCGCGTGCGCCGTGTCACTCAGCGCGGCACGGAGACGACGCGGGGACTGATACCGTCTCACGTTTGCATTCGTGAGGTGAGTGTGGTACTATTATCTTAGGAACGATGAGAGCATCTACCAGAAGGAAGGTGTTAGCGTGGCCGAGCCGGAGGACATTCGGATCGAGGAGGTCGAAGATCGAGAGTGGTCGCGTCTGCGTGACACCGTCGACCAGGGGTACGTGGACCTGGAAGAGACCTACGAGGAGTATCTGGCTCGCACCCGGCGCGCGGAGGAGATCCGTGGTCGCTACGAGTCGAAGTTCGACGAGGATCGCCCGGCCTTCAAGGTTGTGGAGGAGTAAGACGGCCGCCGCGAGGCGGCTCATGGGCAGATGGCTCAACGGAACAGAGCACCCGCTCGGTCGTCGGCGCCGACGATCGACACCTGGGGCACCGGGTGAGGGAGGAGCGCGAGGTTCGAGTCCTCGCCTGTCCACGGGTTCGATAGCTCAAAGGTAGAGAGCCCGGCACCTAGGCCGGAAGCGCCGCCGGAGCGGCTCGCAGCAGAGCGGGATTCGTCGCGCAGTCCGCGTCGTGGGCTGACGATGAACGGGAGCTGAATGGCGGGTTCGAGTCCCGTCGGATCCACGTGATAGCTCGATGAGGTGAGAGGAGACGAGCGAATGCTCGACAGGATCTTCAACCTGAGCGGTCTCGAGTGCACGGCGCTGGTCGTGTTCGTCGTGCTGTTCGGGATCGGGATCATGCACGTACTCGGTCGAGGCGGTGGTGGTCAACGATGAATCCCACACGGGCTCTTCGCTTGCTCGTCTACGCGTTCATCATACTACTGGTCGTGGCGACCGTGCGAGCGATAGTCACGCGAAACGACGCCCAGAGTCGCTGCACGCGCGCGGGTAACCGCGTCGTCAGTACGCAGCACGGCAACGGCTGGAACTGCGTCGACTCCGAGGGTCGACTCGTGCGATGAGAGGAGCGAGGTGGTGTGGTCCCTAGGCGAACCCCCTAAAAACGACACCGTTCTGACGATTCTCGCCGTCATCGGTGTGCTTCTGATGGGTATCTTCTGCGCACTGGGTAACGCGCGTGGGTGGCGCTGACGAACTGAGAAGCAAGATCGAACGGCACGAGCCAACGCTCGTGCCGTTCTCGTTTGGTTGGAACCGCTACCGTCGTAGAGGAGGTGAGTGGAGTGAAGGTGCGATACGGCGCGTGGATCACGCTTGGTCGACTCGCGCTGGCCGTGGTGTTGGTGATCATACTCGCGTACGTGGGACGACCCGCGTCGCACGAACCCGAGTTTCACCCAACCTACCGACCGGCGACGGAGCAGGAGCGACTGGAGCACGACCTTCGCCAGGCGTGGGAGCTGGAGCAGCTGACTAGGAGGTGATAGGATCATGAACTCACACATGCGTCGTATGATCCACCGAGGTGCGTTTCGTCCTCGCCACGGGCCCGTGGATGAGTACCGATATGAGGTGGATCGGCACCGCGACCGTGTCGTTCGTCGCCGTGGTACGCGCAACTCGACGCTTCGGTTGAGGCCGTGTGTATCGGTTCCCTGCCCACCGTGGGAGAACGTTACCCTAACGGTGCTACCGTGGAACGGTGGCTAAACTTCACACGGTTCCACAGATCGGAACGCCCGGTCAGGCGATGCTCGCACTCGCGGATCCGCCCGGCCGGCGCTACCAGCGTGACCCGGTGGTGTGGACACGAGAGCGAGCGAACCTACACCTCTGGTCGAAGCAGCGTGAGATCATCCAGAGCGTCCGGGATCACCGAAAGACCGCGGTTCACAGCTGCCACGAGACGGGTAAGTCCTTCGTCGCAGCGACGACCGTGTGCTGGTGGCTGGACGTTCACCAGCCGGGTGAGGCGTTCGTCGTCACAACGGCGCCTACCGCACCGCAGGTCGAGGCGATCCTCTGGCGAGAGATCAACAGACTGCACCGCAACGCGGGACTACCCGGCCGGACGAACCTGACCGAGTGGTACATCGGGAGCGAGTTGGTCGCGTTCGGGCGCAAACCCAGCGACTACAACCAGCACGCCTTCCAAGGTCTCCACGCGCGTAAGCTGCTGGTCGTGCTCGACGAGGCGTGTGGCGTCGTACGGACGATGTGGGACGCCGCATCGACACTGGCCGCCAACGAGCACTCACGGATCCTCGCGATCGGCAACCCCGACGACGTCCTCACCGAGTTCGGCATGGTGTGTAAGCCGACCAGCGACTGGAACGTCATCAAGATCGGGTTTAAGGACACACCGAACTACACGGGTGAGGATGTCCCGCAGCACGTCCGTGACGTACTCATCCACGAGGTGTGGTACGAGGACCGCGCGAATCACTGGGGTCGCGAGTCCGCGATCTTCCAGTCGAAGTGTGACGGGATCTTCCCCACCGTCGGTGATCCCTACTCGACGATCCCGTACGCCTGGGCGATCGCCTGCAAGTCCAACGAGCTGCCGCTGATAACGACCGTCGACAAGGAGGCGGGCATCGACGTCGGCGGTGGTGGTGACCGGACGATCCTGCGGGTGCGGCAGGGCAAGATCGCGCTGGATGAGTACGTGTTCATCGACAGCGACCCGATGCGCACCGTGGGTAAACTCGCAATCATCCTCAGGGAGGAGGGGATCCGCCGCGTTAAGGTCGACTCGACCGGGATCGGTTGGGGCATCTGCGGACGACTGAAGGAGCTCAGCAGCCGCTCTAACCCGGCCGGCACGGATCGAGACTGGCTCCACGACGCGGAGGTCGTCGCGATCAACTTCGCCGAGTCCCCACCGGCGGGTTTCGAGACGAAGGTCCTCAACATGCGGGCGTACATGCACTGGTCGATCGGTCGTGAGCTGTGTCGCCTGCGCGGCTGGGACTTGACGCGCGTGGATGACGACACGATCGCGGAGCTTACCGCGTCACACTACGAGATCATGGACTCCGCGGGTAAGGTCAAGATCGAACGCAAGGATGAGATCATCAAGCGGACGGGCATGTCACCCGATAAGTCCGACGCGCTGCTTCTCGCGTTCCTCGAGGTGCATCACGAGGCGGTTCTTCCCCCACTGGACCTGATGACGGCCGATGTGATGCGTGGCTCCGGTCCGCAGGACGTGTGGACTCGTCACGACGTCGACATCTTTGAACCGCTGGGTGGTCGCTGGTAGGTGTGACCAGATGACTAGGTCACCCGATCACACCACGGTATCACAATGGCACACTTTGTGTCGCATCGAGGTTGTATGACACACCGCAATGTGGTACTATTGAGCTAACGACGAGGAGAGGACAGAATGATGACACTGATCGGGATCTTGGTCTACACGATCATCGCGGTCGCTTTGGGACTTCTGATCGCCGCGGCGATCGTCGGCTACCGAAACACCAAGCGGATCGAGCGCAACGACGAGGAGTGGGATGCGTTGCGCGCATTAGAAGAGACGATTATCACGATTGAGTGGGACGCGTTTGGTAATCCATTCGTCGCCGCATCACGAATCGAGCACGAACTGCTTAAGCGCGGCTACGCGATCACCAAGGTTCCACCGATCAACATCACATAAGACGACCGAGAGGATAGGATGACATGTGGGTTATGACCAGCTTCGGCGCGTTCTCCGCGACCCAGCGGGACGAGAAGGAACTCAAGCGAGGAGACGAGCGGTACCTGCAGGTACGGGCGCGCCGAGCGAAGCACCTCAAGGAGCTCAAGCGACGCTACATACCGAACGCCAGTGACATCGTGCGACTGGCACACCGTGACTACGAGTTCCGGATCTACTGCACGCACGACGAGTGGGCGCTCGCGCTCGCGCGGCTCGCACAGGAGATCGACTACGGGAACTTCAAGAACACCGTGAAGGACAAGGACCTGCACGACGCGTACATCCGCGTCTGGAGCGCGCTCTACAACGCGCTGGCGACGAACAAGTACGTGGCGAGCTACAAGGGTCGCAAGGGTCGTAAGGGCGGTAAGTCCCTGGCGCGCGGCACCTCCACCGTCTCTACTTCCTACAAGGGCGACATCTGGGCGGGATGGGAGGACGTCGATGACGAGCCCGCCTACGACCGTCGTTCCGTGCTCGACGAGTTCCCAGAGCTACAGTGGCGATGAGGAGAAGGACATGACACGAGAGCAGTTCGAGGCGTTCGTCCGTGAGACGATCGCCGTCGCTAACATCAGCCAGGACATCAGACCCGCGATTCAGAAGATCGCGGATCGCTGGGAAGAGGACACCGACGCTTCGTTCCAGCGGGGTGTTGAGCAGGCTCAGGAGAGTTGGGATCCCAACTACATGGAGTAAGAAACCCGACTTCAACCCGGCACCTAGGTGAACGCCTAGGTGCCGTTTTTGTGTCACCTAGGTCCCACCTAGGTTTCGTAGTACCGTAGCATCATGCCGACGTGGCTTCTCTACCTCCTGATCGCTCTCTCCGTTCATCGCCTGACGCGGATCGTCACGCGCGACAAGTTCCCTCTCATCGCCGTGCCTCGCTATCACGTGACCAACTGGTTCGACCCGTCCGACAACTACCGTGTCTGGTACCGCGCCAAGCACCCCAACCGTGAGGAACCTAGCTCACACTGGGGCATCATGGGTCAGGGCCTGGCGTACCTACTGGAGTGCGACTGGTGCGTCTCCGTCTGGATCTCAGCCGGTCTAGTCACGGTTTTGACGCACTTCACCAGCGTTCCCATGCCGTTCCTGATCTGGCTCGCCGCCTCCACGATCACCGGTCTCATCGCAACACATGAACCCGACTAACCTAGGAGAGATCTATGATTACCGCCAAGGTCATGGTCCAGAGTAAGAACGAGAGCGGCGTCGATGATCACCGTCAGGTGATCGTCACGTTCAACGCCGACTACAACGACGGCCGCAACAAGGAGTGGTCTCCCTACACGCCGACACTTACCCTCACCATGACGTTGAAGGGTGAGGTCGCGGACATGTTCAAGGTCGGGCAGGCGTTCACACTTCAGTTCGTCGAGGCGGAGTAGGGTTCATGACCGACCGGCGTCGCACGCAGCTCGCAACCGTCTCGCAGCTTCACGCACCCTATGATGACGACGCCGCACTGGTCGCCGCCGGTCGGATCATGCCCGATGATCCCCGCACGAACGTCCTATTTCAGTACGAACGCTGGCAGGACGAGGTGTGGGACTACCTCGACATCGTCGGCGAGTTCGGTTACGCCCACTGGTGGCTCGCCCAGGCGATCTCTCGCGTGCGACTGGTCGCCGCGGTTCGGGTTCGTGGTGAATCTGAACCGATGATCATCCAGGAGGGACCCGCTGCCGACTTCATGGCGGAGGTATCCAACCCGGAGAACAACGAGGCGTTTGGACTTCACATCCCGCTGGTCGGTAAGTGTTACCTCGTCGGTCAGCAGGAACCTCTGATCGGTATGCAGTGGTCCGTCAAGTCGGGCGACGAGATCCGACCCGCGCGAGGTGGACCAGCGCGTCGTGTCGTGTCCCTGTTTGGTGGGTTGAATCGGGGACGAACATTCCGGCTCGGTCGCTGGGAGATCCAGATCGAACCGGGTCACTGGGAGCAGATCGACGGGTTCGTCGCCGAGATCCGTCACCCACACCCACGCTTCGGCTGGCTATCCATCTCTCAGTCCAAGTCAGCGATCCCGATCCTGCGTGAGATCTCTCTCTACGACAAGCACATCATCGCCACACTCGTGTCACGCATCGCGATGAATGGCATCCTGCTGCTTCCCGAGGAGCTCACGTTTCCCGTGAATCCGCAGTTCAAGGACGCGGCCGACCCGTGGGTCGCCGAGATGATCGAGATCATGTCGCGGAACATCAAGAACCCCGGCTCGGCGTCCGCCGCAATGCCGTACCCGATGCGGGTCAACGGCGCGTTCCTCGATAAGATCAAGCACCTGACGTTCTTCACACCCATGGATCAGTACATCATCGAGAACCGGCGTCAGGCGATCGAGCGGCTCGCGACCACCGTGAACATCTCCAAGGAGCGCATCACCGGTCTCGGCGAGGTGAACCACTGGGGCGCTTGGGAGATCAAGGACGATGAGGTTAGTCAGCACGTCGTCCCGCCGGTGGAGCTGGTCTGCCAGGCGCTGACGAAGACGTACCTGCGACCGATGCTCGCGGCCGCGGGTGAGGACCTACGCGACGCGAACGGTGACGAGATCATCGCGTGGTACGACGCCGGTGAACTCACACAGAAGCCCGACCTCAGTGAGAACGCCGAGAAGGCGTTCATCAACGGGACGATCTCGCCGAAGGCGTACATGCGCACGCTTGGTTTCGAGGAGTCGGACATGCCCAGCCAGGACGAGCTCGTCAAGCTCATCCTGCTGCGGCAGGCACTAACCCCCGGTGCGGACCCGGCGTACCTCGAGGAGCTCACCGGACGGGCGATCGAGCTGCAAGCTCAGGGGTCGGAACTACTCTCGTCCGAGGAGGACTCGGGGACCCGCGAGATCGAGGGAGGTTCCGAGTCGGCTACCGAGGAGGAACCACCCAACCGTGAGAAGACGTCGACGAACGACTCGGGACGGTGACCGATGACGAAGATCTTCGGCTGGTCGCCGACGGAGATGCGCGAGCGTGAGGACGCATTCGCGGCGCGGGTAGATCGCTACGTGATGAAGCTCGGTCGACGTGCCGTGAGCCTGCTCAACCAGCAGAAGGTGGTGACCGCCGCGGGAACGCCGGCCGCTCCGACGGACCTCGGCGAGCTCGGCGCACTAACCGGTCTGTGGCAGGGTTACGTTTCGGCCGAGCTGATGCCCGCGCTCAGCGACGTGTACCTGCAGTCCGCGGGTGTCATCTGGCAGGGCATCGGTGAGGCGTTCGACGACGTCGTCGTTCCACCCGTGTCGGACATCTTCGCCGAGGAGTACCTCGCGTCCGCGTCGAACCGACTGGTTGGGATCGGTGACCACGTCTGGACGAAGGTCCGTGAGGAGCTGCTGGTCGGATTCAGCTTAGGTGAGTCCGCGACGAAGCTTACCACCCGCGTCCAGCGGGCCGCGCAGGTTAGTCAGGCGCGGGCCAACGTGATCGCCCGAACCGAGGCGAACATGGCGGCCAACGCCGGTTCCTTCCAGCAGGTGCTCATCTCCGGTCTTACCGGTACGAAGGAGTGGCTGGACACCCACGACGAGCGGACGCGCTGCACGCACCGTGCCGCCGGTGGTCAGACGGTCGACATCACCACGCCCTTCACGCTGGGTGGCGGCGACTGTGGTGAGGGCATCGCGTACTTGATGACTCCGGGTGATCCAACGGCACCACCCAGTGAGATCATCCAGTGTCGCTGCTCCGTCGCATACGACCTGTCACTGGATGAGGAATCACTCGTCGCAGCTGATCGTGAGTACGTTCGCGACTCTGAGGGACGGTTCGCCGAAACTCCTGATCTTGACCTTCCCGATATGAAGGTGTTTGGTAAGTCCGCCGCGGGACGTGATAAGTGGCTGATGTCGGATGACGTCGGTGTTCGCGCATCGACGATGTGGTCCGAGCACATGGACGGCATGCGAGCGATTCAGATCGCGGTTAAGAACATTCGTGCAGGGCGTGAACCACTGGACGGTGTGGATCTCAGCAACGACAACAAGATGCTGCAGCACCTTACGAGTAAGAAGCGTGGTGCCAAAGAGTACACCCGTGATGACTTCTCAGCCGATGTGACTCGTGCAGCACACTGGATGATTGCAGAACAGGACAAGGCGAAGCCCGAGTCCGAGGTGTTTCGCGGGATGCGGGTCGAGGATCCGAAGCAGCTGCAGGTGGGTGAGACCATCGACCTGGACACGACGTCATGGTCAACGGACACTCACATCGCCGATCGCTTCCAAGGTGACACCACCGGGCCTAACGGTGAGTGGCAAGCGCGTGAATCGTGGACACCGGTGGTCATGCGACTTGCGGGTGGCCGTGGTGTAGATGTGTCGTCGAAGAGTGCGTCCGAGTTCGCGCAGCTCGATATGAAGGAACGTGTGCTCGCACCCGGAAAGGCGCGCGTGACTAGTGTTGAACCGTATGACCGGGCGAAGCACGGCTTCTACCTCAGCTACAGCACGACCAACCCACCGATGATCGTCACTCTTGAGTCGGTGAAGGACTGATGCTCACACTGGATGATCTCATCGCTGAACCGATGAACCGGATCGACGAGTACGATGATGATCAGGTCGTCACCGCGGCCGCCGAGGTAGACACCGGTGCGATGATCGCGCTGCTGCCGTCCGTCGCGGACGCCGCGATCATGGAACTTACCGGTGCGTACGCCGAACCCGCCGACCAGCTGCACGTCACCCTACTCTACCTAGGTGAGGCGGCGTCGTGGAGCGCCGAGTACCGACGACTGCTGACGGATGTCGTCGCCGAGATCGTCGCCAACTACGTGATGATCGAGACGTCGACGTTCTCGGTGAACGTCTTCAACCCAACTGATGATGAGTTTGACACCGCGGTGGTGCTGGGAGTTCGCGGTACCGACCTGCTGGTCGCACTTCACAAGGCGATCTCTACCAACATCACCGACGTCTTCGATGACGAGGTTCCTGAGCAGCACAACCCCTGGGTCCCTCACATCACCTTGGCGTACACCGATGAGGTCGCCGAGGTCATGCTGGATGCGATGGAGAAGCTCGGACCGGTCACCTTCGATCGAGTCGGTGTTTTCTTCGGTGGGAAGGTTACCGAGCTGCCGCTCGGCGTCCAGAACCCCGACGACCCGATCGTCGCCGCGGGTGATCCCGAGTGGGACGAGTCGAAGATCAAGCGCGACAGCGAGGGCAAGTTCGCGAAGAAGACCGGCGCGAAGCTGCTCGGCGTCATCGAGCTGGCCGCGAAGCTCGTCGATGACGTGAAGTCAGGCAAGTTCTCGGACGGCACCGTCATCGAATCGTGGGAGCACAACGGCGTGAAGCGTCGCGTGATCGTCGGCGGCGGGCAGAACGTCTACCTGCAACGCTGGATGAAGTCGACGAAGTCGTGGAAGATCGAGCAGGCCGCGGGGTCCAAGCAGACGGTTCTCGTTTCAGAGATCTTCCACAAAGCGATGAACAACGGCGCGACGTTCCGCACGCATCAACCGGAGAACGTCGAGGAATCGTCGCTTACGACCGGAATCACCGACTTTCTCAAGGGTGACACCGACGAGCTGCCGTTCGACTTCACCGACCAGGTTGGCGCACCGAACCTCGACCTCGACGCCGTCGCACCACCGGACGCGAAGAGTGATGGTAAGACGAAGTACAGCGACCCGCTGGGTCGACCGAACATGCTCGTACTCGCGGCTGATCCCGGCAAGTCCGGAGATGGCTACGCGAAGAAGGACGACGGCTCCAAGGGACCGTGGGGTAGGTACGGCGCCGCCGGTGTCCTGCTACGTCACCGTGGTGAGGACGGTGTCGATCGCTACCTGCTGGTTGCTCGCGGTGAGAAGCTCAGCCAGTCGGGTAAGTGGCAGCTACCGGGCGGTGGACTCGACTCCAAGGAGACACCCTTCCAGGGTGCCGCACGTGAGGTCGTCGAGGAGCTCGGTCTGGACCCAGCCAAGGTGGCTGAGGGACGAGTTCACGGCTTCCACGAGGCCGAGGTACCGGACACCGACGGCTGGAAGTACACGTCCATCGCCGCAACCGTACCCGAGCAGCTCGAACCGGACCTCTCCGGTGAGAACGCGAAGCTCGAAACCGGTGACGCGAAGTGGCTGACGATCGATGAGATCCGCGCGCTGGACAAGGACGGTAAGCTGCTCGGCCCGCTGGCCGGCGGGCAGCTGGAGGACAACATCCTCGACCTGTTCCCGCCGGACTCGCCGAAGGTGGCAAAGACCAAGCAGCCGTCCGCGGCCGACGCGATCGCGGCCGGTGACTTCTCAGGTCTGAAGAAGATCAGCGGTCCCAAGGGCTCGAACGAGGGTGGGATCTTCGAGGCGCCGGACGGATCACGCTGGTACGTTAAGAAGCAGAAGAGCGTCGCACACGCGCAGAACGAGCATGACGCGTCCGCACTCTACCGCGCCGCGGGGATCGACGTACCCGAGGTGATCACCGGTGGTGGCACACCGGGTCTCGGTGCTGGCGTGCACACCGCCACGCGGATCGTACCGGAGGGTGATGCCAAGCTCGGTAACGTCGTCGCCTTCCCGGGTAAGAACCCCGACAAGTTGCTCGCGGCACGTGAGGGTTTCGCGGTCGACGCCCTACTGGCCAACTGGGACGTCGCGGGTCTTACGTACGACAACATCATCTTTGATCAGGACGGTAAGCCGCATCGAATCGACGTTGGTGGCGCGCTGGAGTACCGCGCACAGGGTGGAAAGAAGGGTAGCGCATTCGGCACCGAGGTCACCGAGTGGGACACGCTTCGCGACCCGAAGAAGAACCCACAGTCGGCGAAGCTGTTCGCGGGACTCTCTGACTCCGAACTCGTCAAGGCCGTCGAGCACGTCGAGCGGCTGACACCCGAAAAGATCCGTGAGGTCGTCGAGGACAAGGAACTCGCCGAGAAGATCATCGCTCGCCGTAATAACCTGCTGAAGCGCGCCGAGCAGGAGGGTGTGCTGTCGTCGACCACCGGTGATGTTGGCTTCCACCCGGTCGATGACCACAGCCTTGACGTCGGTATCGCGGGCAAGACGGACGAAGAGCTCGCGGCGATGGTTCAGGTCGATCACGTTGTCGACGACAAGGTCGATGTTAGTTCGATGCCGATCACCAAGGGTGGACCACCGGTAACGAAGGACACTGTTTGGTGGGACGTTCAGTCAGGTAACTATGGTGAGGCTGGTGAGGTTTTCGCCACGGGAACGAAGAACGGCGTCAACTACCGACTCGTCGTTGCTAAGAAGAGTAACGGTGAAACATACATCGTAGAGCAGCTCGAAAACACGCCCGGTACGTGGGTCATGTACGCGGGCTTCCCAACCGAGACGAGTTTCAAGAACGCACCACTTTCGAAGTACGGCATCAATAACCCACCCAAGAATGTCGATGTCGTTGACGACGAGATCGACACCGATGTGCTGTCACCGACCGACGCCTTCAAGCAGCACATGGCCGACAAGAGCAAGGTGCCTACCACGCCTACGGTGCAGGCACTCACCGGTGAGGTCTTCGACTACTCGGCTGATCCGCAGGAAGACATCTGGGCGAAGGTCACCAACGGCGACATCGGACACGGGGACATCATCTTCAAGGGTACGTCACTAGACGGCAAGGAGAACCCGCTTCAAGTCGTCGTTCGGTTCGACGCGGCGACGGGTGAACCGTACCTGGAGGAGCTCGAGTACGACAAGATCGACGATCACTGGTTCGTGGGACGAACGTGGCACTCCCAGGACGAGTTTGATGCCGCCGACCTGTCGGAGTATGACATCAACAAGAAGTCGTCAATACCGTCGACGATGGGAATTGACTTCTCTAACGGTGTAATCCCCGTCGACCCGGTTCACCCGGGACCGTTCTCCACCACCGGTGCTTCACACGCGAAGCTGTGGAACCAGGTCGGGAACGGCCAGTACGCGGCGGGTCACGCAGTCGCAGGAGGCGTGAACCTCACGGATGGTTCGTATCATCGTCTCGTCGCACACCAGTACGGTAGTGGACAGTGGGCACTACTTCATGAGTTTGAGGATCCGCCGGGTTCAGGTGACTTCTACCCACTCGGCACTTACAAGACGCTGACCGACTTCGCGGAAGCGGACTTCTCATACATGGGCATCGGTAAGCCGATGACTCCACCTGGGCCGGTTAAGTCCGCGGTCACTCCGGCGTCGGTGCCGTCCGTCGCGCCGAAGAAGGTGCCCAAGCTCACCAACGCGATCATCTACGGGAAGTACCAGGACGGCGAGGTCATCGCGACGTCGGGTAACGGTGAGTGGCGAGCTGTCTACAAGAACAACAAGATTCACATTGAGTTCAAGAGTAAGAACGGTACGTGGAGTGGTGCATCGTTTGGTAAAGCCGAGGCGTATAAGAAGCTCCAGGGTGCGGACACCGGAAGTGGCTGGTACCTCGGTGAGCTGACACCACCACCACCACCACCATCGACGAAGGCACCGATCGTCGTCACGCCCATGACCGCGGTCACACCGTCGGCACCTTCTGGAACGACTGTGCACCTCGATCTCGAGGAGACGATCAAGCAGGGCCAGTACCAGGAAGGCGACATCGTCGCCACGTACACCAAGAAGGCCTCGGCGGAGGACGTTCGCGTCATCTTCTCAAAGGGAAAGTTCGTCAAGCAGACGAAGTCTAAGTTGGCGTCGCCCGGAGCGTCGTGGACGAACTCTAAGACGTACGATGATGATGACGCGCTTCTGAGCAGCATGGCGAAGGGCAGTGGCGTCTGGACGAAGGCAGATGAGGCCAGTGGAGGTCTCAAGTCGGGCGCGAAGGCACCGGCGATTCTCACCTCCACGGTCGCCGAGTCGATCAAAAAGACGTTCGATGACCAGGGTGTCAAGTGGCACACGAGTGCCGAACTGATGTTGGTGGCGTTGTCCAACGCGCTGAAGACTCACCCAGACTTTACATCCGCGCAGATCCTGGCGTACATGGACACGACGACGAAGACCAAGACGTCGCCGACGCCGTTCACCGACAAGGTCACCAAGTATCTCAAGACCAAGAACGGTGTGTCGACCGCCAAGTCGCTTGGACTTCCCATCAGCATACCTAAGAAGTCCTCCACCACCGTCTCCACACCGACGGCGCCTAAGTACACTGGACCCACCGTTACGATTCACGACGTCCCGAACGTCGGACCTACGGCGGCGCCAGGAACGTACGAAGTTAAGGGCGTCTCTGGCATGCTTATCATCCACAACGAGATGATGTCTACATACGGACAGTGGACACCTGCTCAGCGTGCCGCGCTCAAGGCCTACACCGGTAGCTCGTACGTCGAGATGAACGGTTGTCTTCGAAAGACGCAACCCTGCGCGCCGTCGACGCTAAAGCGCATCGCCGATGCCATCTCAGCCATGCGGCCCACGACGAAGCCGTTCCGGGTAACGCGAGGCGCGGGCTGGTCAGCGGTGGGACTTCCGTCGAGTGACAAGTCGATGACCAGGCAGCAGCGGATTAAGCTGACCCAGGAGCTCGAAGGCAAGATCTTGGAGGAACCCGGGTTCTTCTCGACGAGTGCTGCTAAGACACCGGCGTTCTCGAGTAAGCCCGTCCGATTCATCGTGGACGTACCGGCCGGAGTTCCCGGCGCGTGGGTAGACATAATCAGTGTTCACACCGAGTACGAGTTTCTTCTCGCCGCGGGTCTTAAGTATCGGGTGAAGAAGGTTACGCCCCCGAGTGGGTCATCCGATCCGATCATAGTGCACCTGGAGGTGATCATCCCGTGACCGAACCAACGCAACTCACCCCGCTAACCGACGACGACAACGTTCGATTTCACGTCGTCGAGGAAGATGAAGGTGATCAACCCGGAACGGGACTCGGTGATGAGGATCTTCTAGACTTTCTTCACACAACGCCTGAGGACGCCGAGACCCTGACCGCCTCCGCCGATACGGAGTCGTTGTACGCTAACCCCAACGAAGGGAGCAGCACCGTGCCGTGGCGGATTCGTAAGGGAGCGGGTTGCTCCGACGGTAAGCCCTACGCGGTCGTGAAGGTATCCGACGGTTCGGTGGCCGGCTGTCACGAGTCGCACACGAAGGCCGCCGCGCAGCTGCGCGCGCTGTACGCCTCGGAGTCGGACGCGTCCTCCGACTCCGAGGTTCTCACCGTTGATGATCCGGGAGTCATCAAGATCTCGGCCGAGGCGTACGCCGGTGACCGCAACCTTCGCGAGTACTGGACCCACGGGGAAGGTGCGGTTAAGATCCGATGGGGAACGTCCGGCGACTTCAACCGCTGTGTTCGTCACCTTAGTAAGTACGTACGTGATCCCGAGGGTCTCTGCAACGAGTACCACACCGAGGCGGTTGGTAAGCCACCCGGAAAGGGTCACAGCGGTGAAACGGAGAGCTTTGCGGTGAGAGTAGGCAACGCACCTGTTGAACGTGTCGGCACCGGTGACGTGACACCACCGTCACGCTCGGTTGCGTGGCAGGGGACACTCGCAGTCGAAGGTGTAGAGACCGGTGACGGTCGCGAGTTCGCCGCGAATTCACTCACCTGGCCCGAGCTACCGATTCCGTTGATGTACCAGTACGAGACGAGTCACGGTGGCACCACCGACAAGTCCACCAACGTCGGTAACATCACCGAGATGTGGCGTGACGGTAACCAGATCATGGGTCGTGGCACCATCGACCTCGATGATCCGTACGGCATGCAGGCCGCGCGAAAGATCTACAAGAAGTACCTCAAGGGTGTCTCCATCGACGCCGACTCCGTGAAGGATGCCGATGTCGAGCTTGTGTTCGCACAACCGGACCCGAACTCGTCCGATGAAGACATCCTCGCGAGTCTACTGACACCACAGACACCGGAAAAGACCATCTTTCACAGGGGTCGCGTGCGAGGTGCGACGATGGTCAACCTACCGGCGTTCGTCGAGGCGTCTCTGGAGCTAATAGGAGACCTGTCGATGCTGGAAGACGAGTTGATGGTGGCGACCTCACGTGACACGAACTACAAGGTCAACGTGATTACCGCCGCGGCGTCCAGTGGACACAGGGGCTACACCATCGAGATTCCTGAGCTGCCACCGCTGGAGTTCTTTGAGGAACCAACGCACCTGCCGCCGATCGGTGCCGTGTGGATCGAACCGAACGGTCACATCTTCGGTCTCGTCGGGCCATCCGGTGTAGCCCATCGTGCGTTTCGTAGCAAGCGGATAACCATTCCGATGGGAAACGTCGACTACACCCGCTGGATGAACCGACCCACGCCGGTGCTCACACCGGACGGTGAGGTACTGAAGATTCGCACCGGTGTTATCACTATGAACTGCGGACACCTCAGTCCCTACGCGTCCGACGACCCCGAGGAACGGATGCGTCACTACGACAACTCGTGTTCGATCGCGGCCGTCGTCCGGGTTGGCGAGTCTCGCACTCACAAGGCGCCGTGGATCGCGGGTTCGATCATGCCGATGTCGACGGCGGACTTTCAGCGGTTCCAGGCCTGCCAGCTGTCGGGTGACTGGGCACCGCACCGCGAGCGACGAGGTTGGAAGGAGTTCGTCGCCGGACTTGCCGTTCCCGTTCCCGGGTTCGCGCGCGCTACCGACGTCGCGGCCGTTCGCGTCGATGACAACGCGGTGGTAGTCGCGAGCGCCGTACCGATCATGCTGTCCGAGTACACGTATGATGACGTGGAGATCGACGTGAGTGACCATCGACTGGAACTCGGGCAGATCCGCGCGCGACTGGGATCGGATCACCGACTCGCACTCGCCAACATCAAGAACCGGATCAACGGAGCGACGAAGGAGACGAAGATGGGATGTGCACCTTGCGCCGCTAAGCGACGCAACGGCGGTGCAACTTCCGCCCAGCAGCCGACGACCGATACGCAGGTGGTGGGTTTCGGAGACGGTGACTCGCAGCAGCAGACCGCGCGGTCGCAGGCCGCCGCCATCGCCAACTCGCGTGCCACAAGTCGTGGGTAGTTAACCGTCGACCAACGGTTGAAAAACACGACGGTGAGATTCCTTGGTGAATCTCACCGCCGTGTTATACGATCCCGACAGATCTTCAAATCTTCTCACCGTGAGGGATGACAGGGTGGACGAAAACGAACTGGTCCTGCCTGAGGGCGATGAGATTCGCAACCTCAGCGGTGAGGACCTCGACGCCTATGAGACGTCGGCGCTAGCCGAGGTCGACACGATGTTCCAGTCGGACAACGTGACCGGCGAGCACGTCGAGCGCGGTACGTTCCTGGCCGACAACGTCGAGCGGGTTCGCACCGAACGCACGCGACGCGCCGCCGAGGCGAAGCAGAACGCGGAGTCGCGCGACGCGATCCTAGCTCGCGTCAAGGGAACCCAGACCACGGCGACCGACGGCACCGAGGCGGCAGCGACCGACACCACCGCACTCGAAGGTGAGGTCGTTCCCGCGGCGAAGAAGGGTGGCGTGACGACCGCGCTGCGTGAGATCGGTGGACTCGCCGGTCCGAAGCGCAACCTCAACCCGTCTCTTCGTGGTGTGAAGCGCACGATGACGACAAGTGACGTCGACCTCGGTCGCGCGCAGTCGCTGTCGAGGATCGGTGACGCACCGGAGCGCGGTATGCCGGTACTCGTCGCGTCCGCCGACATCCCGGGTTACACGCAGGGTGGACTCATCCCCGACATGAACTCGCTGACGCGAGCGATGATCGCCCGGGCTCGAACCCTCGGAGTCACCCGCAACGGTAGCGGTAACCGCGTACCGGTCGCGCAGCTGCAGCGACACTTCACACACAACGTCGACGAGAAGATGTCGCTCGATCAGATGTCGCAGGTGCTGGAGCTGGTCGCCGATCCGGCGACGCTGGTCGCGGGCGGCGGCTGGTGTTCGCCACACGAGATCTCGTATGACTTCTACAACATCGTCTGCTCCGACGGCACGTTCGATCTACCGACGCTCGGCATCAACCGCGGCGGATTCCAGTGGCCGACGTCCCCGTCCTACGCCGACATCGCCGCGCTCAACGGCGTCGTGTGGACCTGGACCAACACAATGGACATCGCGGCCGTCACCGGTACCGCCCAGTCCGGCGTCAAGCCGTGTGTTCGCGTCCCGTGCCCCGACTACAACGACGCGACGCTCGAACTCGACGGCATGTGCGTCACCGTCGGCAACCTGACCCAGGACGCGTTCCCGGAGCTGATCCAGAACCACCTGCGGCTCGTCGAGGCGATCCACTACCACTACATGAACACGCGGTTGATCAACGCCGTGGTCGCCGACTCCGAGGCAGTTACCACCATCGGCACCGACGTCGCGTCCTCGTGGGGACTGCTCAACTCCGCCGCGTTCGAGCGTCGGGACCTCATCGAGAAGTACCAGATGTGTGACGACGCGATCGTCGAGGCGGCCTATCCGCGATTCGCCCGCGATAAGATGCGCGCCGACTTCGCGATGCGAACCGGCATCAGCGACTGGCAGTGTGTCACCGACGGCATGCTGGCCGACTGGTTCGACTGCCGGAACATCCGGACGCAGTTCATCGCCGACTGGCAGGTTCGTGCATCCGGTCAGCCGGGTGCCGCGACGCCGCCGACCAACTGGGCAACCAACACGCAGTACCTCATCTACCCGGCCGGTACGTGGGTTCGTGGTCAGGGCATGACCCTCGACCTCGGCGTCGTTCGTGACTCGGTTCTCAACGAGACGAACGATCACACCGCGGCGTGGATGGAGGAGGCGTGGCTCGTTGCGAAGATTGGTCACGAGTCGCGCGTCGTCACCGTCGATGACTGCGTGAACGGCATCTCGGGTGCCGCGTCGGCCTCGGGCTGCAACGTCTAAGTCGTCGGATCCGAGGTAATGAGCACTCAGACGCGAGAGGGAGGTGACCGGCTGTGCTGCGACGCAAGCTGGTAACGGGACCGCTGGTCACCCCCGAGAGCGCGACCCTGCTGGACTACGTCCAGTGGGTCGAGGACACCGATCCTCACTGGCAGGCCGGGATCACCTACTCCGAGCTCTGCGGTGAGGCGTCATCGACATTCGACCTGTGCGTCACGTCACCGAACGTCACCGGCGACAACCCGACCAAGACGGAGACGGCCGATCGATCGTGGCGCGGCGCGACGCCGTTCCCGGTCTACACCCGCATCGACTGCTCACCGGTCGGCTGGTGGGATGACGCGGAGAGAAACGTCGCCGAGGCGCTTCGCCGGTACGAGCATCTCGAGGTTGAGGAGGTGTTCTCGACCGGTGTAGTCGCCGGCGTCGCCAACGTCGCACTTCCTCACCTGAACGCGGACACGGTGATCTTGGATCCGTCCGACTCGCTGATCACGCTTCAGACCGCCGCGTTGGTCACCGTGACCGGCACCGTCGACGTGGTCGAGGGACTTGGGATCTTGGAGCAGCAGCTCGCCGACTGCTACGGAGCGCGCGGTCTCATCTACGTCACCCTACCGGTGTTCGATCAGATGGTGTCACAGCTCGTGGTGTTCTCGCGTAACGGACTCTGGTTCACGGCGAAGGGCAACTACGTCGTACCCGGCTCCGGCTTCACCGGCAACGCTCCCGACGGAAGCGCGTCCCCGGCCGGTACGAGCTGGATGTACGCGACCGGTGCGCTCATGGGTTACCGGACGGCGCCTAAACAGGTCGCCGGCCGAACCGCGTCGTTCGATCGATCCACCAACACACTCGAGCTGATCATCGAGCGTACGTACGTGCTCGGCTGGGAGTGCTGCCACGCGGGGATCCGCGTCTCCACCGGTGGTGTCGTGACGGGCACCGCGAACTCGGCTACGTAAGGGAGAGCTATGACTGAGCTTTGTGCATCAGCGATCAAGGGCACAGTGATGCGGCTCGTCAAGATCGACAGCTGCGGCGCTCCCGTTACCGGAGCTGAGAGCGCTGAGGTCGTCACCGACGGTTTCATCAGCATCGCGCCTTCACCTCAGTATGAGGAGGGCGAGGTCTACCAGCAGCGCAACGCCAACGGTGCCTTCTGTATCAACGAGAAGGGTGAACCCGAGTTGTCGCGGGTCGCGCTCGCGGTTCAGATGTGCGTACTCGACCCCGACGCGTTCGTGCTCATCACCGGTGAACGACTGCTGACGACCGGAAGTGTTACCGGCACCGGCATGGTTGGTGGTACGGGACTCGTTACCGCGCGGTACTCCATGGAGACCTGGCAGAAGGTAACTGGACGAGGACGCTGCAACGCGCAGGGTCAGCAGCAGTACATCTACTGGGCGTGGCCGAACGTCGGTCACGCGATGGTGCAGGACTACTCGATCGAGAACGGTCCGCTGGTCATGTCGTTCAACTCCGAGACGGAGGGCGCGTCCACGTTGTGGGGTACCGGACCCGGTAGCGCCGGTCCCTGGATCGAACAGGCGGTGGAGGAGGGAGATCACTGGCTCTTCAACATCACATCCACTCCGCCGCCGTCCGCATCGTGTGGTGCCGTTCTTCTCTCATAAACGCCTCCGTGTGAGCGTCGGAGGTGGGTTGATCCGGGGGAAGAGAACGACCGGGTAGCTTGATGGAGGTCGAGCTGCCCGGTCGTTTGGTCGATAGGAGAGGTTATGCCACCGGGATGGGGTCCAGTAGCGGGTAACAACACACTGGATAACTTCTTCGCGACGTACAAGTTCATGCAGCTGCACATCGGTTCTCCGGGCGCAAACGGCACGAACAACGTCGCGGGCAACACCGTTCGCGTCGACGTCTCGACACTGATGAACGCCGCAGCTGCCGGCCACATCGACAACGCCGCAGACATCGACTGGACGAACGTCGCCGCGAGTGAGACGTACACAAACTGCTCGTTTTGGACCCTCGGTGCCGGTGGCGTGTTCGGTGGTTCGGGCACCGTCGTGGCCAATCCCGTTGCGTCCGGTGATAACTTCCGCATCCCCGCCGGACAGCTTGACGGCAACGTCACGCTTGCGAGTTAACCGTGGTTGCGCCGTCGCGTCGATCGATCGGCGCGGTAACCAGTGGATCCACCGCCACCCCGACGTTCGCGGAACCCGCCGGTGCGCAGTCTGATGACATCATTCTCATCGGCTGGTTTCAGGATGACGGTCGCACCAACATCTCAGGAACACCCACCGGATTCTCGGCGGCACCGGACCTACGACAGGTCACCAATCCGCTGGGTGGTGCGCCGAATCACAGCCTCTTCGGTTACTGGGGTCGTAGAAGTGTTGTCGGTGCCGGACCGTATCAGTTCACCGTCGATCCCGGTATCGGAAGCGCGACACCGTTCTGTGAGGGTTACGCGGTCGCGATCAAGGACGCTAAGACCACCGGTTCACCGTTCGAGGACGGTGACGGAGCTACCTCCGGTGCCTCTAGTGTCAACCTAGCTCCCGCTGTCACGGCGAGCAGCGCCGGTACGGACCGGTATGCGTTCTACATGGCTACGAACTGGACCACCGGAGCGTGGACCGAACCGATCGGTTTCGGTGAGGTCCTCGAGTCTACGAACAGACTTCTCACCCTCGATGAGAAGACACTTCCTACGGCGCAGACCGTTACACCGCAGGCGAACTGCACCGGAAGTGGTCTCTCGAACGCGTGGGTTGGGATTCTTTTACCGGCAGCTACACCGGCCACCGTTACCGGTTCGGCGTCTATCGACCTAGGTCCACTGGATGTTGCGGCGATCGGTCAGCGGACCGCGCTTGGAACCGCTACCGTCAATCTTGGTCAACTCATCCTCGCCGGTTCATCGATCACAGGAGGTCCGGTAGTTTTGGCTGATGACTTCTACTCACCCGGACCCTGTCGACCGTACGACTACGTCTCGTTCTGTCCGATACCGATCGAGGCAGCGGCGATATCGGGTTACGCGATCGGTGCCGCCAGTGAGATCCTCTACTTCGCCTCCGGCCAGCGGTTCGACACCTGCCAGGTAACTATCCGACCGTGCCGCAAGGAGTGCTCTGGGGCGGACTGGCCCCGGTTATCGGCCGGCTGGTGGGAGTTTGACGGCGGACCGGTACCGGCGCTGATCAACGGACTGTGGTACAACATCGCGTGTGGCTTCTGTGGAACCAACTGCTCATGCTCGATCGTGAGTGAGACGATCTTACCGGGACCCGTGCGTGAGATCGTGCAGGTCACCGTTGACGGCGAGGTGCTCGTCAACGAGACGGACTACCGACTCGATGACTACCGCAAGCTCGTTCGACTGGGTGGTAACCAGTGGCCGTTGTGCAACAACCTCAACCTCGGAATCACCGAAGAGGGAACGTGGTCCGTTACGGCGATCTACGGTGAACCACTGCCCAACCTCGGCATGCTCGCGATGGGTGAGCTTGTCTGTCAGATCATCGCCGACATCCTCAACGACGACTGTAGTCTTCCCGACAACGTCACCAACATCACGCGACAGGGACTTACGTTCACACTGGATGACGTAAATGACGCGGTGGCGTCGGGTTTCGATGAACTTAAGTATGTGAACAAGTTCATCGCACGGTTCAACCCACATAAGCTTATGGCACGACCGCGACTCTACGACATCGACGCACCGGACTACCGTGTGACGGGGACGGTGATCACGTAGTGCTTACGCCGATCTCATACTTCATCGCCGTTACCGGTGTGGCTGAGTGCGTCGCACAGGAACTGGCAGATCACGTCGCGGACGGTACACTCGGACGACCCGATCGCGTACTGGTGGTACCCGGTCAGGAGGTTCCGTGGGATGCCGGCAGCACCGCGGGATACTGCTCGCAGCTCGGGTTCGCGTTCGAGCACGGACCGTATCCGTCCATACGATTTCCCGTGGAGGAGCTGGACAACCCGGGTAGCGACTGCTTCAGCGGACCGACGGCGGTTCGTGTGGTCGGATCACTGATCCGCTGTCAGTATCATCCACCTCCGACGAACCAGGGTAAGACACCTCCAACCGTCACCGAGCAGATGAACGCCGCACTTCTGCAGTCGATCGAGGAGTACTACGTGCGGTTCGCCGTCACCTGCTGTCTGGCGACGATGAAGAGCACCGGTCAGATCGATGACTACCGGGTCGCGTCGAGCAGTCGTCAGGTTAACGGTGACCTAGGTGAGGTGTCGATCCGGTTTACCGTCCAGATCATCTAGGACTCGCCGTGCCGAACAGGGTGACGCATAGGTTAAACCCGGTCGAGATCACACGTCTTCTCACCAGTCCAAGTGGACCCGTCGCTAAGAACATGCTCATCCGAGGCTACCGCGTTCAGGCGCAGGCACGTAAGAACCTCGGCGGTGGTTCGTCGGGACCTAAGCGGATCGACACCGGAAAGCTTCGGGCATCGATCTCGGTCGAGCTTCGTCGTAAGAACCTACAGACGATAACCGTACGCGTCGGCACCAACGTGGAGTACGCGATCTGGGTTCACGACGGCACCGGTCTCTACGGTCCACAGCATCGTCTCATCAAGCCGAAGACGAAGCGTTACCTACGGTTCAAGCCACACGGATCGTCGAAGTACGTGTACGCTCGCGCGGTAAGAGGCATGCGAGGTAACCCGTTCCTCGCCAACGCACTGACAGCCGCGCAGCTCTAAGACCAACGGTGTGACACTGCTACGTCGGTTCTCGATCATCGGTTAGGTTCGTTCCATGAGTAGAGACTTCTCTCGGAAGAGCTCAAGTATCACGTTCACCGCCGACGGTGACGTCTTTGCGACCGTACCGGCCGTCGCGGCACTTCTCATCGGTGAGGTGATCGCAAAGATCCAGACCGCTCAGGGACTCGACGCTAAGATCGAGTCGGTTACCGAGTTCTTCGACATCACGTTGATGGACTCGTCGGCGGAGTTGATGAAGAAGCGACTGCGTGACAAGAACAATCCGATCGACCTAGCACAGGCGCTCGACATCGTCAGCTACCTCGCTGAGGAGATATCGCAGCGCCCTACGTCGCCGTCGCCGAGCTCTTCGGATGGCTCGGAGACGGAGGAAACTGGCACATCTTCGACGGTTGGTGCGCCGAGCGAGGTGTCGATCCCGACAACCTCACCCTCGATCGGTACTGCAACCTCCTTCATCGCTACCTCCTAAGTACCACAGAACCTGAGAAACAGGCCGAGTTGAATAAACTTCTTCTTCCACCACGCGGCGCACGTAATCTCGTTAAGCGCGTTGATGAACGTGGTATCCCGATTCCCGACTGGTGGACCGACGAGGACACGGATCTCGGGGCCAACATGCTACTCTCCACCAAGATGCGTCAGGGCACACTCCGGAGGTAACCGGTGACCCAGCCGATTGACCGCGCGTTCGTCGAGATCGAACCCGATACACGCGACTTCTCTCGGGATCTCACCCGTGACGTCGAGCAGGCGTATGACAAGGTCGAGCGGCAGACCGAGGTTCTCTCGAGGAAGATCATAAAGTCGTTTGACTCCGCAGGACGCGAGATCGAACGCACGTTTGACACGGTTGCACGTGACGGTAAGATCACCACCCGCGTCGTTGAGAAGGCGTTTGATGACGCGGGTGAGAAGATCCAGCGAACGTTCAAGTTTGTAAGTGCAGAGGGGGTGGAGGCCGAGGAACTGATCGCCCACGTGGCGCGTCTCTCGGCCGACACCGCAGCCGACTCGTTTGAGCGCGCCGGTGAACGCATCGAGGACGCGTTCAAGGAGGCTCGTCGAGTCGCGACGCGGGAAACCGCACGCATCACGGCTGCGGCTGAGCTAGCCGGTGATGAGATCGACCGCAACTTCGGCAACCCCATCAAGCGATCATTTGGTGGGATACTTGACACGATCGTCTCACTTGGTTCGGCGATCGTAGGTCTTGGAGCGGCGGCTCCCACCCCCGCTGGACTGGTAGCCATCTTAGCCGTCATCACCGCGATCGTAGCACTAACCGGACCTATCATCGTACTCGTCGGAGCACTCGCCGATCTCGTCGGGTTGCTCGGACCGCTACCGGCCGCACTGGGTGTTCTCGTCGCCGCGGTACTGCCCCTGGTGTTCGCATTTCAGGGACTTGGTGACGCGATCAAGGCGGTTAACGAAGGTGATCCGGAGAAGATTACCGAAGCGATGAAGAAACTCGCTCCGGCAGCTCGCGCGGTAGTGCGTGAAATCGCCGGACTCAACATCGTCTTCGACCGGTTCCGGAAGGGCATCCAACAGTCCTTCTTCGCGCCGATCGTGGGTGACATCGGTAGGACGGTTCGAACCCTACTTCCCAAGCTTCAGGGTAGCTTCAACCAGGTGGCCGGCGCACTTGGACGCATCGCAGAGAAGTTTCTCGCGTTTCTAGGCAAGAGCCAAACCATCGCGCAGCTCAACGCACTCTTTGCCCACACCGCTGTGATCCTCGATAAGATCGGCGATCCACTGGTGACACTCTTTAACATCATGCTTAAGCTCACCAACGCGGGTCTTCCGTTCATCCAGCGGATGACTGACGCGTTCGGTGGACTGGTTGACCGATTTGACGCGTTCATCGACCGGTCGATCGAGTCGGGTGCATTCATAGACTTCGTTGAAGACGGAATCGCCACGGTGAAGGAGCTGCTCGATCTCGTCGGCGCGCTAGGTCGCCTGTTCGGCGCGATGTTTGCTAGCGCCGATGACGAGGGTCGTGACTTCATCCGGACGCTTACCGACGGTGTCAACGCTCTCGCTGACTTCTTCAACTCCGCCGACGGACGTGATGTTCTCGACGCGCTGATCGCCAGCATCAAGACCACCGTACTGGTCGTGTCTACACTGTTCAGGTTGTTTCGGTTCAGTGTGGGTCAGATCAAGGGTTGGATCGCCGTGGTTACCGGTGCCGGTAAGGCGATCGGAGCGTTTGGTTCGGCCGTGGGAAGCTTCTTCGCGGCGATCGGTGAGAAGATCGCTGAGGCGTTTACGACCACCGTCGACTTCTTTAGGACGCTGCCTGAACGGATCATGAACTTCCTTCGAACGCTTCCGGACATGATCCTTGGGCTGATCAACGCGCTGTTTGACGACCTTACCACGCGCATCGGTGTGGGCATCGGTCTCGTTATCTTTACGTTCACCGAGCTACCGAAGCGAGTCCTCGCGGCGGTGGCAGCGCTGCCGGAGCTGCTGGGTGACCTGTTTACCGCGGCGTGGACGTTCGCTGAGCAGAAGACGGTCGCAGGTATCGCCGCCGTGATCTCCTTTGTGAAGTCGATTCCGTCACGGGTGATGGCACTTGCTGGTCAGGTCGGTGCCGCGATCGCCAACTTCTTCTCACGGGTGTTTTCGGGTGGTAAGACCCAGGCATCCAACGCACTGGACGCCATCATCGGATTCTTCAAGCGACTACCGAACCGACTTGGTCAGTTCATTGGTGACGTCGGAGCGCGAATCGGTGACGCGATCAAGCGTACACTTAACCGTGCCATCAACCGGATCAACGAGGGCATCAAGGCCGTTGATGACAAGCTACCCGGTAGCCTGCCGCGGATTCCGAACCTTGCCGAGGGTGCGATCGTGCGAGCGCGACCCGGCGGCACGCTTGCGCGGATCGCTGAAGCGGGTCAGGACGAGATCGTCGGGCCGCTCAAGAACGTCGCAAAGCTCTTCCGGGACGTCGGTGGTACGACCGTTACCTTCGGTCCCGGTAGCGTTCAGGTGATGTTTGAGGGTGTTGTTCCCACCGAGCAAGAGGCCTTCCAGACGGGTCAAGCGGTGGGTCATGGAATCATCGCTACGTTGACACGTCGTAACGTTCGTACGAGTGTGAGGACACTGTAGTGGGAAACTACAATCCCGACGCACCGATCATACTCGGTAACGAGTGGGTTCCTCTTCGTGATCCGGGATTCAAACCCGATAACGTCACCGAAGTGGGAACGATGTTTCACATCGATCACAGTGCGACCGCGGTGACGGGTTACTACAACATCTCCGAGAACGTACCTAACACGATCAACGGTACGGTGGAACTGGTCTCGGTATATCCCGCGGGTCAGGAAGATGACACCGGTCCGATCCAGCAGGTTACGATACCTGTGTCCTCCATGTCTACCACCGGATCGGGCATCTCAGGTACCGTCGCCAACCTGCAGAATCCCGCCGACGACGCGTACGTCGTCTTTACGATGGGTGATCCGTCCTCGCAGCAGATCGGACTTAACTTCGACGTCGCCGCCTACCAGGCGCAGCTTCAAGGTAAGCGTATCCTCAACGTCGAGGTACTTATTCAGGCCGGAGGAACGCCCGAGAATCTGGCGACGGGATCGGTAGGTTTACTTCACGCGACCGGTGGTGTGGCACAGAGTCTGGCCTCCGATCTAACGGGAGGTAACACCACGACGCTGGTGACCGAGCTCATGACGGCGCCGATGGGCGATATGAACCTGTTCTGGAACCCCAGTGCGATCGCAAGTACCGACTTTAAGGCGTTTCCGTGGCGCTGGGAAGAGCTGAACAACCTCTCGATGGCCGCCATCGCGGGTAACCGACTGGTGGTGCGAATCAGCCTCTTCAATCCGAATGGCACCGGGGTCGTAAACATTGGTTACGTCGCACTTCGCGTCACCTACTGTGAAGAACGTCGCGTCTTGTACGGCGGTGACAGTGTTCACCCGTCGATCGGCTTCAACAGCTACGCACCGGGACCACGACCCGTCCAGTTACTTACACCAGCATTTGCGGCTCCGTCAGCGCTGTCTCCAGGTGATTACACCGTAACGCTGTCTCATCGTCTGTACGGCGACTCATCCGCGTTTCAATATTCTCGCACCGCACCAAGAATGTACGGTGTCACCGAGTATCAAGGTGTCTCAACCCAGCGGGGACGACTCGTTCGACAGTCACTAACGGTTGGTGACACGTTTACGGTTGATGATGATGACCTACTTCCGCAACTGACGTTGCACACTACGTCTGGAATCATCACCGGCTCACATCCGTACGGTGACCTGATCGAGGCACCGGTGTACGGTTCGATCACCGCGGCGCAGGTCATAACCAACCTCGGTACGACAGGAAACACGTATCCGCAGGTTCGGTTCTACGCACGTCACTTCGGTGCCACCGTTCCTCTTAGACTTACGAGTGGCGCATTCGTCGTCGAGATTCCACCTATCACGTTTGACGCTCTACCGGAGATCGCCGACGGTTGGCGGGAGGTCACGCTTCAGTTCACCAGTCCACCCACCGGCACGCAGGTTGGCGCCACGTGGACGTTCTCGGCGACTAACGAGACCGCCGGTACACACTGGGAGATACTCGCAACCAATGGCGTTTCACCCAGTGCACCTCAGACGATCAACGCCGCAACGTATCAGGCGCCGAGTGGTGGAACCCAGACGCTGACGTGGAAGAGTCCCAACGTCACCGGTGCCACCGCTGATGGCACGGGTGATGCGGTTCTCATGTTCAGTCAAGATCCACCTACCGTTACAGGCGTGGCAGTCACCGAGTCGGCGTTCGAGCTGTCGACGATGAATGATGAATGCGGTATCGTACCCAACTGTTCGCCTACCGCACTTAGCTACCTTCGCGTCACCTGGTCGGTGCAGGGCGCGTACGACGTGTTTGATCGGATCGTCGCGGACGGTTTGGGTACGACCACCGGAGGACAGACGTACTCGCTCAGCTCAACGGCCGCGGACTACGACGTCAACGGTGATGAAGCGTTGATCACGATGCCGTTGACAACGGATCAGCACTCGGCACTTACACCCGCGGGACAATCCGTCGATATGATCGTTCACGTGAGTGAGCGACTCGACGTGGTACCGAGCGGTGGAAGCATCACACTTCGTATCCTGGGTCGCGCCACCGACTTCTCCAACTACTACGAAGGTCAGCTTCTCATCAACACGAGTGGAAGTGTCACACTTTCAATCAACCGGCGTGTTGGTGGCGTCGGCGCCGTCGTAAACGCCGGCGGGGTGATCGGAACACATGCGGCAGGTGATGAGTGGGACATCGAGCTGTACGTGGTTGGATCCGAGCTGCGGGTTAGAGCCTGGAAGACTAACCTCCAGATGAAACCCCTCGGCTGGCAGATCACAGCGACCGACGCGAATCTGACGACCGGTACACTGGCGGGTTTCGCGGCGCGTCGTGAGTCGGGCAACACCGACACGACGACACAGGTCGTGATCGACGACTTTACCGCGGTTCCGATCGCGGTTGACGGTGGTCAGCTGGAGGTCCAGCGGCGTGATGAGATCGACACCGACTGGGAGACCGTCGTTCTATCGAGTGTGATCGGAATCGACGGGTTCAACGACTTCGAAGCCCGTGTTGGTGTCACGAGTGACTATCGGGTGCGACTCATCAACTCGCGAAGTTTCGTCGGAAGCTGGTCGGCGACGGGAAGCGATATGATCACAACACCCGGTGTCACGGGTGGTGGTAGTGATCCCACGGTTCTTCTCTTCACCAGCAACCAAGACACCGACGCATCACTTGCCTACACCATGACGTGGGACGGTCGACCGGTTGAGACGTTCGCGTTTCCTGAGACCAATGAGCAGACGTTCCAGCGGCTCTACGGCCGTGACTTCCAGGTGGCGTTCCGTCCGCTGGAGCGAGGAGGTGAACAGTTTGACCGCGTACTGCTCGTCCAAGCTGCCAGCGTAACACCGACACGACTCGCCAACATGACCAGTCTTCGCGACCTAGCGTGGGCCGATCTGCCGTATGTCTGCGTACGAGATGAACTCGGAAACCGGTGGTACGCCAACGTACTCGTACCCCTCGGATCGGTCGAGAACAGGCGACGTATCTTCCTAGCGCAGGTTCGAGTCACCGAGGTAACCGACACTCCCGCGCCCGTTGGGCAGTGATCGTGGTGAACACTCTCAATCTCCCCGCGTACGTCGGTCAGCGCTCTGCTACCTTCCGATTCGGACTGATCAACGCCGTCACGGGTGAGGTTCTCGCTGATCTACACCCATTAAGTGATCCACCGGCTAAGATCACACATGACACATCACGGACGATCAAGCGTCAACTTACGTTATCCCTGGGTGTAGAAGACTCCGAACGGATCAACGTGGTGCAGTCACGGGTGATTCCGTATATGGTGATCGACGGTGTGGAATACCCATTGGGTCGTTACATCTTCGCCGGTGATACGCGGTTCGAGTTTTCATCGGGATCGCTCGGTGGTGAGGTACTGCTTGACGAGATGCATGTCATCGACCAGCAGATCGAAAGCGCGATCTCACCGAATACATCACTAGGTTACGTCGGGATCACCGAGCTCATCAAGAAGATCATCACACCGTTTAACGTCGACTACGAGATCGAACCGACGAACTACACCACCAACGGTTCGTGGCCGATCGGCACCAACCGCGGAAACGTACTGGAGAACCTCGCACTAGAGGGAGGTTACTTCAGTCCGTGGTTTAATAACACCGGTGTACTTAAGTTCAACGTCGCCGTTGATCCCGCCGCGCAGCTTGCCACATTCGACTGGGACACCAACCACGTTGTCTACCGGAGTTCGATGAGTCGCACCAGTGACCTTCTTACGGCACCTAATCGCTTCATCGTCATATCCAACGGTACGAGTAGTCAAGACCTGTCCGGCGCCGCGATCGTCGGAACCTACGACGTACCGGATTCGGCACCGTGGTCGGCAGCGAATCGTGGATTCGTCGTACCACGGGTGATCGAGCTCGGTGTCGATACGCGAGTGCAGGCGCAGGTGATCGCTACGACACTGGGTCAGCGTCAGCTCGTGTTCGAGTACTACAGCCTCGACACGGCACCCGATCCACGTCACGATTCGTATGACGTGATCACGTGGCAAGGTGAGAAGTGGCTCGAACTTGCCTGGTCACTTACGTGCCGTGAGGGTGAACCGATGTCTCACGTTCTTCGAAGGGCGTTCAGCTGATGACTGCACCGGGTACGGGTGAGGGAACCCCTCCGTATGAGATCGCGAGTCTCGAATCGATCAACGCGCTCGTAGAGCAGGCGCAGCGGTTGGGTCTCATCTGGCGACTCATTCCCGGCACGGTCGTAGGAACCACCACCAACATCAACAACACGCTCGTAACGGTTGACGGTGACACGATACAGACACGCGCACAATCTCTCATCGGTCAGCTGATCGACAACTCTCGGGTGATGCTGCTCGTCGTACCACCAAACACCCTCTACGTGATTGGTTACGTCGGTGCGTCACCTCTACCAAGTGGACTACGCGACTACGTCGCGGCGACGTCCAACACAGGATCGATCACCGCCGAGACGGTAATCCTCACCGGCAACCAGATGATCTTCAGTAACGGACGAGCCTACCGTGTGATCTGGTCGCAGCGACTGGATCACAGCGCGGCGCAGATCGCGTCGGTGCGAGTTCGACAGACGAGCATCTCCGGTACCCAGCTCATCTTCTGGCAGGCGCAGGTAACCGCCGTCGTCGGCAACAACTACTACAGTGAGGCGGTCATCAAGAGGATCGCCGGTTCGGACCTCGTAGACAACCTCGTACTTACGCTCGCGGCGTCGGCGGGAAACGTAGTCGCGCGTGGTGCGGCAGACACCGTTCGCTACATGGAGGTGTGGGACTGCGGACCCGCGAGTGACTTCCCAAGTGCCATTGCGATCTAGCAATGTGATACCGTAGCTACATGCACGCTGAAGCCTACATGGCCGTTCGCCGTATGATCCAGCGAAGCGGCATCAACCCCGGGGAACGCTGGACGGCTCTCGACATCGGGGGTGCGTACTGGAACGGTTCCGCGCGACCCGAGCTTCCTAACGCCGACTGGACCGTGCTCGATCAGGAACCAACGCAGTTCGACCTCGACACCAAGCACGCCTGGGATCAGTATGTGGTTGCAGATGCAACTACCTGGCGACCCGCGGGTCTGATGTTCAACTTCATCCTCTGCACCGAGGTCTTCGAACACGTCGCGAACTGGCGCGACATCATCGAGACCGCACACGCGATCCTCGATCCCCGCGGAATCTTCATCGTCACGTGTGCGTCCATGGGACGACCCGCGCACGGTGCGACCGGTGCCCCCACTCCCGCGGAGGGAGAGTGGTACGCCAACGTTCACGAGAACGACCTTCGCTGGACGCTCGAATCGTGGTTCAATGACGTTTACGTCGAGTACGTGAACCTTCCCGGAGACGCTTACGCACTGGCACGTGAACCGCGATGACCGATCGCAACCTCTACGCAGTCATACCCTCCGGTCAGCGACCACGTGAGCTTGCTACCCTAATTCACGACCTCATCGACTACGGCGATGTTCGCGTCGTAGTCGTCGACACGGGTTACGACCGGATCAAGCTTCGACACCCAAACCTGGTCGTCGTCAAGGATCGTGGTAAACCCATCAACATCCAGCGGTGGTGGAACACCGGCCTCCGTGTCGTGTACCTCTACCAGGATCAGACGGCGCCTGGTGCCGAGTTTACCGTAGCCGTCTTGAACGACGATCTGCGGGTGCCTCAGGGCTTCGTTGAACGGTTAGATCGTGAACTCGAGCTGACCGGAGCCGCAGCGGCCTGTCCCTCACCGGGACTTCGGACACCGTCCTGGAAGGTGGACGGGTTAAAGAACGCACCGCGCATGCTCGGCTTCGCGTTCGCACTTCGTGGCTCGCTGAAGCTGCTCGCGGACGAACGGTTCGTCTGGTGGTACGGTGACAATGACCTCGACTGGCGGTGTCGTGACCTCGGAGGTGTCGTACACGTCGGTGGATCGTGGGATGGGTTCGCACATCTCTATCCAGACAGCACCACCGTCGGTGAGCTGGCCGCACAGGCCGGACGAGACCGTGAGACGTTCGTCCAGAAGTGGGGAGTTCCACCGTGGTAG
>Ga0209481_10000048_pt1 | contig 59627 bp, 55 predicted proteins | sample SoiMetdeltSBSDD3_FD_187598 | JGI IMG/M metagenome (GOLD analysis project Ga0209481, IMG submission 187598) | Bulk soil microbial communities from a Populus tree surrounding site in Tennessee, USA - Soil MetaG P. deltoides SBSDD3 (SPAdes) (version 2) | ecosystem: Environmental > Terrestrial >...
CTCACCCTCATGAATCAGGCCCAACAGGATGTGCTCCGTCCCAATGTAATTATGGTTGAGCATCCGGGCCTCCTCCTGAGCCAGGACGACAACCCGCCGCGCTCGGTCGGTAAACCGCTCGAACATTTCTTTCACCGTCCCGTGCTCAGGCGTTTCGTCCCGGGCGGACCTACCCGCCCGGGACGACCCGCTTTACTCAACTAACTGGTGGGAGTTGCTACCAATGCCGGTCAGACGCTGACGTGCGCCTCGGTGCCGACCAGAGCCTCGCCCATCGCAACCTCGACGCCGGTGAGCCGGACGCCGGGCTTGCCATCGGCGGTGAGCAGCGCGGTGTCCACGTGGTCCGCGTGCAGCCGCGTGCCGTTGGGCTCGATGTCCTTGAGCTGGCCACGCAGGTGCACCGGAGCTGCCGCGTACAGCACGCCGGTCGGGGTGACGATCTCGAACTGAGCGTCGAAGTGGAGCTCGCCGGGGTACCGAACCCGGCTGAGGCTCTCTTCGGTGCCGTCGCCGAGCGTCCCGCCGGAGACGGCGAAGAAGCTCGCGCGCAGCATGACCCGGCCACCGAGCGCCGGGCTGTTGCCCACCATCGCCACGCGGGCGAGCTGGGCCTGGATGCCGTTGCCACCGAAGTGCTTCTCGGGGCCGAACAGCAGGATCTCGGCACCGGCGGCCTGCGGGTAGGAGCCCGCGAGCTCGACGGTCTCGGTCTTGCCGTTCACCTCGACCTTGATGGTGCCCTCCATCGACGCCTGGATGATGATCGACGGGTCGACCAGCATCGAGACGCAGGGGCCCATGCTCTCGGCGAAGAAGACGGTCGGGGTGTTACCCACGGCCTCGTTGTCGTCGTTCGCCGGGTACCACGCCTCGGGCAGGTTCTGGCCGGTCACCACGTTGGTGGACGGCACAACCTGGCCGGGGCCGTCGCCGCGCGGAACGCCCAGGTACGGCGACGTCAGCGGGGTCTTGTAGGGCGGGATCTTGTCGATGGTGCCCAGGATCTCGATGACGCCCTTGTGACCCAGCCGCAGGGTGCTGGTCTCGAGGATGCCGAACCGACGGATGTAGAACTCAGCCGGGAAGTTCTTGCCCGGGATGATCTGCTTCACGTGGCCGGTGTTGGGCAGGTACGGGTTCGACAGCACCTGGATGCGGTCGTCCAGCATGTAGCTGTAGCCCTTGATGCCCACCTCGGGGGCACTGATCAGCTCAAGGTCGAAGCTGGCCTTACCCTCTTCGTCGACCCTGTGCTCGAAGCCGGACATCGGCCACTTGTTCAGTTGAACGAAGCCCGACAGGTTGATCGTCTCACGACGACCGGCGTAGTAGTCGTCGCCGAACACGACCGTCGCCGCGGCGAGAATGTGCGGCCGCAACGGCTTCGGTTCGATGTTCAGCGCCTCGTAGGTCTCCTTGGCCTGATTGGCCATGAGCCACCTCCCCGGATATCTCCGGACATCCCCGGCCCAGCGCCCGGTTGGCGCATCTCTCGACCTCCGGGGACCCATCGCTAAGCTATTATTTCCTATAGCAGTTGTCAACGCTGTAGCGCGTAAATTGCACAACATCCCAGCTAAGCTACTGGAGCCCAAATAGCGGAACTTAATAACTAGATAGCGCTAGTTCCCATTGTCAAACCGCGCGGCTGATAGACGACATGGGAAAGTCGGCGACCCGGAGCGGCGGCATCGCGCAGTGCGTGAACGCGTCGCCCCACTCGCGGGCCCGGACCCGCTCGGTACGCCCCACGTCGAGCACCCGACCGAGCAGGTCGACCGGGCTGTCGTTGAACCGGAAGTTGTTCACCGCGCCGACGACCTCGCCGTGCTCCACCAGGTACACACCATCCCGGGTGAGCCCGGTGAGCAGCAGGGCGGCCGGGTCGACCTCGCGGATGTACCACAGCGTCGTCAGCAGCAGCCCGCGCTCGGTAGCCGCGACGAGGTCCGCCAGGGAGCCGGTCGCGCCCGCACCTTCCAGGATGAGGTTGTCGATGTGCGGGGTGAGCGGCAGCCCGGTCAACCGCGCGGAGTAGCGCGTCTGCACGAGCGCGGCGAGCACACCGTTGTCGAGCCAGGCCGTCGGACGCAGCGGGAGTCCGTTGTCGAAAACCGACACCATGCCGTCGGAGCCCGGCGCGACAAGGAACGGCGAGCACTCCAAACCGGCCGCCGCCGGATCCCCGCGCAAGGTGAGGGCGACGCTGGTGAGCCGCTCCCCCACCCGGGTCGTGGCACCGTTGCGTCCACTGTAGACAGTCTGGCCCTCGGCCGCCGCGCGGCCACCGGCGGACCAGTAGACGAGGTTCATCAGATCGGCGACCGCGGCCGGCGGGAGTACCGTCTCGTACCGGCCGGGCGGCAGCTCGACCTGGCGCGCGGCCCACCGCAGCCGCTCACGGAGCTGCCCGTACAGCCGGGGAACCACATCGGGTCCGAAGTCCCCCGCCGCACCGGCCCACGCCGACCGGGTACGGTCCGCGGACTTCGCGGTCAACTCGATGTGCCCGCCGGCCTCGTCGTCACGCAGCCGTACGCCGCCGGACGTGGCCAGGAACGTCGACCGGGCGCGACTCTCCGCGTACCCGTAGAGGGTTTCGCCCTCGGCCCGGGCCTGTGCGAACGCCGCGCCGAGCGCGGGCGCCACGGTGCCGAACGCCGCGATGGACGTCTGCGGTACCGGCGCCGCCCAGTCCGCGCTGCTCCGATCCGAGACCAACGGCTGCGCCTCCTCGGCCGGCTCGGCCTCCCGCGCGGCGCGCTCGGCGGCCGCCACCAGATCGGTGAGGGTGTCCCGGTCGACCGCGCCGCGCCGCGCCGCCACTCCCGCACTCGTCCCCCGTGGACCGTGCACTGTCGCAATCACGGTGACCCGCCGGCCGCGGGCGACCCCGTCGGTGGTGAGCGAGCTGTCCGCCCATCGCAGGTTCGCCTCGCTCTCTTCGGTGACGATCGCCACGCAGCCGTCCGCCCGGCAGGTCTCCACCACCCGTTCGGCCGTCTCCTGTGGACTCACCGGTCGCCGTCTCTCGTGTTCAGCACGCGGACCCCCTCGAAGAGTGCGGACGGACACCCGTGGCTCACCCCGGCGAGTTGCAGCGGCTGCGACTTGCCGCAGTACGACGCCCCGGAGAGCAGGTACGTCTGCGGGCCGCCCAGCGCCGCCAGCGAGTTCCAGAACTCGGTGGTGCTGCCCTGGTACGCGACGTCGCTGAGCTGACCGGCGAGCCGCCCGTTCCGGATCCGGTAGAAACGCTGTCCGGTGAACTGGAAGTTGAACCGCTGCATGTCGATGGACCAGCTGTTGTCGCCGACGACGTAGATCCCGTCCTGCACGCCGGCGATCAGGCCGGCGGTGTCCGGGCCGTCCGGCACCGGCGCCAGCGACACGTTCGCCATCCGCTGGATGGCCGCGTGCGCGAACGAGTCGGCGTACGCGCAGCCGTTGGAGCGCGCCAGGCCGATCCGCCGCGCGGTGTGCCGGTCGGCCTGGCAGCCCACGAACATCCCGTCGCGGACGAGGTCCCAGGACTGTGCGGCCACGCCCTCGTCGTCGTAGCCGATCGTGGCGAGGCCGTGCTCGGTGGTACGGTCCGCGGTCACGTTCATCAGCGGCGAGCCGTACCGGAGGAGCCCGAGCTGGTCCGGGGTGGCGAACGTGGTGCCGGCGAAGGCCGCCTCGTACTCCAGCGCGCGGTCCAGCTCGGTCGCGTGGCCGACCGACTCGTGGATCGTCAGCCACAGGTTCGTCGGGTCGATGACGAGGTCGTACTCGCCGGGCTCGACGGGTGGCGCGGCCGCCTTCTCGGCGAGGTGCTCCGGCATCGCGGCCAGCTCGGCGGCCCAGTCCCAGCCGGTGCCGGTCAGGTACTCCCAGCCGCGCGCCACCGGCGGGCCGAGCGTGCGCATGGTGGTGAACCCACCGCCCCGCCGGTCGGCCCGGACGCCCGTCACGTACGGGTGCAGCCAGATCCGGCGCTGCGTGGTGGTGGTGCCGGCGCTGTCCGCGTAGAACTTGTCCTCCCGCAACGCGAGCAGGCCGGCGGTGACGTGGTCCACGGCTCCGCCGGTCAGCAGCGTCTCGCTCCACCCCTGCAACACGCGGACCCGCTCGGCGCTCGGCACCTCGACCGGATCGATCTCGTACGACGAGGTCCACTCGACGTCGCGGTACGCGGGCTCGTCGGCCAGCTCGACCCGGACCGTCCGCAGGTCCCGCACGGTACGGGCGGCCGCGCAGGCCTCCTGCGCGAGATGCGCAGCCGCGTCCGGGGTGAGCCCGGTGCCGGCGGCGAATCCCCAGGTGCCGTCGACGACCACGCGGACGCCGAGCCCGACGTCGGTCCGGTCGTCGCTGCCGAGCAGCCGGCCGTCGCGTACCCGGACCTCGATCTGGCGGGTGTCGGCGAACCGGACGTCGATGTGCCCGGCACCGCAGGCCGACGCGCGGTCCAGTGCGGCGTCGGCCATCGCGCGCGCGACCGAGACGTCCACGGTCAGCAGGCCGCTTCGGCGGGCGGCCGCGACATGGCGAGCCAGCGCAGCGGGGCGACGGCGAGCACCGGCGGGTCGGTCGGGCGCGGGTGACGCAGGGTGACCGGGACCGTCGCCGGTGCCGGGCCGCGCGAGAGCCGGATCCGGGCCGCGCCGAGCAGGTAGCTCCCTGGAACGTCGTCGACCAGCGCGTCGACGAGTCGGGTCTCGGCCGGTACCACGACCGAGAACGCGGCGTACTCGCCCGGCGGTCCCGGGTCGGGCAGGCGTACCCGCGGGGTTCCGGTCGCGACGGTCCACGCGCCGTGCCGTTCCCGCAGGCTGCCGGTCGGGCAGAGGCCGCCCACCACCAGACCTCGCTGGGGCGGAACCCCGGAGAGCGCGAGCACCGGTCCCCGGGACGAGGTCCCAAAGGTGTCCAGGAGCGGCAGCACGGCATCCACCGGCTCGGCCCGCAGCGACCGCATCAGCTGCCGGAACCGGCCCGGTGGCACGCCGACGAGCCGGCCGAACTGCGTGGTGAACGTACCCAGGCTCTCGTAACCGACCCGCCAGCTGATCTCCGCCACGGTCATCGCGGAGTGCATCAGCAGCCGCCGGGCCTCGGCCATCCGCAGCGCGGCGAGGAACCGGGCCGGCGTCACCGCGGTGATCTCGCGGAAGATCCGGTGGAAGTAGAACGGGCTGAACATGCCGGCCCGGGCGATATCGGCGAGCGAGAGCGGCCGGCCGAGGCCGGCCTTCATCGCGTCGATGGCCTGGACCACCGCGGCGGTGCGGTGGTGCGCGTGGTCAGGGTGGGCGGCCATCTCCGTCAGTGTGCCCGCGCAGACTTGACTGACTCTTGATTTTCATATAGCTCGGTTCGAGCCGGTTCGAGACCGGCGCCTGACCAGCAGACCAGCCCCGACGAGCACGATCACGCCGTCGAGGACAAGGATGCCGATGGTGAGCGGGTCGGCCCCGTGCCGCCCACCGCGAAGGTGAACTGCCCGGACAGCTCCCGGCTGCCGGCGAAGGTCGCGTGGTACCCCACCCGGTAGGTCCCGCGGTCGAGGATCGACACCGGCTGGGTCACGGTCGATCCGCTGACGCTGGCTGGTTCGCTGGTGACCTCGTCGCCGGCGACGGCCACCACGGTGACGTGGGTGCGGTCGGGGTCCGGGCGCGCGCTGAACGAGAGCGTCACCGCCCCGGGCGGCGCATCGAGCGTCTGCCGCTCGGCCGGTGCCGCCGCATCGAGACGTACCGGCCGGGTGGTGACGGTCAGCGCCAGGACGCCGACCGAGAGCGCAAGCACCGTCACCAGACCGGCCGGTACGAATCGAACGCGCCCGGCACTGAGGAGGGATGTCATGCGGGCGCCGGCCGCACCCGGGCGCACGAGCAGAACATCGAGTCCAGCTCGAACGGCCGGGGGCGGAGGTGGAGGTACATCGCCACCACCATCGGGAGGAAGACCACGGCGTTGTAGAACAGGTGCAGTTCCACCCGCGGGAAGGCGAGCTGCAGCACGCTGGTCGGCACCGCGCGGCCCAGCAGGTACCCGCCGGTCAGCACCTGGACGAGCAGCAGCAGGTGCTCGAAGTGGTGCCAGACCTGGATGTAGAGCGCCCCGCGCCACCAGCTGCCGGCCCGCCCGACGAACCCGTGCCGCAGCACCCACAGGCCGACCAGCATGACCAGCGCGTACCCGTAGTGCAGCCACTCCTCGCGGACCAGCCACGGGAAGAAGTGACCGAGCACCCCGCGCGAGTCCTTCGCACTGCGCCCCAGGCCCCAGATCTGGATCGCCTGCGCCACGTGCTCGGCCCAGTGCGCCAGCACGATCACCAGGAACGTGGTGACCGCCGCGCGGTGGTACTTCCCGTTCAACGCCCCGACGACTCCGGAGGGTGCATCGGTCGCGGGTAGAGCGCTCATGACCCCTCCATCGGGTAGGCAGAGCCATCGATACCTACACGCTAGCGGCGTGATCTTGACACGCGTTTCTTCGAGATTGCCCTCTCCCGTCGAGAGGCTTTCCACATTGAAAAATAGATAGTAGCGTGTACCACGTCACTCGGTCTCCACGATCTCCCCGGGTGCAGCACGGCCGTGACGTCCGACCCCACGGAAACGGTAATGATGCGGCGCACGGCGATGGGTACGGTCCTCGGACTGGCGCACACACCGTACCCGTGACCGGGGCGCCAGGCGGCGCACACTACGCCTGGCGCCCCGGCATATCCAGCACCGTCTTCACCGCCCGGATGTGCTCCGGCGTGCTGCCGCAGCAACCACCGACCAGGTCCAGGTCGAACTCCGCACACCACCGTCGCGCGATTCGCGCGTACGCCCCGGCACCGACCGCCGGAACGCTGTTGCGGTTCTCCAGGTTGGGGTACGCCCCGACCGGCCCGCCGGTGACCGCGCGCATCGCCCGCAGGCAGGCCTCCGTCCCCGCCACGGTGGTGCAGTTGACGAGCACGCCGGCCGCACCGTCCCGCTCGACCACCCGGACCGCCGGCGCGATCGGCTCCCCGGACAGCAGGGCCGCGCGCGGGCCGGCGACGAAGCTGACGTACGCCCGCGCGCCCACCGACAGCGCCGCGGCCAGCGCCAGACGCGCCTCGCGCAGCGAGTTCATCGTCTCCACCAGGATGACGTCGACACCGGCCGCGACCAGCTCGCCGGCGAGCCAGCCGTGCTCCGCCCGCAGGTCCGCGGAGCCCGGGACGAGATCGGGCCGGTAGCAGTCCTCGACCGGCGCCATCGAGCCAGCGACGAGGGCCGTACCCGCCGCGCGCCGGGCCACCCGGACCGCCTCGTGCACCATCCGTGCCGCCGCGGCGGAGTCCAGCCCGGCGCGGCGCAACGCGCGGAGGTTGCACCGAAACGTGTTCGCCGTGACCAGCCGGGCGCCTGCCTCCACATAGGACGCGTGCACGTCGGACAGCGCCGCGCGTCCCCGGACCGTACGCAGCACGCCCGGCGCGTGGACCGGTACGCCTCTCCGCTGCAGCTCGGTCGCCGTACCCCCGTCGAGGAGCAGCGTCATGGGTCGAGCGACGACCGCAGGTCCTCGACCAGGTCGCGCGGGTCCTCGATGCCCGCCGACAGCCGGATGAGCCGGTCGGAGATGCCGCGCCGCTCGCGTACCTCCGGAGGTACCGGCCGGTGCGTCATCAGTGCCGGGCACTCGATCAGCGAGTGCACCGCGCCGAGGCTGACCGCACACGAGAACAGGGTGGTCCGGGAGAGCAGCTCCTCCGGCCGGCCCAGGTACTCGAACGAGACGATCGAGCCGGGCTGCGCCATCTGCGACTTGGCCACCGCGTACTGCGGGTGGTCCGGCAGGCCCGGGTAGTGGACCGCGCCCACCCGGTCGTGTGCGCGCAGCAGCTCGACCAGCTCCTGGGCGTTGCGCACCTGCCGGTCAACCCGCAGCGAGAGCGTCTTGAGTCCACGGTGGACGAGGTAGCAGTCGAGCGCACCCGGCACGTTGCCCACGTCGACCCGGTACCCCCGGATCGCCCCGTCCAGCGCCTCGTCGTCGTAGACGAGCGCGCCGCCCAGCACGTCACCGTGGCCGGCCACGAACTTGGTCGTGCTGTAGAGCGAGAGGTCCGCGCCCAGCGCCAGCGGCTGCTGGAGCATCGGGCTCGCGAACGTGTTGTCGACGACCACGAGCACGTCGCGGCCGGCCACCGTCTGCCGGACCACGCCGATGTCGACCACCTTGAGCAACGGGTTCGTCGGCGTCTCGATCCACACCATGCCGAGGTCCGGCGCGGTGAGCCGGGCCCGCAGCACGTCCGGGTCGCTCAGATCGGCGTACTCGACCGCGGCGCCGAGCCGGGCGAACAGCGCGTCGGTGCCGGCGTACACGTCGTCCGTGCTCACCACCCGGCGACCCGGGGGCAGCAACGACAGTGCGGTGGCCGTCGCGGCCTGCCCGCTCGCGAACGCGGAGGCGAACCGGGCCTCTTCGAGGGAGGCGAGGCAGCGCTCGAGCCGTTCCCGGGTCGGGTTCTCACCCCGGCCGTAGAAGTAGCGCGGTGGCTCCTGGACCCGGCGCTCGTACGCGGTCGAGAGGTGCACCGCGGGCACCAGGTCACCGGAGACCGGATCCGGCTCCTGTCCGATGTGGACCAGCCTGGTGTCGAACCGCATCGGTCACGCCGTCCCGCGCAGGCACAGCGCCGTCGAGGTGAGGTCCACCCGGCCGCCGGCGGTGGTACGGGCGGCGGCCAGCCGGGTCACCGCGTCCCAGGTCTGCGGGTCGTCGGCCGACCCGTACCGGTCCCGGAGCATCTGCCGGAAGCGCTCGGGCAGCACGTCCCGCGCGTACCGGGCGTACTCCGCCGGCTCGGCCAGCCAGAAGGGTGCGTCCTGCGGTACCACCGCGACGTCCGAGAACCCGGCCGCGGTCAGCTCGGCCCGGCACCGCTCCGGGTCGGCCATCGCGTACGGTCCCGGCTGCCCGGGCGGCGGTGGCGGCAGCGCCAGCCGTTCGGTCAGCACCGGGAAGGCCAGCGAGACCATCGGCGCGGTGGCGGGCGGCCCCCAGACCGCGGCGGCCAGTACCCCACCCGGGACCAGCAGCTCGCGCAGTGCCATCAGGATCGCGGCCCGGTCCGGTGCCAGCATCAGGCACCACCGGCTGAGGACGGCGTCGAAACGCTCCCTCGGGAAGAACGACTCCGCATCCGCGTCGACGAAGTCCACGTTGGACACGCCGGCCGCCCGGGCCCGATCCCGGGCCAGCCGGACCATCGCGTCCGACACGTCGATGCCGACGACCCGACCGCGCGGGCCGACCGCCCGCGCGACGGTCAGCGCCGGCTCGCCCAGGCCGGTCCCGACGTCGAGCACGCGTTGCCCGGGCCGGACGCCGGCCAGCTCCATCAGCCGGGCGGTCACCGCGGCGCCGCCCCGCTCGTACGCCTCCTGCCAGCGTTGCCATGCCGTGCTGACCGCGTCCCACTGCTCGCGTATCTCGACCCGCGGGTCCATCACACGAACCTCGTCGTCGGGCGCTCCCGGGTCCATTCGCCGGGCGCGACCGTGCGCAGCGCGTCCCGTACCCGTTCGATCTCCTCGACCGTGTTGTAGACGGCGAACGACATCCGGACGGTGCCCACGAGACCGAGGTGGTCGAGGAACGTGCTCGCGCAGTGCACCCCGCTGCGCACCGCGATGCCGCGCCGGTCCAGGTGCCCGCCGACGTCGTAGGGGTGCACGCCGTCGACGACGAACGAGACGATCCCGTTCGGGTCGCCGGCCGGATCGCCGATGACCCGGACCCGCGGCACCTCCCGCAGCGCCTCGACCGCGGTCCGCACGAGCAGCTCGTCCTGCCGACGGACGAGGTCCCAGCCCAGCGACGAGACGTACGCCAGCGCGGCGGCGAGGCCGACCGCCCCGGCGACGTCCGGGGTGCCCGCCTCCAGCCGTGCCGGTACCGGCACGTACGCCACCCGTTCGGTGTACGAGACGCCCTTCACCGTACCCCCGCCCACCTGGTACGGCGGCAACTCGTGCAGGTACTCCCGCTTGCCGTAGAGCACGCCGATGCCCATCGGGCCGTACACCTTGTGCCCGGAGAAGCAGTAGAAGTCGGCGTCCAGCTCCTGGACGTCGATCGGCCGGTGGGGCGCCGCCTGGGCACCGTCGACCACGGTCAGCACGTTGCGGCGGTGTGCCTCGGCGACCATCTCCGCGACCGGAGCGACGGACCCGAGCACATTGGACACGTGTCCGATCGCGGCGATCTGCGTACGCGGATGGTTGTCCAGCGCCGCGACGAAGTCGGAGAGGTGGACCTGCCCGTTGTCGTCGGTCGCCACGACCACGAGGTCGGCGCCGACCCGCTCGCACAGCCGCCGCCACGGCAGGAAGTTCGAGTTGTGTTCCATCCCGGTGATGACGACCGTGTCGGTCACCCCGACCTTGCGCCGGCCGAGCACCTCGGCGAGCAGGTTCATCCCGTCGGTCGTCCCCCTGGTGAAGACGATCTCGTCGGCGGTACGGGCGTTCAGCCAGCGCCGGACCGCCTCCCGCGCGGACTCGTAGCAGTCCGTCGCCTGCCGGCTCAGGTCGTAGTAGCCCCGGCCGATGTTGCTGTTGGCAGTCGTGTAGTACTCCATCAACGCGCGGAGTACCGCGCGGGGTTTCTGCGTCGTCGCCGCATTGTCCAGATAGGTCAGCGGGTGGCCGCCCACCATCTCGCCGAGGATCGGGAACTCGGCGCGGATCGATACCGGCGCCTGCGTGGATGTCATGCGGGATCCTCCCCCAGGCTCGGCCCACCGAAGCACGCCTTGAAACGCGCCACGAACTCTGGTGGGCAGGTGAAGACCTTCTGCTCGGCGTACGGGCGTTCGCCCGGTGGCACCCAGCCGGGCTCGTCCCGCTCGGGCAGGCGCCCCGACGCGGTGCGCAGGTGCGGGCCGTAGAAGAACCAGCAGATCTGGCTGATCTGCTCGCTGAACAGCACGGGGTGCACGTCGTCGGAGTACATCGCCAGGTGCCCGTAGGTGGCCCGGAACTCCCCGACCGGGCCCATCGAGTGGCCGGAGATGACGTGACCGAAGACGTCGTGCACCGCCCGGAAGACGTCGTTGTGGCTGAACTCCACTCCGGAGCGGACCACGCCGGAGGGCCCGCGCATCGGATGCGTGGCGGGGCCGTCGGACCCGTCCGGCCCGTGACCGTCGCGGGTGAGGAACACGTACAGCGTCCCGCTGGCCTTGACGCCGGCGCACAGTTCGGCCGACCCGCGGTACGGCTGGCCGCTGCCGAGCCACGGCTCGACCCGCAGTCCGGCGTGGACGATCGACTCGAACTGGCGCAGCGTCTCGGCCTGGAACAGCTTGTAGCACCGGGCCAGCTCGGCGTCCCAGGAGAACACCGGCTGCCGGTCGAAGTGGTCGGCGACCTCGCGACAGAAGTCCTCGTCGACGCGTACCGGCAGGCTGGCCAGCCGGGCCAGGTTGACGTGCCCGGGCAGCCAGCGGTCCGCGTACCGCTGGGCGACCTGCATCAGATCCGGACCCACGTCAGCCGTCCCGGTCCAGCCAGACGTTGGTGAGGTCGACGGAGGCGGTCTGCGGCAGGTACACCACGTTGCGCACGTGACGCGGGTGGCGGCGGGAGATGGTCGCCGCGGTGGCGAGGATGGGCACGATCGCGACGTCGGCCATGACCTGGCGGTCGATCCGGTGCCACAGCTCGTCCGCGCGCTCCGGGTCCGGCTCGCGCAGCGCCTCGTCGATCAGCCGGTCCACGAGCGGGTTGGCGTACCCGCCGTAGTTCGCCGTACCGGCCTGGTCGTTGGTGGCGAACAGCGGCTGGACGACGGCCCGGCCGTTGCTACCGAACCAGTCGGGCACCCAGGACGGCGCGGCGATGTCCCAGGCCCCGGCCCGGCCACGGTCCGGGTCGCAGAGCAGCGCACCGTAGAACTCCGCCTCGCGGTGGACCTCGACGGTCAGGTGGATGCCCACCTTCGCCAGGTCGGCGGCGATCGACGCCATCACCTCGCCGTGCGGCTCGCCGTCGCGTACCGCGGCCACGAGCGCGAACCCGTCACCGTGACCGGCCTCGGCGAGCAGGTCGCGCGCGGTGTCCGGATCCCCCCAGTCATCCGGGGTCGGGTACGGGTCGTAGTCCCGGTAACCCGCGCTGCCCGGCGGGATCACGCCGCGCATCGGCCGGTTCGGCGCGTCCAGCACCGACATGATCGCGCCGACCGCGACCTTGTCGACCGCGTACCCGACGGCCCGCCGGACCCGCACGTCGCGCAGCGCGCCGCCGGCGTTCGGGCTGCGAAGGTTGAACACCAGGTACGGGTTGAGCGCGTACCCGGCGAAGCTGGGCGCGGAGACGTCCTGGCCGTCGACGGTGCGCGCCCACGAGACGGCCGGGAGCGACCAGGCCAGGTCGGCCTCGCGGCGCTCGATCCGCCGGTGGACCAGCTCGGCCGGCTGGTCGAGGCGGCGGCACTCGATCGCGTCGACGAACCCGCCCCGGAGCGGGTCGGCCGCCGAGCTCCACGCCGGGTTGCGGCGCAGGCGCAGCGCCCGCCGGTCCAGGTGATCCACAGTGTACGGTCCGAGCGAGCGCGGCTGGACGGCGCCCGGAAGGAACGCGTCGTACTCGGCCGGCGCGGGCGTTGCGAACGTCATGGCCAGGATGTTGAGGAAGTCGCCGGCCGGCTGGACCAGCTCGAACACCACGGTGCGCGGGTCCGGCGCGCAGACCCCGGCGATGTCGTGGACGTCCTGGAACTCGGCGAGCGCGGCCGCGGTCGGCGCGAGGGACCGGCCCGCGAACGCCGCGTGGTACGCGTCACGGAACTCCCGCATGCCGAGGATCGTGCTCGTGTAGTAGCCGATCCCGCCCGCACCGCAGACCGGGTTGGCGAGCCGTTTGAGCCCGCGGATGACGTCGTACGAGGTGACCTCGCGCGGCGGGTTGGTGTCCCAGAACACGCCGCGGCGCAGCCGGATCGTGTAGGTGCGCCCGTCCCGGCTGAGGCCGCCGTTCTCGCGGGTCGGTACCACCGTGGCCAGGTCGGCGACCGGTGTGAACGAGCGGGTCGTGGAGAGGTAGGACGACGCCGGGTAGGCGAAGAGCTGCCGGGTGAGCGCACGGAGGAGCTGGCTGGACGCCGCGGAGTACGCGCACGCGGTGTCCAGGTGGTCGACACCGCCGGGCCCGAGCAGCCGCAACGTGCCGCCGTACACGGGCTCGCCGATCGGCATGGCTCCGTCGCCTCCCCTCATCCGATCCAGCTTACTACTTCTTTGTCAAGTGACCGGCCCGGGTGCGCTGAACACCGCCCGGTTGAGCACCGGTTTTGCCATCTCCTGGAAGTCGATGTCCGGATCGAGATCCCGCACGGTGCCCTCGATGACGAGCAGCGACAGCAGCGGGAAGACCAGGTCGGGTGCGGCCGCGATGCCGTGGCTGCGCTGCAGCTCGAACATCTCGGTCGCGAACGCGATCAGGCTGAACTCCTTCGCCGGCGCGCCGTAGTTCCGCTCGACCAGCGCGGCCATCGCGACCAGGAACCCCTCGGCGTCGGCACCGTTGCGCAGGCCGAGCGAGCTCTCGATGACCAGCTCGGCACAGCGCCGGCCCCGGCCCACCGCCATGTTGAGGAAGAAGTCCGCGAACAGCCGGCGCATCCGCTCGGTGAGCTGCGCGCTGAACCCGGCGTCGAGCACGACGACCTGGCCGCTGGTCAGGAAGTAGAGGTTGCCCGGGTGCAGGTCACAGTGGACAAACCCGTCGATGAAAAGCATCTGGTACATCACGGTGAGCGTCGCCGCCGCGAACGCCCGCCGCGCCACGATCGAGCAGCGCTCGGCGGTGCCGGTGTCCAGCTCCGGGATGTACTCCATGACGATGCACGCCGGCCGGCTCACCTCGGGCAGCACGCGGGGTACCCACACCCGGGACAGCACGGTGAGGTTGCTTCTGATCCGGATCAGGCTCTGCGCCTCGGCGGCGAAGTCGAGCTGTCCCAGGACCGCCGCGCAGAGCTGGTCGACCAGCTCGCGCACGGGTACGCCCCGGAACGCGGGCAGCCGCGCGACGACCGCCGCGCCGCGCCGGATCAGGTCGAGGTCGGCCGACATCACCGGGCCGATTCCGGGGCGCTGCAGCTTGACCGCGACGTCGGTACCGTCGTGCAGCTTCGCCCGGTACACGCAGGCCACGCTCCCGCCCGCGATCGCGGTGTAGTCGACCTCGGTGAAGATGTCGCCGACCGCGGTTCCGTAGACCCCGGCGAGCGCGGTACGGCTCTGCTCCGGGCTCAGCGGCGCGACCTCGTCGCGCAGCACGGACAGCTCGTCGCAGAACACCGGCGGCAGGACGTCGCGCCGGGTACCGAGGATCTGACCGGCCTTGATGAAGGTCGGGCCCAACCGCATCACGGTCAGGGTGGCTCGGCGCGCCAGGTGGCGCCGGGCCGCCGGCCGGCCGGCCCGCAGCCTGATGACGGCGGCCCCGGCGAGGGCGCGTACCGCACCACTGAGCACCCTCGCCGTGACCACCAGCGCTCGCCGGGCGAGCGCACCCCGGCCCCGCATCGTCAGATCGACCGGACGATGCCGGGGACGTCAATCGCGCGTAACCGGCTGGAGGCGTTGTCGCAGTACCAGATCCGGCTGCCGTCCCAGGACAGGCCGGTCGGTGCGCCGTGCACGTTGATGGACAGCACCTCCTGGCCCGCGTTCGTGTCGAGCACGGTGATGATGCCGAGCGGTACGCGTTCGTTGCCGGCCTGGTCGTTGCAGTAGACGACGAACCGGTCGGTCACCGTGACCCCGGTCGCGATCCGGTTGACGCCGACGCACTCGACCAGCCTGAAGTCACCGATCGTCCGCAGGTCGAGCAGCTCGCGGTAGGCGAGCCACAGGCCCTGCCGGGCCCCTTCCAGGCCGGAGATCTCCTGCCCGGGTCGTGGGTTCGGCGACTCGTCGACGACCTCGCCGCTCACCGGGTCGATGGTGCGCAGCAGGTAGTCGGGGCCCGCCGCGTACACCAGGTTCTCGCCGTAGATGGCAAGGCCCGAGCGCAGCCCCGGGCAGGAGTGTGTGGTGACGCTCTCCCCGGAGTGCGGATCCACCCCGACGACCTGCTCCCGGCCGGCGTCGGCGTACCAGAGCAGCTGTCCGGACCAGGTCACTCCACAGAGGACCTCCGCCTCCACCGACACGTCGTGGTACGAACCGGCGGCGTAGAGCATCATTACCTCTCCTCCCCCTTCCGGAGCAGCTGGCAGTCGAGCCGCCAGTCGGTGACGTCCCGTTCTCCGGCCGGCAGCCGTACCCGGGCCCGGATCGCGTCGCCCGGCCGGACCGGGGTGTGCCGGACCGGCCACACCCAGACCGCCCAGTTGCAGCCCGGGTACGAGGGAAAGTTGGACAGGTGCACGCCCGGCACGAGGGTCGCGTCGAAGTAACCGATGACCGCGTGCAGGTCACCGGGCCGCTCGACGGCGAGCCGCACCGGACGACCCGACTCGGCGAGCACGACCGGCTCGCCGAGCAGGACCGGCGGTCGGGTGAAGAAGTGCAGCTGCGCGGCCGCGTGGACGTACTGCTGGACGACGTCGAGGCGCATGTCCAGGAAGCCGTCCCGCCAGATTCCCCACCCCTCGTCGTCGAACTGGACGGGCGCGAGGTACGTCACCAGCCGCTCGGGCACGACCACGCCGCCCTTGCGCAGGCTTCGCCGCGCGACGATCTGCAGCAGGCGGCTCATGCCCTCCTCGGGGCCGAGGTTGCCCATCAGCTCCGCGACGATGACGTCCACCTTCCGGGGCAGCCGGACGAGCCGGGCGTCCCCGACGAGCAGGGTCACCCGGTCGGTCCACCCGCTCGCCTCGATGATCTGCGCCGCGATCGCGGCGACCTCCGGGTCCGCCTCGACGGCGTAGACGTGGCCGGCGCCGTGGCGCAGCGCGAGTGCGGTCAGCGCGAGCGTGCCGGCGCCGATGTCGGCGACGACGGCACCCGGCGTGACCACCTCGGCGAGCGCCTTCTCGTACGCGTCGAGGCGGCCGCGGTCGCCGAGCATGACCTGATGCATCAGGAGGTTCCGCTGGTCCATCACATGCCCCACGCTGGTCGAGTACTGCTCTCCAGATGCTATTAGTTATTCAAGTGTCCGGCAAGCTGCCCGCCACGGGCGCGACCGGCGTACCCGTTGCCCGCCCACCAGTCGTTGCGGCCCTTGGGCAGCAGGTCGAGCACCTGCCAGACCGGCGAGAGCAGGTCGATCCCGCGGTCCGGCTCGCTCTCCGAGAACCCCGCCTGCATGGTGTACGCGTGCCGCACCTCATCGCCCGCCCGGACGAACACCGAGATGGCCGGGCGCTGGCTGCCGTCCGGGTCCTCGACGCCGAGGTCGACGTTGAAAGAGCTGTGGTAACTGGAGAGCATGCGCAGGCCGTCCCAGCCCCGCCGGTACGCCCACCCGCGCAGCTCGTCCAGCGGCGCCTTGGCCACGACCGCGAAGCTCATGTTCCGCGTGAGGTGATGGGAGACGCCGTGGAAGCCGTCGACCCACATCGAGCACATCGGGCAGGCCTCGGCCGCGCCCGGCGGGAACATCAGGTGGTAGACGACGAGCGTGTCGTGCTCACCGAAGAGGTCCACCAGCCGGATCTGGCCGTCGTCGCCATCGAGCAGGTACCCGTCGAGCGGCGCGCCCGGCGGCAGGCTCCGTCGCGCGGTGGCGACCCGTTCGAGGTGGTCCCGGAGCGCCCGCTCCTCGGCCAGCAGCCTGGACTGGGCGGTCACGTACGCCTCGCTGGCGCCGGCCGGCCAGAGCCGGTGCGCGGCGTCGACGCGCTCGGAGATCCGGCGCAGGTAGCCGTGCGCGGCGAGGTCGACGCCGAACGCGCGGTACGCGTCGGGTTCGGTGGGCGCCCAGGTGGCCAGACCGTCCACGTACCGGTTGAACATGGCGAACGCCGCCGCGATCAGCACGGTGTCATGGATCGCCCGGTCGTCGGCGCCTTCGGCGCGCGCCCGCGCGACGTCCTCATCGGTCACCGCCCGGCCACTCTCGCGTACCTTGCCGGCGATCGTGAGCAGTGCCCGGAGCCGACCGTCGACCGCGGCCCGGTCGCCGTCGGCGAGCACCTGGTCCATCGTGGATGCGTCCCGGCCGAGCAGCTCCCGGGCGGTCGCGCTGTGCGTCTCGGCGCAGAAGAAGCAGGCGTTGAGGTCCGACACGTACGCGGCGATGACCTCGCGTTCGGCCGTACTGAGCGGGGACGGGCCGCGGAGCAGGGACTCGGCGAGGGCGGCCAGCGGACCGGCCGTCTCCGGGTACTGCTGCAGCGGACCGATCAGTCCAGGCGCTGCCTCGGGGAGCTTGATGTGCGGCATGTGGTCCTCCGTCCGCCGACGCGGTCACTACAAATAGTTATAGCGCATTTCGGCGTTCAGGGGACCGCCCCGGTCCGGTGCGGAGTGGCTCTCCACGCAGCCGGAACTGGTGAGTATCGCTCTCCAAACCTGGCATTATCGCAACAGAAAATTGCTTTCTTTAGATATAGTCATGCGTGGAACCGTGTGGTATCTCTGTCTCGCAAGCTTTCGTTACACATAGCGAATGGAGATCCGAATGCCAAACATCCGCAGAGGGTTCCTCGCGGCAGCCGCCGCGGTGGCGGTCGCGGTCACGCTGGGCGCGACCGGAATCCTCTACTACTCGTCCACCCGCGGCAGCGAGGTGTCGATCGCCGCGCCGGTCGACGCCGGTGCCGCCGTCGTGGATGCCACCACCAGCCGGATGCGGTCGATCCTGCTCGCCCCCGACGAGCAGCCGGCCGGCAGCCAGGTCCAGGAGACCAGCCTCCAGCAGGCGGCGGCGGAGCGTGCGTTCAACCCGGACGTCGTGGTCTCGCCCGCCTCGTGCCTCGAGCCGCTCCTCCAGCTCACCGACCTGGGCAAGCAGGCCGGCTGGCTGCAGATCGGTACCCGGGTGGAGACCGCCACCAGCAAGGGTGGCCAGTTCTCCGCCGTCGCCGCGACCATTCCCGGTGGCGTCGACCTCAGCAAGCTGCGCGCGATCGTGGCCAGCTGCCCGTCCGGCACGATCACCCTGAAGTCCCTCGGAGTCACCGGCACGGTGACCCTGAAGGAGTTCGCGACCCCGGCCCTCGACGGTGCCCAGACCTTCGGGTACGTCGCCGAGACCAGCTTCCCGGAGAGCATCTCCGAGGCGAAGCTCGCCGCCGAGCTGGCGTGCGACCCCAAGATGGCGGCGGTTCCGGTGGCGCTGAACTGCGCGTCGGCAACCGAGCGCACCTCTCAGGTCGAGACCGCGGTCGCCACGTACTCGAACGTCCACTACTTCTCCTACGTCTCCAGCGGCGACGTGCTCGTCGAGGTCTGCGAGCAGGACCTCGCCGCGGCCAACCAGATGGCCGCGACCCTGGCCGCCAGGGTGCAGGGCCTGGCCGGCTGAGCCTGGACCGATCCATCGTCGGGGCATGCCGCTTTGAGTCGCGCTCTTGACGGCCTGCCCTGACGATGGTGTCAGCGAGCACCATTGATTGAAGGCTTGACTTATATAAGCTTTCGCTATAGTCTCGCTGGGTGTCGCAGCATCCTGGCCTAGGTGAGGAGGAGAGCAGTGACATCAGATTCGGTTCTTGCCATTGAGACGTCTGACCTGGTGAAGGTCTACGGCGAGACCCGGGCGGTGGACGGCATCGACCTCGCTGTCCGGACCGGCGCCGTCTACAGCGTCCTGGGCCCGAACGGGGCCGGTAAGACCACGACGATCCGGATGCTGGCGACCCTGTTGCGCCCGGACTCCGGATCCGCCAAGATCTTCGGCCACGACGTGGTCACCGAGGCGGACGAGGTCCGCAGCCGGATCAGCCTGACCGGCCAGTCGACCTCGGTCGACGAGGAGCTCACCGGCCTGGAGAACCTGATCCTGGTCGGCCGGCTGCTGGGGTACCGGCACGCCGACGCGAAGGCGCGCGCCACCGAGCTGGTGCAGGCCTTCGACCTGACCGAGGCGGCGAACCGGCTGCTCAAGACGTACTCGGGCGGTGAGCGGCGGCGGATCGACATCGCGGCGAGCATCGTCGTCACGCCGGACCTGCTGTTCCTCGACGAGCCCACGACCGGGCTCGATCCGCGCAGCCGGGCGCAGGTATGGGACATCATCCGGGCGATGGTCGGCGAGGGCACCACGGTGCTGCTGACCACGCAGTACCTCGAGGAGGCCGACCACCTGGCCGACCGGATCGCGCTGATCGACCACGGCAAGGTGATCGCCGAGGGTACGCCGGGCGAGCTCAAGGCCTCGGCCGGTTCGGGCGCCCTCCATGTCGGCCTGGTCGACCCCGGCCAGCGCGCCAAGGCGGAGAAGACGCTCACGACGGTGCTGGGCGTACCGGTGCACCGGGACTCCGATCCGGCGCGCCTCTCGGCCCGGATCTTCGACCCCGACCGCGCCGCCCAGGCACTGCGCGAGCTGACCGGGTCCGGCATCGAGATCAGCGACTTCGCCCTCGGGCAGCCGAGTCTCGACGAGGTGTTCCTCGCCCTGACCGGTCGTCCGGCCGGCGACGGCACCGGCACCGGCACCGGTAGGGAGGCCGCCACGGACAAGAAGGAGGCGACGGTATGACCACCACTGCAACGCGGACCGAACAGGCTCCGGGCGGGGACACCCTCCGGCAGGCGCTGTCCACGCGGCCCCGCCCGCGCAGGGCGAACCCGGTGTACGCGTCGCTGACCTTCGCGTGGCGCGCGCTGCTGAAGATCAAGCACGTGCCGGACCAGCTCGGTGACGCGATCATCTTCCCGATCATGTTCACGCTGCTGTTCACGTACCTGTTCGGCGGTGCGATCGCCGGCTCGCCCGGGAACTACCTGCACTACTTCCTGCCCGGCGTGGTGGTCCTGGCTGTCGCGCTGACCAGCATGTACACCGGGACGACGCTGAACCTCGACATCTCGAAGGGCATCTTCGACCGGTTCCGGTCGCTGCCCATCTGGCGGCCGTCGGTGCTCGTCGGGGCGCAGCTCGGCGACGTGGTCCGGTACGCGATCGCCTCGGTCTTCCCGGTCCTGCTCGGTCTGGTGCTGGGCTTCCGGCCCGACGGCGGCTTCGCCGGCGTGCTGCTCGCGCTGCTGTTCCTGCAGGTCTTCGCGTTCAGCCTGGCCTGGATCTGGACCCTGTTCGGCGTCCTGCTGCGGACCCCGTCCGCGGTGCAGGGTCTGACGTTCCCGATCCAGTTCCTGCTCGTCTTCGGCAGCAACATCCTGGTCGACCCGCAGACCATGCCGGGCTGGCTGCAGGCGATCGTCAACGTGAACCCGGTCAGCCACGCGGCGACCGCGGTCCGCGGCCTGATGCACGGTACGGTCACCGCCGGCGAGCTGGGCACGGCGTTCCTGTCCTGCGCCGTGCTCATCTGGCTGTTCGCGCCGCCGACGATGTACCTCTACAACCGTCAGGAGCGGTGAGCGCAGGGGTGTTCGACGAGCATGCCGGAGCCTGGGCCGCCTGGCAGGAGACGCCGTGGGCCCGGCTCCGGTACCGGCTCGTAGCCCGGACCCTGGCCGGCGCGCTCGACCGTCTCGGCGGTGGCGGCCAGGGCCGGGCCTGCCGGGTGCTCGACGTCGGCGGTGGCGACGGGGCGGACAGCCTGCCGCTCGCCGAGCAGGGGCACGAGGTGACGATCCTCGACTACGCCGAAGGGCTGCTGGCCCGGGCCGGCGAGCGGGCCGCGGCGGGCGGCCTGACGGTCCGCACGATCCACGCCGACCTGGCCGCCGCGCCGCCGGACGGCTTCGACCTCGTGCTCTGCCACAACATGCTGCACTACCTGCCCGACGCGGACCTGCCGGACGCCGTCCGGCGGCTGGTCGCGGCGGCGCGCCCCGGCGGCATGCTCTCGGTGCTCGCGCCGAACCCGGCGATGGACGTGTTCGCGACGGCCGTCCGGCGCACCGATCCGGCCGGTGCCGCCGCGCTCCTCGACGCGCCCACGATCCGGTCCGAGACGTTCGACCACGAGATGGGCCGGCTCGACGCCGGGACCGTCGAGGCCCTGCTCGTCGCGGACGGATGCACGGTCGAACGCCGGTACGGGATCCGTTGCGTCACCGACCTGATCGCCGACGACGACCTCAAGCACGACCCGGCGTTCTTCGCCGACCTCGAGCGGCTGGAGTTCGCGCTGTGCGACCTGGAGCCGTACCGGCGGATGGCCCGCTTCTGGCAGCTCGTGGTCACCCGGGCTGGTTGACCGCCCAGGTGACCGGCAGCGCGTGCACCCCGTAGATGTTCGCGTCCTCCTTGAACGACAGCTCGTCCACAGTGGATGCCAAGCGGAGCCCGGGTACCCGGCGGAACAGCCGCTCGAACACGACCCGCAGCTCCAGCCGGGCCAGGTTCTGGCCGAGGCAGGTGTGGCGCCCGAATCCGAACGCCAGGTGCTCCCGCGCGTCGCGTTCGATGTCCAGCTCGTCCGGACGGTCGAACACCGCGGGATCGCGGTTGGCCGCCGGGCACAGCGCCACCACCCCCTCCCCGGCCCGGATGGCGACGCCGCCCACCTCCAGGTCCTCGACCGCGGTCCGCGCCGTGGCGGCCTCGACGATGGTGAAGTACCGCAACAGCTCCTCCACCGCGCCCGGTACCCGGCCCGGGTCGGCGACGAGCAGGGCGAGCTGCCGGGGGTGCTCCAGCAGCGCCAGCACGCCGAGTGAGATCATGTTGGACGTCGTCACGTGTCCGGCGACCAGCAGGACGAACGCCATGCTGACCACGGCCTCGTGATCCAGCCCGGCACCGGCGCGCTGCGCGGCGATGAGCCGGCTCAACAGGTCCTCCCCGGGCTCGCGCTCCTTCGTGGAGACCACCGCGTCGAGAAAGCGCCGGATCCCGTGCGCGGCCCGGGTCCGCTCGTCGGCCGGCGTACCGCGGCTGAGCATCGCGGTCGCCCGCGCCTCGAACTGGCCGTGCGCGTCGTACGGCACCCCGAGCAGCTCGCAGATCACCCGGGACGGCACCGGAAGCGACAGCATCCGGTGCAGGTCCACCGGCGGCGGCGTGGCGAGCATCGCATCGAGGCACCGGTCCACGATCGCGGCGATCCGCGGCTCCATCCGGGCCACCCGCGCCACCGTGAACTCCCCGACCACGGCCCGCCGGGCGGCGGTGTGCTCCGGCGGGTCCATCCAGTTCAGCGGCGGCCGGAACTCGCGGAACGACTCCTGCAGCTCCTGCCTGGTCGCCGGCGCGAACCGGGGGAAACCGTCGCGCCGCCGGTCCGCGCTCATCCGCCGGTCGCTGAGCACCCTGCGCACGTCGCGGTGCCGTGCCACCACCCAGGCCTGGTTGCCGCCGACCATCCGGACCCGTGACACCCGTTCCTCGGCGCGCAGCCGTCCGTACTCGGCCGGCGGGTGGAACGGGCAGGTCCGCGGGAGCGGGAACGTAGCGCGATCCATTACCGCTATGCTATACATGTTTAAAGTGAAAGTCACCGCCCCTCAGGGGAGGAATCATGGCGAGCGTGCCCGCGGGCCTCCAGCTGGTACCGTCATCGGCAGGCTCTCCGGACCTCGCGCGACGCCTCGCCCGGTCGGCGGCCTGCCGACCACAGCCCGTCGAAGCGCTTGAGGAATGGTTGGCGGAGCGCCGACGTCGCAGCCCGTTCGAGGTGGTCCGCGTCCCGTTCGACGAGCTCGACGGCTGGCGCTTCACGCCGGAAGACGGCGACCTCGTCCACGACAGCGGCCGGTTCTTCTCGGTCGAGGGCGTGCACGTGCAGACCGACTACGGCCACGTCCCCGAGTGGTGGCAACCGATCATCCACCAACCGGACCGGGCCATCCTCGGCATCCTGGCCAAGGAGATCGACGGCGTCCTGCACTTCCTGATGCAGGCCAAGATGGAGCCGGGCAACCTCAACGTCGTACAGGTCTCGCCGACCGTGCAGGCCACGTCGAGCAACTACCAGCGCGCGCACAAGGGCGCCGGCTCCCGGTACATCGAGTACTTCATCGAGCCCGGTCGGGCCCGGGTGCTCGTCGACATCCTGCAGTCCGAGCAGGGCTCGTGGTTCCGCGGCAAGCGCAACCGCAACATGGTCATGGAGGTCACCGGCGACGTCGAGGAGCACGAGGACTTCGTCTGGCTGACCCTCGGGCAGCTCTACGACCTGCTGCGCCGGCCGAACCTGGTGAACATGGACGCCCGTACCGTGCTGTCCTGCCTGCCGCTGTCCGGCGAGGGCGAGCACAGCGTCGAGGTCCGCAGCTGGCTGACCGGCCGCAAGGCCGGCTACGCCCTCTCGGCCCGGCAGGTCCCGCTGAACTCCGTGGTCGGCTGGCAGCGCACCGCCGACGAGATCCACCACAAGAGCGGCCGGTACTTCAGCGTGGTCGGCGTCCGGGTGCACGCCACGAACCGCGAGGTTCGCAGCTGGTGCCAGCCGCTCATCGCGCCGCACGGCGTCGGGCTGGTGGCCTTCGTCGTCCGCCGCATCAACGGCGTCCTGCACGTGCTCGCCCGTGCCGACCTGCGTCCCGGCTACCGGGACACGGTCGAGCTCGGCCCGACCCTGCAGTGCACACCCGGCAACTTCGCCGACGTACCCGAGCACCAGCGCCCCGAACTCCTCGACCTCGTGCTCGCCGGACACGGCCGGGTGCTCTACGACGTCGAGCAGAGCGAGGAGGGTGGCCGGTTCGAGCACACCGTCACCCGCCACCTGGTCATCGAGGTGGACGACGAGCTCGCGCTGCGTGCGCCGGCGGACTTCACCTGGCTCACCGTGGCCCAACTGGCCGGCCTGGTCAGCGGCAGCTACCAGGTCAACATCGAGGCCCGCAGCCTCCTGCTCTGCCTGCACGCGATCTGAATCTGGGGGTACGAATGCCACCGCGGCACATCCTGTTCATCAGCGTCCAGGGGCACGGTCACGTGTACCCGTCCCTCGGTGTCGTCAGTGAGCTGGTCCGCCGGGGACACCGGATCACCTACGTGACGACCAAGCTGTTCTCGGATGTCGTCGAGGCGGCCGGCGCGACGGTCGCCCCGTACACCTCCGAGTTCGACACCTTCCACGTCCCGGACGTGATCGGCCGGGACGACGCCGAGGCGCAGATCCACCTGGTGTACCTGCGGGAGAACATCGCGATCCTGCGCGCCGCCGAGGCCGCGCTCGACGGGGACGTCCCGGACCTCATCGCGTACGACGTCTTCCCGTTCATCGCCGGGCGGCTGCTGGCCGCCAGGTGGGGGCGGCCGGCGGTACGCCTGTCCCCGATCTTCGCCTCGAACGAGAACTACTCGGTCTTCGAGGCACTGTGGCGCAGCTCCGGCTTCGGGCACCCCGCCGACGTCCCGGAGTTCCACTGGCAGATGACCGACCTGCTCGCCGGGTACGGCTTCCACACCCCGCTGAAGGAGTTCTGGGACGAGCCGGAGGGGCTCAACATCGTGTTCATCCCGAAGTCGTTCCAGGTCGCCGGCGAGACGTTCGACGACCGGTTCGTCTTCGTCGGGCCGAGCCTCGGCAAGGCCCGCCTGGAGGCGACCTGGCCGGCACCCGGACCGGACGTACCGGTGCTGCTCGTCTCGCTCGGCAACCAGTTCAACGAGCACCCGGAGTTCTTCAAGGCCTGCGCCGAGGCGTTCGCCGGTACCCCGTGGCACGTGGTCATGGCGGTCGGCGAGTTCCTCGACGTCGCCACGCTCGGCCCGCTGCCGTCCAATGTGGAGGTCCATCCGTTCGTGCCGTTCCTGGCCGTCCTCGAACACGCGAAGGTCTGCCTGACGCAGGGCACGACCGGGGCGGTCATGGAGTCGCTGTACCACGGTTGCCCGATGGTCGTGGTCCCGCACTTCGCCCCGGAGGCGCGGCCGTCCGCCGAGCGCGTGGTGGATCTCGGGCTCGGCCTGCACCTCGCGCCCGACCAGCTCGACGCGCAGACCATCGGGTCGGCCGTGCTGGGGCTCGCCGAGGACCCGGAGGTCCAGGAACGGGTCAAGCGGATGCGGCGGGACGTCCGTTCGGCGGGTGGCGCGGCGCGTGCCGCCGACGAGATCGAGAAGTACCTGGCATGACGACCGACCCGCGCGTCTGGCCGCACGACTCGGCGCACGAGACCGACGTCCGCCAGCGCCTGGCGAAGCTGCTGGCGGATACCCCCCTCGCGCCGGAGGAGCTGGTCGACAACCTCACCCTGTACCTGCGCCGGCAACAGTTGACCGACCTGCTGTCGATGGATGCGCTCTACCGGATGGTGCTCGACGTGCCCGGCGTCATCATGGAGTTCGGCGTGCTGCGGGGCAGGCACCTCGCGGCGTTCACCGCCCTGCGCGGCGTGTACGAGCCGTACAACCCGTTCCGCCGGGTCATCGGGTTCGACACGTTCACCGGGTTCCCGGATGTGTCCTCAGTGGACGACGTGAGCCCGAGCGCCGTGGTCGGCCGGTTCGCGGTACCCGACGACTATCCGGAGTACCTGCGCGAGGTGATCGACGCGCACGAGACCGGCGAGTACATGCGGCACATCACCCAGCGCACGATCGTCGTACCGGGCGACGTGCGCCAGACGCTCCCGCGGTACCTGGAGGAGAACCAGCACACGGTGATCGCGCTGGCCTACTTCGACCTCGACCTCTACCAGCCGACCCGCGACACGCTGGAGACCATCCGGCCGTACCTGACCCGGGGCAGCGTGCTCGCGTTCGACGAGATCGACCACCCGAAGTGGCCGGGCGAGAACGTCGCGCTGCGGGAGGTCGTCGGGTTGGCGCACGCACCGCTGCGGACGCTGCCCGGCCGTGCCGCCCCTGCCTACCTGCGCTGGGGCGACTGATGGCATTCGGAGCCCAGCACGCCGAGGTGTACGAGCTGACCTACCGCGCCCGGGGCAAGGACTGGGCGTCCGAGGCCGCCGACGTGACCCGGCGGATCCGCGCGCGGCGGCCGGGCGCGAACTCGCTGCTCGACGTCGCTTGCGGCACCGGGGCTCACCTGGCGACGTTCCAGTCCCTGTTCGAGCACGTCGAGGGCCTCGAACTGGCGCCGGCGATGCGGGACCGCGCGGTCCGTCGCCTACCCACGGTCCGGATCCACCCCGGCGACATGCGCGACTTCGAGCTGGGTCGCCGGTTCGACGCGGTCACCTGCCTGTTCACCTCGATCGCGTACCTGCCGACCGTGGCGGAGATGCGGGCCGCGATCGCCTCGATGGCCCGGCACCTGGTGCCCGGCGGTGTGCTGGTCATGGAGCCGTGGTGGTTCCCGGAGACGTTCATCGACGGGTACGTCGGGGGCGACCTCGTCCGCGACAACGGGCGTACGGTCGCCCGCGTGTCCCACTCCACCAAGCAGGGCCGGGCCACCCGGATGGAGGTCCGGTGGGTGGTCGGTGAGCCGACCGGCATCCGGGAGTTCACCGAGTTCGAGGTGATGACGCTGTTCAGCCGCGACGAGTTCGAAGCGGCGTTCACGGATGCCGGCTGCGAGGTGACATATCAGGACGGCTGGCTGACCGGCCGCGGATTGTTCACCGCGGTAAGAACGGACTAATTTCAGGTTTGACTTATATCAGTTGAAGCTGAGATACTCGACGCGTGCACGCGGTGCAGGGTGAGTTTGGGTTACCCCGGCTGGGGGTACCGCAGCAGCTGCGTGCACTGCGCGACCGCGGTTTCGCAACCGTGCGGGCCGTCGGGAACGGCCGGCTGGAACGACAGAGTTGGCCGGAACGACAGAGTTGGCTGGAACTACACCGGCGGTTCTGGACCCGACGCCTGGACGCCCTGGACAGGGAGCTGACCCAAGGGAAACCGGAACGCCGCGTCACGGAGGGTACGGCCCCCTCTTCGGATGGCACACCAGAAAGGTCAACCGAGAAGGATAGGGAAGACTCATGACCCACATCGCCAGCGCGCTCAAGGAGACCCATCGGGAGATCGGACGTCGACGCATTCCCGCGGGCGAGGCTTACACCGCCGTGATGCGCCGGCACTACGACGCTTCCATCAACAAGGTCTGGTCGGCGATCACCGATCCGGAGGAGATCCAGTACTGGTTCATCAAGCCGACCGGAAAGCTGAAAGCCGGTGGCAACTTCAAGCTGGAAGGCAACTCCAGCGGCGACATCCTGCGCTGCGAGCCGCCACGCAAGTTCACGCTGAGCTGGAAGCCGGAGGGCACCGACCGGGTCGACGAGGTCGAGGTACGGCTGACCTCCCCGAAGGGTGGCGGCACCGACCTCGAGCTGGAACACGCGTCGGTCGCTAAGGACTTCACCGAGAACGACCCGGACACCGGTGAGTGGGGTGTCGGTCCCGGCTGGGAGTCGGCCCTCGACTACCTCGGTGCGTACCTCCGCGGCGACCTGCCCGACGCGCCGGCCGCGGAGTGGTACCAGCCGACCGAGGAGGACATGAAGGCCGCGAGCCAGCGCGGCAAGGCCTGGGCGAAGGTCGTCGACAACGCCCTCAACGGCAAGAAGAAGGCGGCCAGCGCGAAGAAGAGCACCGCGAAGAGCGCGTAGCCGTCCGTGTTCGCAGGTCAGGGAGAGTGCTGGTGCTAGCGAACTCTCCCTGACCATGCCGTCAGCGCAGGTGCTGGAGGATGCGCCGGGTGGTCTCGGCCGGCGTGGGCAGGGACTGGATCTCGGCCTGGACCTCGGTCGTGGCCGTACGGATGGACTCGTCGGTGAGCAGCTTCCGGAGCAGGTCCGCGTCGATCTCGTCCGGCTGGGCGACGAGGCCGACGCCGCGGGCCCGGACCGAGTTGAGCGTCGTGTGCTGGAACTGGTCGGCCGGGTGCGGCGCGACGAGCTGCGGGATGCCGGCGTCGAGCGCGGTCAGCGCGGTACCGCCGCCGCCATGGTGGATGATCGCGGCGCAGGACTGCAGCAGGACGTGCAGCGGCGTCCACCCGATCGAGCGCACGTTGTCCGGCAGGGTGCCGAGCGCCGAGGTGTCCGCGTCACCGGCCGCCAGCACGAAGTCGGCGTCGGTCTCGCTCGCCGCCGCGATGATCGGCTCGAGGCCGGCGAAGCCCATGGCGAGCAGCTCGACCGTACCCATGCTGATCGCGACCAGTGGCCGGGTCGGCTTCGGCGGTAGCCGGTCGCCGAGGACCGCGCCGCCGCTGTACGGCACCCAGCGCATGAACCAGCCCTCCGGTTCCTCGGTGAGCATGCTCGGCGGGAACGACTCGACGATGACGTCGGGCTTGGGCAGGTCAACCGCGTACTTCCCGGACAGGTCGGTCAGGAACGAGGCGACCGCTTCGTGCATCCGGTTGGTGCGCCAGGCGGACATGTTGCGCTGGACGGCGGGTACCCCGGCCCGCGCGGCGGCGAACAGGCCGACCGTGGTGCCCTGGTCGTAGACGACCAGGTCGGGCTTCCAGGCATCGGTGAGGTGCATGGTCCGCTCGAACAGCGGCCGGTTGACCGCGGCGATCTGGACACCCCACTCCTCGAGGTTGATGGCCGGCCTGGTCGCGACGGTCTCGAAGAACTCCGGGTTGTCCTTGGCCACCTGCTCGAAGATGGCCACGGCGTTGAAGTCCGGCGCGACGTTGACGACCTCCAGGCCGGCCGCCGCGGCGCGGTCCTGGTGCTCGGCGATCGTGACGATCACGTCGTGGCCCAGGGTCCGGAACGACCAGGCCAGCTGGACCAGGGGGAAGAAGTGGCCGAGGCCGGGGTGGGAACAGAACAGCACGCGCATGCCGGGATCCCTTCGTTGCGTCGTGTAACCATCTGATTTTAAAGTGGCTCGGATACGAGGGTCAATGGAGAGCGCCACTTCCTGCCGTACCCTGGAGATTTGATTTAAGAACATGTAGTGTTGTGACGTGCTGTACACCCCGCTAGGGCGGACCGGGCTACGCATCAGCCGGCTCTGCCTGGGCACCGTGAACTTCGGCGGCCGGGTGGACGAGCCGGCCGCCGCCCGGCTCCTGGACCATGCGCTCGACCGCGGCATCAACGTCGTCGACACCGCCGACATCTACGGCTGGCGGATCTACAAGGGACACACCGAGGAGGTCATCGGCCGCTGGCTGGCCGCCAGCCCGTCCCGGCGGGACCAGGTCGTGCTCGCCACCAAGGTGGGCAACGAGATGGGACCCGGCCCGGATGGGCGGGGCCTGTCCGCGCGCCGGATCATCGCCTGTTGCGAGGCGTCCCTGCGCCGGCTGGGTACCGACTGGATCGACCTCTACCAGATGCACCACGTCGACCGTGAGGTCGGCTGGGACGAGGTGTGGCAGGCCATGGACCTGCTGGTGCGGCAGGGCAAGGTGCGCTACGTCGGCTCGTCGAACTTCGCCGGCTGGCACGTCGCCGCCGCACAGGAGGCCGCACACCGTCGTCACCTCCTCGGGCTCGCCTCGGAGCAGTGCGCCTACAACCTGGTGACCCGGCAGGTCGAGCTGGAACTGCTGCCGGCCGCGTTGGCGTACGGGCTCGGCGTGCTCGTCTGGTCGCCACTGCACGGCGGGCTGCTCGGCGGCGTGCTGCGCAAGCTCGCCGAAGGTACGGCGGTCAAGTCGGCGCAGGGACGGGCGGTCGCCGCGCTGGAGGCGCACCGGGCGACGATCGAGGAGTACGAGAAGTACTGCGCCGACCTGGGCCGTGACCCGGCCGAGGTCGGGCTCGCCTGGGTGCTGTCCCGGCCGGGGGTGACCGCCGCGGTCATCGGCCCGCGGACGGCGGAGCACATCGACGGCGCGGTACGCACGCTGGATGCCCCGCTGTCCGATGTGGAGCTGGCCCGGCTCGACGAGCTGTTCCCGCCGGTCGGCAACGGCGGGCCGGCACCCGAAGCCTGGATGTCCTGAGTGGAGTGGTGAGCGTGGCGTACCGGATCCTCGTCGTCAACGTGGCCAGTCACGGCCACGTCTATCCGACCCTGGCGACCGTTGGCGAGCTGGTCCGCCGCGGGCACCGGGTCACGTACGTGACGTCGGCGGACTTCGCCCCACACGTGGCGGCGACCGGCGCCGCGGTGCTGCGGTACGAGTCGCGCATCGCCGAGGTCGACCCGGCCGAGGTCTTCGCCGACGCCGAGGACGGCGCGCTGCCGCACATGCTGTACCTGGAGGAGAACACCGCGGTGCTGAAGGCCACCGAGTCGGGGTACGGTCCCGAGCCGCCGGACCTCGTGGTCTACGGCGACTTCCCGGTCATCGCCGGCCAGTTGCTGGCCGCCCGGTGGGACCGCCCGGCGGCCCGGCTGAGCGCCGCGTTCGCCTCGAACGAGACGTACTCGTTCAGCCGGGACATGATCGAGGCGGCCGGCTTCGTGGACCCGCTGGCCCTGCCCAGCTTCCGCACCCGGCTGGGTGCGTTGCTCTCCTCGTACGGGGTGGGAACGCCGGTCGAGGAGTTCTGGCACCGGGTCGAGGGCCTGACGCTGGTGTTCGTGCCGAAGGAGTTCCAGCCGGCGGGGGAGAGCTTCGACGACCGGTTCGCGTTCGTGGGGCCTTGCATTGGTGACATGCCGCGGCTCGGCGGGTGGCAGCGCCCGGACGACGGCCTGCCGGTCGTGCTGGTCTCGCTGGGCACCACGTTCAACGACCACCCGTCGTTCTTTGCCGAGTGCGCCCGGGCCTTCGCCGGCCAGCCGTGGCACGTGGTCATGTCGGTCGGCGACCAGGTGGACATCGACGCGCTGCGGCCGCTGCCGGCCAACGTGGAGGCGCACCGCTGGGTGTCGCACCTCGCGGTGCTGGAGCACGCCTCCGCCTGCGTCACGCACGGCGGCATGGGTACCGTCATGGCGTCCCTCTACTGGGGACGGCCGCTGGTCGTCGCGCCACGCTCGCCCGACGTGGTGCCGATGGCCCAGCAGGTATCGTCGCTCGGGCTGGGCGGGCTGGTCAGGCCGGAGGAGGTCTCGGGTTCGCGACTCCTGTCGGCCGTGCGCGAGGTGACCGCCGACGCGGCGCTGCTGGATCGGGTGGGGCAGATGCGGCGGGCGATCCGGGAGGCCGGCGGGGCTGATCGGGCCGCTGACGAGATCGAGGCGTACCTGAAGCGCTGAATTGTGGATCTAGAAGACTTTCGGCTGCTATGGCAACCGAAAGTCTTCTAGATCCGCCGCAAAGCCCTCAGACGCCGCCGCTGGAGTCGCCCTCGGGCGGTAGGTCAGCCCACGAGCTGCGCTTGGCCCACTCGATGGTCCGGGCCAGCCCTTCCTCCAGCGAGGTCGTGCACTGCCAGCCGAGCATGGCCAGCGCCTTGGTGGTATCCGGCACCCGGCGCGGGATGTCCTGGTAACCGGCGCCGAGGGTCCGTCGGGTGTCCACAGTCAACGGAGCGACATCCGCGCCCGCGAGCCGGCAGGCCAGCTCCACGGCCTCGCTGACCGTGCTCTCCCGGGTACTGCCGATGTTGAAACACTCGCCGGACGCGGCCGGGGTGGTACCGACCCGGACCGTCGCATCGGCGGCATCGTCCACATAGGTGAAGCAACGGGTCTGCGCGCCGGAGTCGTAGACGAGCGGCGGCAGCCCGTGGAGCAGCCGGTAGATCGTCTTGCTCAGCACGTACGCGGGGCGCTGCCGCGGGCCGTACAGGTTGAAGTAGCGCACGATCGAGGCGCGCAGGCCCTCCTGCCGCGCGAACGCGTATGTCAGGTGCTCGGCGACCGCTTTGCTGGTCGAGTACGACCACCGGTCCGCCGCCGTGCTGCCCAGCACCCGGTCGGAGTCCTCGGCCCACGGGGTACGCGGGTTGCGCCCGTACACCTCGCTGGTGCTGGCCAGGACCACCTTGGCGCCGGACGCGGCGGCGCAGCGCAGCACGTTGCGGGTACCCCACACGTTGACGTCGATGACGTCGAGCGGGCGGTCGAGGTACCGGTCCACGCCGACGACCGCGGCAAGGTGGTACACGATGTCCGTATCGCCGGTGACGGCGGCGGCCAGCGCTGACTCGTCACGGACGTCGCCGGGTACGTGCCGGATCGCGGCCGGGTCGCCGGCGAGATCGGGCGGCGGCGGGGCCAGGTCGTACACGGTCACCTCGTCGCCCTGGCGAGCGAGCCGCTCGACCACGTGGCTGCCCACGAAGCCGAACCCGCCGGTGACGACCACCCGTGCCACGGCTCACCGCCCGATGCCGCGGTAGGCGTACCCGAGATCCTCGAGGTCGTGCACCACCGAACGCGGGTAGTAGGCCCGGCCGTCGAAGACCAGGCACGGCATGCTCACCTGGTCCCGCAGGCCGGCGAAGTCCAGGCGCCGGAACGGCTCGTGCCCGGCGAGGATCGCCACGCAGTCCGCGCCGCAGACGGCGGCCGCCAGCGAGTCCGCGGGCGCGGCGCCGAACACGGCACACACCTCGGCGGGGTCGGCGAGCGGGTCGTACAGCCGGACCCCGGCGCCGGCCTCGCGCAGCGCCGCCACGACGCCCTTGACCGGGGTGTTGCGGACGTCGCCGGTGTTGTTCTTGAACGCCACGCCCAGCACCGCGACGGTCGCGCCGGCCGGGTCGCGGCCCATCTTCACCAGCTCGTCGGCGATCACCTCGGCGGTGTACGCCGGCATCCCGTCGTTGACCCGGCGCGCGGTCTCGATCGTCCGCAGGTCCACGCCGCGGTCCTGGCCGTCGCGCCAGGCCATCCACGGGTCCTTGGTCAGGCACGGACCGCCGACGCCCACGCTCGGCAGCAGGACGTTGACCCGGCTGTTCCCCTTCGGCAGCGAGTTGGCGCTGTCCACGACGTCGAGCACGTCGACCCCGTACGCGGCGCAGTAGCGGGCCAGCTCGTTGGCGAGCGCCACGTTCGCGTCGATCCACCAGTTGGACGCCAGCTTGACCATCTCGGCGGTCTCGGGCGAGGGCACGGTGTGCACGGGTACGCCCAGCGCGCGGGTCCAGAACTCGGCGGCCGCGGCGGTACTGTCCGGTCCGCACCCGCCGACCACCACGGGCAGCTGGCGGACCTGGGCCAGCGCGTCGCCCTCGGCGAGCCGTTCCGGGCAGAACGCGAGCCCGAAGTCGACCTCGTGGACCAGCCGGTCGGCCTCCAGCAGCGGCGCGGCGAGCGTCCGCGTGGTACCCGGCGGAACCGTGCTCTTGAGCAGCACGAGCTGCCCGGGCCGCAGCCGGGAGCTGAGTCGCTGGCAGGCGTCGGTGAGCTGCTCGGTCACCAGACCGCCGTGCGGGTCGACCGGGGTGCCGACCGTGATGATCACGACATCGGCGTCCCGGGCCGCGTCGTAGCTGGTGGTAGGGACGAACATCGGGGAGCCGGCCAGCCGGGCCACCGCCTCGCTGAGCCCGGGCTCCGGGATGTGGCACCGCCCGGCGCGCAGCTCGTCGATGGTCGCGCGGTCGGTGTCGATGCCAGCGACGCTGATACCCCGTTCGGCGAGGGTCACGCCCAGGCACGACCCGACGTAGCCGAAGCCGACGATCGCGACCCGCAGGCCGGGGGACTCGGGTAGGAAACGCATGACGGAAGCCCCTCTCACCCGGTCAGCCGCCGGCCAACGGCGGGAGGATCGTGATCGTGCTGCCGGCCCCGACGGTCGTGGTGGCCCGTTCGTGCCGCGGCACCAGGTCGTCATCCAGGTAGATGTTGAAATACGTCAGCGGCTCGCCGTCCGCGCCGAGCAGCCGGCGGCGGTAGTCGGGGTGCCGCGCCACGAAACCTTTGATGACGTCGGGCAGCAGCCCGGCGTGCCCGTCGAACTCGGTCTGTCCACGATGGGCCCAGCCGGACGAGAGAACTATCTTCACCATCTGTCCCTCCTAGGCGTCCTTGGCGCACCGGAAGCCGAGCGCGAAGTTCGACCAGCCGTCCGGATCGCCGTGCATCCGCTCGGAGCAGCGCACCTGGTACCGGAAGTTCATCCACGAGCCGCCCCGGATGACCCGGTACCGCCCGACCGCCAGCCGCAGCGAGGGATCACACCGCGCGGTCTCGTCGTACAGGTAGGAGAGGGTGGAGGTCCACTCGTAGACGTTGCCGGCCATGTCGGCGCAGCCGAAGGCGCTGTCGCCGCGCCGGGAGAACGCACCCACCGGCGTGGTCTGCGGCCGCGGACCGTGTCGTTCGTGGACGGACCGCCACCAGTCGCGCCAGGTGCCCAGCGAGCCGAGCACGCCGGCGTGGAACTCGGCCGTGTTGGCGTTCCCGCTGTGCCAGGTGTCACCCCAGGGCCAGATCCGGAACCCGGCGCCCCGGGCCGCGAACTCCCACTCCGACTCGGTCGGCAGCCGCTTGCCGGCCCACTGGGCGTACGCGGTCGCGTCGCCCCAGGAGATGTGCACGACCGGGTGGTCGTCCTGGCCGGCGATCCCGCTGCCGGGGCCGGCCGGCCGGTACCAGCACGCCTCGGCCAGCTCCTCCCAGACCTCGCCGTAGACCATGCCGTACCCGCGCCGCTCGGCGTCGGTCGGGTACCCGGTCTCCCGGACGAACGCGGCGAACTCGGCCACCGTGACCGGGCAACGGTCGATCCAGTATGGACCGACCGAGACGCCGATCCGGGGCGTCTCGTCGGTGAACCACTCCCGCGGGAACGCCTGCCCCTGCGCGTCCAGCCAGTCCAGCAGCCACGGCGGTGAGCCCTGCAGGAACGTGCCACCGGGGATCCGGAGCATCTGCCGGTCTCGGGTCTCGGTGGCGGTCATCGGCACACCCACGGTCAGCCGACGGTCGCCAGGATCCGTCGCGCGGTCTCGGCGGGGGTTGGCAGGGTCTGGATCTCGGCGCGCACCTCCCGGGTGGCGGCAACGATGTTCCGGTCGCCGAGGAGCTGGTGGATGTGGTCGGGCGTGACGTCGTCCGGGGTGGCGACCAGCCCGATGCCACGCCGGTCGATGGCGTCGACGGTGGTGTGCTGGAACTGGTCGGCCGGGTGTGGCGCGGCGAGCTGCGGGACGCCGGCGTCGAGCGCGGTCAGCGTGGTGCCGACGCCACCGTGGTGGATGACGGCGGCACAGGTCGGCAGCAGCGCGTGCAGCGGGCTCCACCCGACCGGGTACACGTTGGCCGGCAGCGCACCGAGCGGTTCGACGTCCACGTCGCCCAGCGCCAGGAGGAAGTCCGCGTCGACCTCCCCGGCGGTGGCGATCACGGGCTTCATCACATGCGTACCGACGCGCTGGAGGTGGTGGGTGCCCATCGTGATCGCGATGCGGGGGCGGGCCGGCCGCCGCGGCAGCCGCTCACCCAGCACGGCACCGCCGCCGTACGGGATCCAGCGCGTGAACCAGCCCTCGGCCGGTCCGGCGAGCAGGCTCGGCGGGAACGTCTCGACGACGAGGTCAGGTCCGGCAAGGACCCGCCGGGAGAGGTCCCGCAGGTACCGCGCGGTGGCCCGGTGCATGCCGTTGGTCCGCCACGCGGACATGTTGCGCTGCACCGCCGGGACGCCGGCCCGGGCCGCGGCGAAGAGGCCGACCGTGGTGCCCTGGTCGTAGACGATCAGGTCCGGTCGCCAGGCGTCGACGACGGCCATGGTACGGGCGAACAGCGGCCGGTTGGCCGCGGCGATCTGCACGGCCCACTCTTCGAGGTCGGTCGCCGGGCGTACCGCCACGGTCTCGAAGAACCGCGGCTCGTCGGCGGCTACCCGGGACGCCACCGCCACCGGGTCGAAGTCCGGCGCGACATTGACCGCGTCCAGCCCCGCGGCCGCGGCGTGCCCGTGGTGCTCGGCGGTCGCGAGCAGCACCTCGTGGCCGTCCGTACGGAACGACCACGCCAGCGGGACCAGCGGGAAGAAGTGGTGGGAGCAGAACAGGATCCGCACGCGCGTCACCAGCCGGCTCTGATCGTGTCGACGATGTGTCCCCGGTCGTCGTCGGAGAGCGACCAGCCGACCGGGATGTTCACTACGCGGTCGGCGATCGAGTTCAGACCCGGAAGCTCGGTGTGGTAGTCGGCGACGACGCTGTGCGCGTCGTTGCGGCGGGAGATGAGGCTGGTCATGATGCCGGCGCCGGTGAGCTTGCGCATGAACCCGGCCCGGTCGTCGACCTTCAGCGGGTACATCCAGAAGGACGGTTCCCGGTCGTCGGCGCGCTCGGTGTGCTCCACCCCCGGTACCGAGGCCAGCTCCTTGTCGTAGAACGCGGCGTTGTCGCGTTGCCGGGCCAGCAGCTCGTCGACGATGTCGAGGTTGGCCAGGCCGATCGCGGCGGCGATGTCGTTCATGTAGAAGCGGAAACCGTACTCGGTGACGTCGTAGTCGCCGTGTACCCGGTCGGCCGTGCGGTCGATGCCGAACCAGCGGCCGAGCCTCGCCTGCCGGTCCAGCTCGTCGGTGGGCAGCACGAGCAGCCCGCCGGAACCGGTCGTCAGCAGCTTGATCGCGCCCAACGAGAAGACGCACATGTTGCCGTGCGCGCCGAGCGGTACGCCCCGGTAGGTGGCACCCCACGCCTGGGCAGCGTCCTCGATGACCGGTGGGGGTTCGATGCCCAGCCGGTCCGCGGCGGTCGACACGACGTGGCGCAGCCGGTTGAGGTCCACCGGGTACCCGGTCCAGTGCACGACGATGATGGCGCGCGTCGTCCGGCTGATCTTGCGGTCCAGGTCGTCCAGGTCCATCGTCAGCGTGGCCGGGTCGACGTCCACCCAGCGGATCGGCAGGCCGTGGGCGAGCACCGGCCAGTTCGTCCCCTCGAAGGTCAGCGGGGTGCACAGCACCTCGCCGGGCATCGCGCCGGGTACCTCGCCGGGAGTGCGGCCGCGTAGGGCAAGGTGCAGCGCCAGGTGCAGGCCCGAGGTCCCGCAGTTGACCGCGACGACCCGGTCGTTGCCGAGCCGCCGGCCGACCGCCACCTCGAAGTCGTCCACCCGCGGCCCGTGCTCCAGCCGGCCCGAGGCCAGCACCCCCGCGACACCCGAGGTGGCCTGCGGCGACATCGCCACCCGGAACAGCGGAATCATCGCCAACGCCTCCCCTCGTACCGTAACCATATGATTTTAAAGCGCCGTCCGAGCGGGGGTCAATGCGATCCGGGTGGCCGGAACGGCGTACCGACCACCCGGTGCCCGTCTGCGCGTCAGCGGATGTCGGCGTCCGCGACCGCGAAGAGCACGCCGTGCGGCCGGGCGTTGCCCCGCTCGCCGTGCGGCCAGCTGGTCCGGTTGAAGCTCAGGCACGTGGTGCCGGTGTGCTCGTCCTTGAACGAGGTGTCCAGCGCCAGCTCACCGCCGCCGCCCACGGTGAACAGGCACACCCGGTGGTCACCGCCGAACCCGGTGGGCGCGACGAAGTAGTTCGACGTCGCGATCCGCCGGACCTGGTCGGTCTCCTGGTAGAACCCGCCGCGGCCGAGCCGGAAGGTGTCCATGCTGCCCCAGTGCGGGCCGCCGGAGGACATGTCCCGGACCGGCACCACGCTGACCAGAGCCGGGCAGTCGGGCTCGGCGCCGCCGCCCGCAGCCTCGGCCAGGGTGTCGATGGAGCACGTGGTACGCGTACCGGCCGCCAGCAGCCGCCGGATGTCGAGCACGAACACCAGCCCGGTCTCCACCTCGCTGGGGGAGTCCCAGCCGCCACCGTTGACGATGTGGAACAGGAACCGGTCGTCCGGGCTCACCGCGAGCCAGGAACCGCCATCCGCGCCGCTGGTGGGCGTGTCGGTGGGGAACAGCTTCTTGAACGCGGTGTGGTCGTCGAACACCTCACGCCAGACCGGCCGCCCGGCGGTGATGTCCGGCGTGTAGAAGATGGCACCGTTCATCGTCATCGTGAACGCGCCCTTGTGCCGGCTCTGGTGCGGTGCCGCGGTCTCCATCGTGCCGAACGCCTCGGTGAACGGGACGTCCGGGTCCACCCGCGGGCCGTCGGGGAGGTGCGTCACCGACAGCAGCTTCGGGTTGCTCCGGTTGCTGATGTCGAAGATGCGTACGGTGTCGCGCAGCACGATCGTGTCCGGCGGCAGCTCGGCGCCGAGCAGGTTACGCGCCTCGGCGAAGTCACCGGTCACCATGCGGTTCAGGTCCTCCCGCGCGGCCACGCCGTGCGGGTTGGCACAGCTCGCCTGCGGCAGTGCCGGGATGTTGCCGCACGTCCCGCCCTCGTCCCAGGTGGACGCCGCCGGCGACTCGCTGAGCACCTCACCGGTCGGGCTGATCCGGACGATCTCGCCCGGCGTACCGCCGAACCCGTTGCCCTCGCGGGTCTCGCCGTTGGTGTACGTGCACGGGCCGGCGACGTCCGGTCCGCCGAGGTAGCTGCCGTACGCGGTGCCGTCGGAGAGCACCTGGTACGCGTCGGGTACCGAGCCGCACGGCGTGGCGGTGGCCGGCACCACGCCGCTGAGCTGGACCTCGGGCAGGTGCTTGACGTCGAACACGTACGTGATGTCGGAGAGCAGGCCGCCCGCGTACACCTTGTGGCCCTTGTGCCACTGGTACTGCATGTGGTGCGGCTCGTTGCCGAACACCGTGTCCATCGTGACGGTGTTGACCACCTTGCCGTACGTGCGGGACCCGCGCGTGACGTCGACGACCGCGAGGAAGTCGGGATCGTCCGTGGTCGGCGGCACCGGTGGCTGGATGCGTGGATCCGCCATGTTGTTGCTCTCGTCACCGGCCCACACGAGCAGCCACTGGTGGCGCCTGGCCCCGGTGGCCAGCTCCGCGGTCACCTCCCGGGTCAGGTGGTTGGTGATGCGGTAGGTCTGACCGTCCGATGCGCGCACGCTCGACGAGCGGGTCACAGTGGACGGTTCGGCCGCCTCGGCACGGACCCCGAGCCCGGCTACCCCGAGCACGGTCAGCGCGATCGCCGCGCGAACTCTTACCCCGAACATGAACGCTCCCCAGGTGTGTGTTGGTGGATTAACGGATGTCCGCGTCCGCGACCGCGAAGAGGACGCCGTGCGGCCGGGCGTTGCCCCGGGCACCGTGCGGCCAGGTGGCCCGGTCGAACTCCAGGCACGGGGTGCCGAGGTGCTCGTCCCGGAAGGACTCGTCCAGCGACAGGCGGCCGCGCGCGTCCTGGTCGAACAGGCAGATCCGGTGATCGCCGTCGTGGTCGGTGACGGCCACGTAATAGTTGACCACCGCGAGCCGTTCGACCCGGCCGGACTCGTGGTAGTAGCCGCCGCGGCCGACCCGGAAGTTGTCGTACGCGCCGGCGTTCGGGCCACCGGTGGTGGTGTCCACGATGGGCAGGACGCTGACCAGCCGTGGGCAGTCCGGCTCGGCACCGCCCGCGATGACCTCCACCATCGTGTCGATCCGGCAGGTCGGGTCGGGGCCGGCGTCGAGGAGCGGCTGGAGGTCGAGGACCAGGATCAGTCCGGTCTCGACGTCACCGGGCGAGAACGGGCCACCACCCATGACGGCGCGGTAGAGGTACCGGTCGTCGGGGCTCACCTGGGTCCAGCCACCGCCGTCGGCGTGCGACAGGGGCGTGTCGGTCGGGAACAACTCGGCGAACGCGTTGTACTCGTCGTAGACGTGCCGCCACTGCAGGTTCGGGTCGGTCACGTCGGGCGTGTAGTAGATGGCGCCGTTCGTCGTACCGACGAACGCACCGCGGTGCCGGGCCTGGTTGGTCAGTGCCGGTTCCATGCCGCCGAACGACTCGGTCAGCCGCAGGTCCGGCTCGGTACGCGGACCCCGCGGCAGGTGGGTGAGCGTCTGCAGCCTCGGATCGTTGCGGTTGCTGATGTCGAAGACGCGGACCGTGTCCCGCACGCTGAAGTCGGGCGTCGGGTGGCCCCCGTTGGTGGACCGCAGCTCGGCGAAGTCGCCGACCACCGCCCGGTCCAGGTCTTCGCGCACCGCGATCCCGTACGGGTTGGCGCAGCTCAGCTCCTGCAGCGGCGGGATGTTCACGCAACTGTTGGTCGGCGGCGCGGTCGGGTCGAGGCCGGGCGGGACGACGGTACCGCCCTCCTGGCCGGGTGGCGCCGACGCGGGCACCTCGGCGATGACCCGGCCGTCGGGACCGATCCGGACCAGCTCGCCCGGCGTGCCGTTGGTGCCGTTGCCTTCCCTTGTCTGGCCGTTGGTGTACCGGCACGGGCCGACCTCGGCGCCGGCGCCCATGTAGCTGGCGTACGCGGTGCCGTCGGCGAGCGTGCGGTAGTAGGCCGGCGCGGAGCCGCACCGGGTGGCCGACGGCGGGACCACGCCGCTGAGCCGGACCAGCGGCAGCCGCTCGACGTCGAACACGTAGGTGATGTCGGAGAGCAGCCCGCCGGCGAAGACCTTGTCGCCCTTGTGCCACTGGTACTGCAGGTTGTGCGGCTCGTTGGCGAAGACGCTGTCCATCGTGACGGTGTTGACCACCTTGCCGTACGTCCGCGAGCCCTTCGTCACGTCCACGACCGCCAGGAAGTCCGGCTCGTCCGTGGTCGTCGGGTTGGGCGGGGTCGTGCTCTCGTCGCCGGCCCAGACCAGCATCCACTCGGGTCGCTTGCCGCCGTGGGCTGGCTCCCGGCCCAGCTCGGCCGTTGCCTCGCGGGTGAGGTGGTTGGTGATGCGGTACGTCTGCCCGTCCGGCGCCGTGACGCTCGACGACGACGTCACCACAGTGGACGGTTCGGCGGCCTCCGCTCGGACTCCGAACCCCGCCACCGCCAGGACCACGGCGGCGGCTGTCGCGCGAGTTCCTGCACCGAACATTTGCGCTCCCCAGTAGTCAAGTTGTCGAAGCCGCACGAGCACGTCACGGTGCTGGATAGCGGTCAGTGCTATATATATTTATAGCGGCTCTGCTAACCTGTCAAGGTACTCATGGAAGGGACTTCGGCGATGACGCCCGCGACCCTGCCTGCCCCCGGCGCGTACCTGTGCGGTCTCACCTGGGACGGGACGTACCTGTGGCACTCCGACCAGGAGGCCGGGAGGATCTATGCGGTGGACCGGTCGGACGGCGCGGTGGTCCGGGAGTTCGCCTGCGCCAAAGTGCGCGCGGACCTCACCTACGACGGCAGCCGGCTGTGCCAGGTCGGCGGCCGGCCCAAGCGGATCGTGCTGGTCGACCCGGCGACCGGTGAGTTCACCGGGGAGAGACCGGTGCTGCCGGCGGACGGCCGGCTGACCGGCATCGAGCTGGGTCCGGATGGGTTCTGGATGTGCCTGCGCGGTCCGACGGTGGTGCAGCTGCGCGACCCCGCCACGATGACCGTCCACCGTGAACACCCGGCCCTGGGGTCGTCGCCGGCAGGGCTCACGTACGCGGCCGGGGTCGTCGTCTACGCCGACTTCGAGGACGCGGTGCTGCGTGCGATGCATCCGGAGACCGGCGAGCACCTCGGCTCGCTCGCCGTCGACGGGCGGCCGACCGGCGTCACCTGGGACGGCGAGCGGCTGTGGTACTGCGACTTCGACGCCCGCGGCTTCCGCGCGGTCGACCTGGACGCAGTTGCCGGGCGCTAGTCGTCGCCGGGCCTTAGTCCGGCGGGTCCAGCCACAGGTGCGTCGCGTCCAGCCAGCGGTCCACGTGCGGCAGCGGGATGGCGTTGCGGACCCGCGCGCTCGTCATGTGCGCGATCGTCGGCTCGCAGACCAGGATCGGCACGATCGCCGCGTCCTCGAGCACCTGCCGGTCGATCTGGTGCCACAGGTCGTCGGCCCGGGCCGGGTCGGGCTCGCCCAGCGCCCGCAAAATCAGCCGGTCCACCTCCGGGTTCCGGTACCCGCCGTAGTTGGTCGTCCCGGGTGCGTCGTTGGACTGGAAGAGTGGCTGGACGTAGGCCCGGCCGTTGTTGCCGAACCAGTCCGGTGTCCAGGACGCGGCGGTGATGTCCCAGTCCCCTGCCCGGGCCCGCTCGGGATCCTGCAGGACCTGGTAGTACTCGTCGGACCGCGCCTTGCGGACCAGATCCACGGCGATGCCGCCCTTGCTCAGGTCGGCGGCGAGCGACTCGGCGACCTCGGCGTGCGCGGCGTCCTCGCGGTAGAGCAGCTTGAGGGAGAGCCCGTCGGCGTAGCCGGCCTCGGCCAGCAGCGCCCGGCACCGCTCGGGGTCACCCCGGTCATCCGGGGTCGGGTAGCGGTCGTACTCGCGGTGGCCCGAGTTGCCGAACGGGATCGCGGTGTGCGCGGGTTCGGTGACCGCGCTCGCGTCCATCTCGTCGAAGTACCGGACCAGCGCGGCCTTGTCGATCGCGTACGCGATGGCGCGCCGGACCAGGAGGTTGCCCGTCGCGCCGCCCTCGTTGGGACTGCGCAGGTTGAACACCAGGTACGGGTTGAGCGCGTAACCCAGGTGCCGGTCCAGATCTGGTGCCGGAGTCTCGCCGACGATCGGTGCGCCCCAGGCCATGTCCGTCTCGCCGGCCACGATCGCGCGGCGGATCTCCTCCTCGTCGACGTCCGCGATCCGGACCTCGATGCGCTCGACGTACTGGTGCCGCACCGGATCGCTGTCCTGCCGCCAGGCGGGGTTGCGCTCCATGGTGAGGAACTCGCCGGGCTCGTAGCCGGTCAGCCGGTACGGCCCGTTCGACCGGATGGCGCGGCGGAACTCCGGACTGTCCGGAACGACCGCGTCGTACTCGGCCGGAGCAGCGGAGACGAACAGCACCGAGAGCAGGTTCAACATGTCGTTGGCCGGCCGCACCAGTTCGATGACGAGCAGCTTGTCACCCTCGGCGCGCAGCCCGGAGATCTCGTGCGAGTTCTGGTACCCGGCGAGGTCGGCCGCGACCGGCGTGGTACCGGCGAACGCGGCACGGTAGCCGTCGGCGAACTCGGCCATGCCCTTGATGGTGCTGGTGTAGTACCCGATCGCGCCGGCGGTCAGCACCGGGTTGCACATCCGCTTGAACCCGCGGACGAAGTCCAATGCGGTCACCTCACGCGGCGGCGTGGTGTCCCAGCACACTCCGGACCGCAGCCGGATGGTGTACGTGCACCGGTCCACGCTGATCCCTCCATTGTCGACGGTCGGGATCTCCGCGGCCACGTCCGGCACCGGACTGAGCGCAGATATGTCCACTGTGGTGGGATAGGCGAACAGCTGGCGGGCGTACAACCGGATGATCTGATGGGAGAAGACGTAGTAGGCGCACGCCGGGTCGAAATGGTCCATCCCGAGCGGGCCGTAGTAGCGCAGCGTGCCGCCGTACTTCGGTTCCATGGCTCACCGCACCACGCATTCGACGATCGACATCGGGGACGGGGTCGGGATGACCCGGCTGATCCGCAGGTCGGCCGCGTCGACCAGGGGCTCCAGCTCGGCCACGGTCCGCTCGCGACCGGTGAGCACCGCCAGCATCAGGTAGTCCATCGCCTTGCTGACGTGCGGTTCGTTGCCGTCCGGCACGATCGCGTCGATGACCAGCACCCGCCCGTCCGGCTTCATGGCCCGGCGGCAGTTGGTGAGCAGCCGTACGCAGTCCTCGTCACCCCAGTTGTGCAGGCCGCGCTTGAGCAGGTAGATGTCGGCCGGCGGGATCTCGACGAAGTAGTCACCACCGACCGCCTCCCACCGGCCGGCGAGATCCGCGGCATCCTCGCCGCCGAGCCGGTTCCGCTCGACCAGCGGCCCCCGGTCGAAGAGCACGCCGTAGAGGCCGAGGTTCTGCCGCAGCACGACCATGAGCAGGCCGCCGAAGCGGCCACCGAGATCCATCACCGTGCCCGACTCCGGAAACTCGTAGCTCCGCGCGACCAGCGGGTTCTCCGCATCGGAGACGGTCTCCATGCCGTCGTAGAACAGCCGGGCCCGGTCCTCGTCGACGTCGAAGTACGCGTCGAGGGACTGGCCGAACCCGCGCTCGAAGGTACGGTCCCGGTCGGCGGCGCTGGCCGACAGCTCGTGGGTCATCGTCCAGAACATCGGGTCGGTGAACATCAGGATGCCGGCGCACGCGGGAACCTCGGCGTCGCTGCACAGCGCGGCCCCCTTGCCGGTCAGGCTCCACCGGCCGTCGCCGTGGTGCTCGGCGATGCCGCGGGCGGCCAGCGGGCGCAGGATCCGGTGCAGCGTGTCGGCCTCGACGCCGGTCGCCGCGGCCAGGTCGGCGGCGCTCCGCGGGCCGGCGGCCAGGTGGTCGGCCACCCCGATGGCGGCAGCCGCGCGGAGGGCGGCCGAGTACGCGAAGAGCATCGCTTCCTCGTAGAGGAAGAGGGCGGACTGTCGACTCTCCATGGATACTCATGGTATATGTATTTAAAGTGGAAGTCACGCACACGGAGGGGACCCCGCCGGTGACTCAGACCCTGAACACGCAACGCTCGCTCGGTACGGCGTCGTGGGACCGGATCCGCGAGATCTTCGCGTTGGACCCCGACACGATCCACCTCAACACGGGCACGGTCGGCGCGATGCCGCACGAGGTGCTCGACACGTTCGACCGGGTGACCCGGGAGTGGACCGGTGGGCTGCTGAACGTCTACCTACCGTCGCTCTACACCGGATACCGCGACCAGATCGCTCGGGCGTACGGCGTCGGCCAGGACGAGCTGGTGATCTGCCACAACGCCACCGAAGGCGTGGCCCGCGTGATCAACGGTCTCGACCTGCACGCGGGCGACGAGGTGGTGGTCTCCACCCACGAGTGCTACTCGGTGCTGTCGAACTTCAACCTGGTCCGTAACCGGCACGGCATCACCATCCGGACGGTCACCCCGCCGTCCGGGTACGACGTGCGGGCGGAGGACATCGTCGAGCTCTTCGCGGCGGCCATCACGCCGCGGACCAAGGTGCTCGCGTTCGCCGGGATCACGCTGTTCACCGGGACGTGGATGCCGGTCCGGCAACTGTGCGAGCTGGCGCACCGGCACGGCCTCACCACGGTGATCGACGGCGCGCTGTTGCCCGGCCTCTACAGCGGCAGCTTCCGCGCGCTCGGCGCCGACTTCATCGCCTGCTCCGGCTCGAAGTTCCAATGTGGACCACTCGGCACCGGGCTGCTCTACGTCCGCAACAAGGTGATCCCCGAGCACAATCCGCTGCCGCTGCCGACGTTCTGGCCGGTCATCTCGACGCTGTACCCGATGCAGGGCAGCCCACCGCCACGGACCCGGACCACCGTCGAGAGCTACAACATCGGCGACTTCCTGCAGGGCGCCGGGAGCGCCAGCATCGGGCGCGGCGCCGCGCTGGCCAAGGCGTGCGAGCTGTGGGACGAGATCGGCCGGGAACGCATCGAACGGTACGCGATGGAGCTCGGTGACTACGCGCGCGAGCGGATCGCTGACGCGTTCGGGGAGAAGGCGCTCTATTCGCCGGCGGTCGACCCCCGGCTGCGCTCGCCGCTCATCGCGTTCAACCCGTTCCGGGACCCCGAGGACGCGTGGAACATGAAGAAGTTCGCCGCGTTCGTGGCCACGCTGGAGGAGGAGCACCGGATCTGGAACCGGTGGACCGAGTTCGACGTGCCGGGCTCCCCGCACCAGCACTACGCGGCGCGCATCACCGCGCACCTGTTCAACAACCACGACGAGATCGACCGGGCCGTGAAGATCATGGTCAAGGTCGCGGAGGAGATGTGAAACGGCTCCGGCTCTACGGTCCCGGTGGCATGGACCACGTGGACCCCTGCTGCGCGTACCACCCGCCGGCCGGCCAACTGTTGCGGCTGTTCACCCGGCAGCTCTTCAGCTACCCGGCCGAGGCGGACCTGCGCGACTGGCGGGCGGTCACCCCGGTACCGGACCTCGCGGCCGACGTGCCGACCATCTACAACGCGGGCATGGGCGCGAGCGGGCGGACCTACACCGTCCACATGCGACCGGGCGTCTACTGGGACACCACCCCGCCGCGTGCGGTCACCACCCACGACGTCGTGCGCGGGTTCAAGCGGATGTGCAACCCGGTCCGGCGCTCGCCCGTGCTGTCGTACTTCACCAGCACGATCCGGGGGATGGCGGAGTACTGCGCGTCGTTCGCTTCTCCCGGTGGTGATCGGGACGCGGCGGAGCTGGCCGGCTTCCAGAACGCGCACGACATTCCCGGCGTCCGGGCGGTGGACGACGAGACGATCGTCTTCGAGCTGAACCGGCCGACCCTGGACTTCATCAACATGCTCGCGCTGACCTGCGCGTCACCCGCGCCGGTCGAGTACGACGCGTACCTGCCGGACAGCCCCGAACTGCGGGAGAACCTGCGGTCTGTCGGGCCGTACCGCTTCGACGTACCGTCGCTGTCGTTCTTGCCGAACCCGGCCTGGCGGCAGGAGACCGACCCGGTGCGGGGCCGGCCGGTGGAGCGGATCGAGGTGACCGTCACCCCGGCCACGCCGGAGCAGGTCGCCGAGAAGATCCAGGCGGGCGGGGCGGACCTGGCCTGGGGGCCGGTGGCGTCGTCGGGTCCGCCAGCCGGTGACCTCGGCCTGGCGCTCGACCCCTACCTCCTGCTCAACCTGCGCGGTGTGCTGTCCACAGTGGAACTTCGGCGGGCTGTCTCGTACGCGGTCGACAAGTCCGCCCTGCTGGATCTCTTTCCGGAAGGCGCGGCGCGGGTCGCCGGGTCGGTCGTGCCACCCGGCAACGACGCGCACGTCCCCTCCCTCGACCCGTACGCCACGGCCGGTGGCCGGGGCAACCGGCGCAAGGCGCGTACCCTGCTCGCCGCGGCCGGGGTCGAGGACCCGGTGCTGACGCTCGTCCACCCCGCCGCGGGCGCGGGAGCGGCGGTCGCCGGGTCGGTCGCCGCCGACCTGACGAGGACCGGCATCACGGTACGCATCATCGGGCTGGACCCGGCGGCGTTCCACCGCACCCTGACCGACCTGCCGGGGGAGTGGGACATCGCGGTCGCGTCCCGCTGGCCGGATTGGTACGACCTGAACGCCCGGGTGTTCCTGCAACCCCTGGTCTCCTCGGGCAACGTGGCGGGTTACTCCTGTGTGGACGTCGACGATCTGGTCCAGCAGGCGGTGGAGACGGTCGAGCCGGTGAAGGCGAACCTGCTCTGGCAGGACGTCCAGCGACGGGTGCTCGACGACGCGGTGGTCGTACCGCTGCTGTTCCGGGCGCCGGTCTCGACACCGGTGCGCGGCTCGCGCGTGCGGGACGCCGTCCCGTTGCCGACCTTCGGCTACGTGGACGACCTGACCGCGCTGCGGCTGGTGGAGTCCTGACGTGGTGGTACGCGACTACCTGGCACTGGGTTTGCGCCTCGGGCGGCACATCGAGGGGTTCGTGGACTGCTGGTTCGGGGACCCCGAGCTGTTCCGGCAGGTGGCGGCCGAGCCGCTCACCCCGCCGGCCACGCTCGTCGGCGCCGCCGAGGAGTTGCAGGCGCGGCTGCCGGACAGCGGCCTGGCGGCGGCGCGGCAGCGGTTCCTCGCCGCCCAGCTCACCGCGCTGGAGTGCTCGGCCCGCCGGCTGGCCGGCGAGGAGATCCCGTTCAAGACCGAGGTGGCCTCGTACTTCGAGGTGGAGATCGCGATCGGTTCGCTCGACCGGTACGCCGCGGTGCACGCGGAGATCGACGCGCTGCTGCCGGGCGGCGGCCCGCTCCGGGACCGGGTCGAGGCGTTCTACGAGCGCAACGTCGTGCCACCCTCGCTGCTGCTGCGGGCCGTGCGGTCGGTCTCCGACCAGCTCCGTGCCCGGGTGCGGGAACTCCACCAGCTACCCGCCTCGGAGACCGTCGAGTACGAGGTGGTCACCGACAAACCGTGGAACGCGTTCAACCGGTACCTGGGGTCGTACCGGTCCGGCGTCGCGCTGAACGCCCGGGCCGGTCGAACGATCGCCGCGCTGCCGTTGATGGTGACGCACGAGGCGTACCCGGGGCACCACACCGACCACTGCGTGAAGGAGGCGCGGCTGGTTCTGGGGCGGGGCGAGGAGGAACACGCCATCGCGCTCGTCAACACTCCACAGTGTCTGGTCGCGGAGGGGATGGCCGAACTGGGTGATTCGGTCGTCCTCGCGGCGGGATGGGGACCGTGGACCGCCTCGCTCCTGGCCGAGGTGGGCGTACGGATCGACGGCGAGCTGGTCGAACGGATGCTCCCGCTCGTCCGGCACCTGCTGCCGGTGCGCCAGGACGCGGCGATCCTGCTGCACGACCGGGGTGCCACGGCGGACGAGGCGGTCGAGTACGTGCAGCGGTGGCTGCTGCTGCCGCAGGACCGGGCCGAGCAGATGGTACGGTTCCTGACCGACCCGTTGTGGCGGGCGTACTCGACCACGTACATCGAGGGAAGCCGGCTGGTCGGGGAGTGGCTCGCCGCAGGACCTGATGTGCGGTCGCGTTACCGGTCCCTGCTGGCGGAGCAGTACCTGCCGTCTGATCTGGTCGTTTAGGGCTTCTTCGTGACGCAGGCGGCGAGCGCGGCCTCGACCACGGCCGCCCACGCGTGGCCGCGCCGGTTGGCCAGATCGTGCTCCTCGGGCGAGGGCTGCCAGTCCACGCCGGCCGCGCTCGGGTACTCGCCACGCAGCGCGGCGCCGAGGTAGTCCAACGCGGCCTCCCAGCCGGCTCCGGCACCCCACATGCCGCTCTCCGGCCCGTTCACCATGAAGACATCCGCGACCGAGGCGTGCTCCAGCTCGAGGACGGTCTCCCCGTTCTCGCCCGGGTACAGCCGCAGCTCCACCTCGTCCACCGGGCGGCCCGGGTACGACCAGGTGACGGTCAACCGGTGCGGCGGCTCGCAGCGCAGGATCTCGCCGCTGGCGTTGCCGTCGAGCTGGTACGTGCCACCGACCCGCAGGTCGCCGCTGGCCTTCATGAACCAGCGGCTCAACCGGTCCGGGTCGGTGCAGGCGTCCCAGACGTCCTCGATCGTGGCGTTGAACCGCCGGCGAAGCAGGGCGGTCCGGGCCTCGCCGGCGCCGATGCGCTTGAATCCCGCCTCGCGGTCGGTGTCGGTGAGCGCCGCGTCGGTCATGAGTCCTTTATACGGTCTTGCTGGTGGTCCCGCCTGCCCGGGGTGTGGTTGTTCCCTCGCTCGGGTTACCCCGTCGACAGTGGTGGGCTCACGGCGGTGAGCCGGCCGCCGGGCAGCCAGTCGGATCCGTCGGCGTCTCTGTGGTGACCCGGTCGGCCCGTGGCGGTCGCGGTGAGCACGGCCGGGTGCAGGTCCACGGTCAGCGGGGCGTAGAGCCGTACCGGCCCGTCGGGTCGCGTTTCCCCCAGCCACGCGTCGTACCCTGAGCCGGTGGGCGGGGCGCCGGGGAGGGTGGCGGCGAGCGCGGCGCGGTACCGGGTGGGTTGCTCGTCGCCGGGCGCGAAGCGCAGGGGGATCAGGACTCCGGCGGAGATGGTCAGCAACGGTGTGCTGAGCAGCCAGGGCGCGAGGTAGGTGGTCCGCGCTCTGAGCGTGCCGGTCGCGATCCGGCGCAGCGCCCGTTCGGCCCCCGCCCAACCGGACACGACGACGACGGGCCCGCTGTTGTGGTGCTCGTTCTCGGTGCGGACGGTGATGCCGCGCCGCTGTGCGGCGGCACGGATCTGCCGTGCCGCTTCCGCGGCGCGGGGTGACGCGTCCTCGATCACGGTCAGCGTGCGAGCACCCCGTCCCGCGATGAACCCGATCGTGCTGCGCAGCGCGGCGCCGTCCGCCGGCCGGAGGCTGGTGTTCGGACAGTGTGTCTCCGGCCTGCCGGCGAGCGCGCGGCCCAGCAGGGCGCTGGCACACTCCGGACCGTCCGGCTCGGTAAGGTCGTTCATGCCGTGACCTGGTCCAGTGTGGACGGTGAGGTCGAAGGTGTGGCCGTGCTGGCGTACCCACAGCCGGCTCTCACCCCGGGGCAGCCGGACGAGTGCCCAGCGGCCGGCCGCACCGGGCCGCTCGGACGCCGGAGTGAGGTGCCGTCGGTCGAGGCCGGCCGCCGCGCGCTCGCCCTGCAGGAGCACGAGATTCCAGCCCGGCCGTTGCGGAACGACCAGCACCGACATCGCATGGTCACCCATGCTGACCCGGTGCACGAGGCCGTCGGTCAGGTCGGTGTCGGGATCCGGCTGGCCGCCGGCGGGCAGCATCGCGAAGGCGAGGACCGCGGGAAGTAGCCATCTCTGCTGTCCACCCATGCGTCGCATCATACTATACGAGTTTGAAGCAGTGGGCAGGCCATCCTGCTGACCTCGTCCACGTCACCGGTAGCGGTCTGGCACACTGACCGGGGCACGGTTCCCGGAGGGCTCGCCTAGTGGCCGATGGCGGCGGTCTTGAAAACCGCTAGGGCGGTAATCCCGTCCTCGTGGGTTCGAATCCCACGCCCTCCGCTCAACTCACCCTAAAGCTGCGCTCACCTGAGGTAACGCCGCCCTGGGTGAGTCCCGGCCCGACCGCCGGGGGGCCGTGTGTCTAGACTTCGCCACCAACGCCGAGGACCTGGCCGGCTACACTCGCGCGGCGCAACCGGACCATGACCGCATCGGCGGGCATCATCCGATCCGAGCCACTCGACTTGCACGCCAGGTATCAGCGCCTACGTCAGGCACTTCACGATCGGGCATGGAGGGTGATAGATCTGCCTCATGAATCCCTCAATCCCCCGCCGCAGATCGGCCGAGTCACAAAGCCCACAAGTAGGATTCGTCGGTTCTCGCGCGACGTGTTGGTCAACCTGACCGCCAACCCACTCACCATTGCTGTTGTTTACCTTTGGGGCGTAGTGGCAGGCGTCATCCCTCGATCTCCGTACCTAATTGTCAGCTCAATGGCCGCGATTTTGATAGCTATAGCTGCTGTGGTGGGGATATTAATGACCTTTGTGATGTCATTTTCAGAGAAGACCCGCACACGGAAGGCTCTGACCGTCTTCTACCTCTCGTTTGGCCTCGGCGGCTTGGGCGCGATCATGGCAGCGTTGCTGGGATTCCTCGGTGATCCGGTCATTCAGCAGAAGGATCGGATTCCTTACCTGATCATGGGAGTCGGGTCGGTCTTCTTAAGTGCGCAGTTCATCTTCTTAGATGCTGGGGCGAAGAAACCCCATGCATCATGAAAACGGAACGCCGATAGTCGTCCACGAGGGACGTAACCAACACGCAGAATCATCAACCAATTAGTCGCACGACTTGGCTAAGAATTATCAATGGAAGGTTCGCCGGCCTCCGGCTGAGAGTTTAGATCTACAGGCTCCAGTGAGGTTCGGGTGGCGGTATAGATGAACGGGCCGGGCTGATCGACCAAGGCTTCGATCCGTCGCCACTGACACATCACGATCTCAAGCTGTTCGAAAGTCGCGACCGCGTCCTTGCCGGACAACACGACCATGCGGGCGCCGTTCTCCCGCACGGCGTTGATCTCGCGCCGGTGGCGTTGGATCGCACTGTCGCGAGTGACAATGAGCCAGCCACGACTCGCCACGATCGGTAACCATTTGTCGTCATGCTCGTCTGGCGCTATTGGGCACGGCGGCCGTTCGCGTTTACGGATACGCGCGCCGGGATCACCGGGGTACGTGGTGTCGACGCGCAACCCCGCCAGAATGCGAGCCAGACCCAGGATGTCAGCATCGATATAGAAGCGGACCTCGGCCTGTCGGACGCGGCTCACGCAGCGCGCTGGGCGTACTCGTACGAGAGCGCCCAGCTGACGTCGGACGTATCGAGATTGAACTCCTCGGCGATCTCCTCAGCATCCTCGCCGACCTCTGCGTGTTCCCAGATCACCTCGGTGCTAATGCCTTTGATCGAGGGCTTGCCGAACCGGACACCCGGCAAAATCCTTACCGGCGAGTCCGGGTCCCGATCCGGCCGGTATCCGGTCGCGAGATCCCCGTCGAACTCCACCCGTCGGAAGAACTCGTCGCCCGGCGGGGTCAGCATCATCTTCCCCCCACAGGTGGTAACCAGAAAGAAGTCAGGATCTAGGCCGGACGCGGCTTGCGCCTCAAAGACAAGCTCCCGGCCGGTCACCAACGGGCGCCTGTCCGCCAAAGGCCACGGTACGCCGAACCGCTCGCGCATCTCGTCGATGAACCGGCGCAGCTCGATCATCGGCACCTTCTCGCGACGGTATTCCCGTAGCCACCCGGACTCAACGAACTCGGCCCAAGTCACGGTCCGCACCCCGCGTGGTTCGACACGGATGATCGGCTTGTAGGTCCGTCGACGACGGGTGCCGCCCTCAAGCCAGTAGTGCAGCGTTGACTGAGGTACGCGAAGAAGCCGGGCTGCTTCGGCCTCCGTGTACATCTCCCGCTCTAGAACGCTGACCATGATGCCACCATGACATAACCCGTGCCCGATCGGAACCGCACTGGCAGGTCAACGACGATGGTCGCGTCGGGCTTGGCGATTGTTGAGTGCCGTTACGCTCGGGCATCAGACATGATCACCTGTTGCAGCGCGTCCTCGATGCGGCGCCGAGCCACCACGTCCTGCCCATCGATGCACTTGGCGTAGACCTTGGGGAGCACGTGGACGCTGTGCCCGGCCCATTCGGCAACCTGGGTCGCTGGGACGCCTGCGTTGAGCCAGAGCGAGACCGCCGCGTGCCGCAAGTGATATGGCACTTTGGCGAGCGGTGAGCGTTGCTGCGCTGGCGTGAGTGCGCGGGCACGGGCCTGGCGCCAGACACGGGTGTACGTTCCGAGCGAGACCGGACCAGCCGGCCAGCCCTTCGCCACGAACAGCAGCCCATCGTGCGCGTGACCGTACACGGCAGTATGCAGGCGAAGCACTCGTACGAGCGGCGGCGGTGCCGGTACGTCCCGGACGGCGGTCTTCGCCCGGTGCTTCAGCTCCCGGTCCTCCCGCACCGCGCCATCCTCGCTCCAGTCCTGGCCTGCGTGCTGCGTCGAGCCGGTGAGCCGGAGCCGGCCCCAGCCGTCCTCGGGAAGCTCGCACTCGTCCACTCTGAGATGGAGCGCCTCGGCCGGCCGGAGCGCGGCATAGTACATACAGGCGAAGAACCCGAGCAGCCTTGGCTCGACCTGGTGGACGGCGTCGAGGAGTGCAGCTGCCTGGCGCGGGTTGACCACCGAACGGCGATCGACTCATCCGTCGACTTGGGCGTGGTCCACTGCACGTGGTCCATGGGATCCGAGTCGATCATTCTCAGCTCGACCGCGTACCGCAGCGCGCCGTAGAACACCGCTCGCTTACGCGCAATGGTTGTCGCGGCTGCCGGCCTTCCGTCAAACCGTGTGGCGAGCGCCTCGAGCGCCTTGCGCACAAGTCCCGCGTCGGCGAAATCGGTCAGCCGCACCGTGTGGACCGCCAACCACTTGACGACCGGGGCCAGCTCGGCCGGCGGCTCTCCCGCGCCCCGCCGCGCCTTGTTGAATGCCCATGTGTACGTCGCTCGGCGGATCTCCTGGTCGGTCGGAGCGCCGCGCCCAGTTGCCAGCAAGGCGGGTGTCACGGTCGCGAGTGCCTCGGCGATGCTGCGCCGGTGCTTGCCAGAGGCATGAGGCCACTTCATGTCCACGAACGCGACGGCGTGCTCGTACCAGGTCCGCGTATTCAGTTCCCGCGCCATCGGTTCGGGCAGGAAGCTCGGCCGGCGTCTGTTGGTGGCCGCGGCGGACCTGTGCCAGCTCGCCGGGTTCGTAGCCGCGGATAACGGACGCTACGCGGAGGCCAAGCGCCTGCACGCGACCGGAATGCGGGCCGCGCATGCCGGCGGCGACACCGAGTCCGCAGCGAACAACCTCAGCTCCATCGCGTACATCGAGGCGAACGTCGGTGACCCGCGACGAGCAGTTCTGCTCTTGAAAACCGCTAGGGCGGTAATCCCGTCCTCGTGGGTTCGAATCCCACGCCCTCCGCAGAACACTAGTTCGCGGCTCGCTCCGTCGTTTCCACGGCCACACCCGTAGCCGGCTCCGGCGTCGCCATGCGCATAGCACGATCTATGAAGTCCACCGTCTCCGGTCCGTACCACTCGCGATGAGACTCCCAGAACTCGCGTACCGCCGGACTCCGGGTGAAGTGTCTGAACCATGCCTCCCACACAGGCATGATTGCGCTGTCCGACAGCTGGGTGAGATTCGAAATTCCCGCGTCGACCACGTCGATGGTCATCTCGGCAGCCGCCTCCGTCCGGTGCCGTTCCAAGTCCTCGCCGCTCTCTTCACCCTGATGTGATCCGTAGATGCGTGCACGCAGGTCCGGCCGGTCCGCAAAGAACTCGTCCATGTGAACGAACATCTGAGCCAGAGCGAGGTAGGAGGCAGCCTTCGTTGCTTCGGCGCCCACCTCGGCTTGTTTCGTGGCCGCCCGCACCTGCCGCGACAACGACCGCAGACTCCAGGCAACAGCGAGCATGGAGCCCACCGATGCACCGGCTGTTACCACGGTGCTGACGTACATGACCGTATCCGTCACCTCACGCCCTCCCCTGCGCAGGCACACCGCTCGCGTTCGCGAATGCTAGCCGGCGACCGTGAAGATCACTGTTCTGGTACGCGGAAGTGCAGCGGGACTGCACTTTCGGTGTAGGGCGTAGGAAACAGCGATCAAGAGGAGCAGCTCAGTAGGCGCCCTTGCGGGCGAAGACGACGCCGACGGTACGCCAGAGGATGCTCAGGTCGAACGCGATCGACCAGTTGTCCACGTAGTACAGGTCGAGCCGGACCGCGTCGTCCCAGGAGAGGTCGGAGCGGCCGGAGACCTGCCACAGGCCGGTGATGCCGGGCCGGACCAGGAGCCGGCGGCGGACGTCGCCGAGGAAGTCGCCGTCGTCGGCGGGCAGGGGGCGCGGGCCGACGAGCGACATCTCACCGAGCAGCACGTTGATCAACTGGGGTAGCTCGTCCAGCGACGAGCCGCGCAGGAACCGGCCGACCGGGAAGACCCGGGGATCGTTCCGGATCTTGAAGAGCAGGCCGTCGGTCTCGTTCTGGTCCTGCAGGGTGGCGAGCCGATCCTCGGCGTCGGTGTACATCGTCCGGAACTTCCAGACCCGGAACGTCTTGCCCTCGCGACCCACCCGCGGTTGGCGGAAGAAGACCGGGCCCGGGTCGGAGAGGCGGATGGCCACCGCCACCACCGCGAAGATGGGCAGCAGGACGAGCAGACCCAGTGCGGCGGCGGCCCGGTCGATGACGGTCTTCAGCAGCCAGGCCGGCCCGGAGAGGGTCGGCTCCTCGACATGTAGCAGCGGCAGACCCTCGACCGGCCGGATGTGCACGCGCGGGCCGGCGATGTCGGTGAGCTGCGGGGCCACCACGAGGTCGACGCCGGTGCCTTCGAGTTGCCAGGCCAGCCGGCGCAGCTCGCCGGGTTCGGCACTGACGGAACCGCAGACGGCGATCGTGTCGGCGCGCGTCTCGCGTAACACCGCGAGGATGTCGCGACCGGCGTGGATCGGTACCGGCGCGTTGACCCGGCGGGGCACGTACCCCTCGGTCAGGTGGATCGCGACCGGCACCATGCCCGCGGCCGGGACCCGCGACACCGCGGTATGCACCTCCAGCGCCTCGGGCAGCGTGCCGACGAGCAGCAACCGGTGCGCGGCCCGGCCCCGGCGCCGGGTGACGTGCAGGACCTGCCGGGCCGCGTACCGGCCCAGCAGGATGTAGAGGAGCGCGCCCAGCAGAGCGGTGGCGACCGACATCCGGGAGAGGTCCGTCTTCGTGCTGAACGCGATGAACGACACGAGCGCCACCACGGTGAGTGCCGCCCGGGACACGCGTTTGAACTCGTCCGTGCCGATGCCGAGATAGCGGCGGTCGTACGCGCCGTTGCCCCACAGCACGATGACCCAGCACAACGGCAGCAGGACGTACGCGACCGTATAGAAGAACGAGTTGCCCCGGGTCCACACCTGGAAGCCGGAGACCGCCTGGACGAACAGCGAGATCGCGGTGAAGCTCGCGAGCGCGGCACCCGCGAAGTCGAGCACGACGAGCAGCGTGATGTACGGCCTGTGCCATGTGGACACCCGCGGTACGCGCCCCCACGGTGACCGGAGCACGCCGTTCGCCGTTGATGCCGCCTCGGGGCTGTCGGCGTACCGCACCGTCGCCCTCCGGTTCGGTTTCGTAACTGGCGGTTGCAGGCTCGTGGTCACCTCAGGTGTGTCCTTCCGCCGCGCCAGTTGTGCACGCGTCGTACCCGATCGTCTGAGCGGTTACAGTCTGCCATGGCGACCCAGCCTGGACGGGCCACACCGGCCGACCGCCCGAGGGTACAGGCCGGGACCCAGGGGCGCGAGAGCCTAGCGGACAAGCCGGGAGAGGCGGCGATCGGCGAGCGGCTTGCCGCCGGTCTGGCAACCCGGGCAGTACTGAAGGCTCGAGTCCGCGAACGAGACCTCGCGGATGGCGTCGCCACAAACGGGGCAGGGCAGACCGGCGCGGTTGTGCACCACGAGTCCGGACCGCTTCTCCGACTTGAGCGTCGCCGCCTTCCGCCCGACCGAGCGCTCGACCGCGTCGCGCAGCACCCGCCCGGTCGCCTCGTGCAGCCGGGCCATCTGCTCGTCGGTCAGCCGGTCGGTGATCGCGAACGGGGACAGCTTCGCCGCGTGCAGGATCTCGTCGGAGTACGCGTTGCCGACGCCGGCCAGCACCGCCTGGTCGGTCAGCACGCCCTTGACCTGTCCGCGGCGCGACCGCAGCGCCGCGGCGAACGTGTCGAGGTCGGCCGTGAGCGCGTCCGGCCCCAGCTTGGCGATGCCCGGCACCTCTCGCGGATCGCGGACCAGGTACGCGGCGAGCTTCTTCTGCGTACCCGCCTCGGTGAGGTCGAAGCCCGACCCGTCCGCGAGCCGGACACGCAGCGCGATCGGGCCCTTTCCCGGCTTCAGCGGGGCCGGCGACAGCTCCTCGCGGTAGTGCAGCCACCCCGCGCGGGCGAGGTGGACCACGAGGTGCAGGTCCGGGCCGAGCGAGATGTCGAGGAACTTGCCGTGCCGCCCGGCACCGGTCAACTCCAGACCGGTCGCCGCGGAGACCGGCGGGTCGTACGTCTTGAGCGCGCTGATCGCCGCTACGTCCACCCGCGCGACCAGCTGTCCGGCGGCGCGCTCGCGCAGGTAGGCGGCGAGCGCCTCCACCTCAGGTAGTTCCGGCATGGCTCAAGTCTCACCGCTGACCCGGCAACGCTGCCAGGTCGGCCAGCAATCGCAGGCGCTCGGTCGCGGTCAGCACGGAGAAGGGCGGCGCCGCGCGGACGTTCGTCTCCTTCTCGATCGCCTGCCGGCCCGGGCCGGGCGGCATCGCCTGGATCTCGGCGGCGGTCAGCCCGGCGGCCTGCCAGGCCGCCGCATGGGCATCCGCGCGGTGGTACCGCAGCGTCCCGAGCCGGTTGAGCAGGAGTACGGCCGGCTCCGCGGAGTCCGGCTCGTACGGCGGGGCCATCGCCCGCCAGGCCGCCCCGCCGGTCCGGCCCGCCGCGTCCAGCACCCGGGCCAGGGTGTTGTTGAGCCGACCGACGAAGACCTCGAGGTGCGACCAGGCCGCGCCCAGCGCCTCACCCTGTGCGGTCCACAGCTCGGCGAGGAACGCCCGGCCCCGGCCCGTGGCCCGGAATCCGCCGTCCGCATCCCGGGTGATCCAGCCCTGCCCGGCCTGCTCGTCCAGCAGCCGCTCGAACTCGGCCGGGTCGCGGTAGCGGATCACGCCGGCGTACTCGTCCGGGGTCACCCGGCGGTCGGGCCAGGCGAGTGCGGTACGGAACTCGATCAGCACCCCGCCCGCGCCCGGACCGTGCCGCTGGACCAGCTCGCGGCCGCCGCTCCGGCGCGCGATCGCCATCGCGTCCGCGAACGTCCGGCTGACCGCGGGGGCGACCAGCGCGGCGAACGCCTTCGGGGACAGCTCCGCCCGCTGCACGGCGGCGAACCCGTCCGAGACGAGCTGCCGGATCAGCCCCTGGTCGACCTCCCGGCTCTCGTCCAGCAGCGCCAGCCCGTCGACGGTCAGCCAGCGGAACTCGGTGTGCTTGCCTTCCTCCAGCCGCGGCGCGGAGAGATCGCCGTCGACCCGTACCAGGAAATCGGTTTCACGACGATCTATGCCATCGTCACCCCGGTAGGTGTACTCACCGACCACGTCGAGTACTTCGGCGACCGTCCAGCCGGTCTCCTCGGTCACCTCACGGTGCAGGGTTTCGTCGATGGTTTCGCCGGGTTCGACGTGGCCACCGACCACGTCCCAGCAGTTCGGGAAGAGGCTGCGGCTGGCGGAGCGGCGCTGGACGAAGATCCGGCCGCGGTCGTCGACGATCAGCGCGCCGACGCAGCGGAGGGGTTCCGACACACACGAAGCGTACTGATCGCAAGTCTTGAGAGTTGGTCACGTTACGGCGAGGATGTCCGTACGGTGCGTTTCAGGGGTGATGCGCTATGCAGGTACGCGACGCGATGACCAAGCCGGTCCTGGTGGTCGGCCCCGAGCACACGATCCGGCAGGCGGCCCGGCTGATGTCCTCGCGTCGAGTCGGCTCGGCGGTGGTCTTCGACCCGGACGGCTCCGGCGTCGGGATCATGACCGAACGTGACGTCCTCAACGCCATCGGCCGGGGGCTGGACTGCGACACCGAGCGGGTCGCGTCGCACATCACCTGGGATGTCGTCTACGCCGGACCGGAGTGGACGCTCGAAGAGGCGGCCGCGGCGATGGTCCGCGGCGGCTTCCGCCACCTCGTCGTGATCCAGGACGACGAGGTCCTGGGGATCCTGTCGGTACGGGACATCCTGCGCGCCTGGACCGCCAACCGGGCACCCGCGGGGGTGTAAACCCGGCAGAGCTAGCTCGAATACGGGTCCGTACGCTGATTCTTCATGACCGTGCAGCAGCTGATCTCGTTCGCCCGAGGTGCCCCGTCCCTCGACATCGTCGACGTCGACGGGCTCAAGGCCGCGGCCGCCCGCGCGTTCGACGCCGACCCGGCCGGCATCACCGCGTACGGGACCTCCTACGGGTACCCGCCGCTGCGCGAGTGGATCGCCGCCAAGCACGGCGTCGGGGTCGACCAGGTACTGGTCACGAACGGCTCGCTGCAGGCCGACGCGTTCGTATTCGGGCAGTTCCTCACGGCCGGCGACGACGTGGTGGTGGAACGGCCGACGTACGACCGGACGCTGCTCAACCTGTGCGCGCTCGGCGGGACCGTGCACCAGGTGACCCTGCACCCGGACGGGCTGGACATCGCAGAACTGCGCAAGCTGCTGGAATCCGGGGTACGCCCGCGGCTGGCGCACATCATCCCGAACTACCAGAACCCGTCCGGCGTGACCCTCTCCCTGGACAAGCGGCACGAGCTGGTGCGCCTGGCCCGGGAGTACGACTTCACGGTGTTCGAGGACGACCCGTACGTGGACATCCGGTTCCGCGGCTCGCCGCTGCCCTCGCTGCTGTCCCTGGGCGAGCCGGGCACGGTCGTGCACGCGTCGTCGTTCACCAAGACGATCTGCCCCGGCCTGCGGGTGGGCTACCTGGTCGGCGAGCGGGCCCTGGTCGCGGAGATCGCCCGGCGGGCCACCAACCTCTACATCTCCGCGGGCATGGTGGCGCAGGCGATCGTGTACCAGTTCTGCGTCTCCGGCGATATCGACCGGTCGATCGCCCGGGTTCGGACAGCGCTCGCCGAACGGGCCGCCGTGCTCGCCGAGGAACTGCACGCGCGTATCCAGGGCGTCCGGTTCACCGCACCGGACGGCGGCTACTTCCTCTGGGTCGACCTGCCCGAGGACGTCGACGTCGCGGTGCTGGCGACAGCGGCCGGGCGGCTCGGTGTCGCGGTGGTCAAGGGCACCGACTTCCTGCTGGACGGCGGGCAGCACGCGCTGCGCCTGGCGT
>Ga0209481_10000049_pt1 | contig 59026 bp, 50 predicted proteins | sample SoiMetdeltSBSDD3_FD_187598 | JGI IMG/M metagenome (GOLD analysis project Ga0209481, IMG submission 187598) | Bulk soil microbial communities from a Populus tree surrounding site in Tennessee, USA - Soil MetaG P. deltoides SBSDD3 (SPAdes) (version 2) | ecosystem: Environmental > Terrestrial >...
ACGGCAGTTCTGCATTCGGGGTGCACCCGGGAGCACGCAAGACGGTTCGCATGCTCCAATCACGGGTGGAGCCGAGGGGACTCGAACCCCTGACCCCCACACTGCCAGTGTGGTGCGCTACCAGCTGCGCCACGGCCCCTTGTCGCGTCCGGTAGAACCGGTCACCGCGCCCGGTCGCCCGGGCACCCGCGCAATAGTACACACCCACCCAGCCCGGGTCACGCCGCGGCCCCGGGGGCTCAGTTCAGCGCCGGGTCGGCCGGGAAGATCGCCACCGCGGCCATGATGCCGCCCTGGCGCTTGAGGACCATCGGCCACAGGTCGTCGGGGCGGGACACGAATGCGTCCCCGGGCAGCGCGTCGAAGACGAACCAGGAACCGGTCGCGATCTCGGCCTCGAGCTGGCCGGGTGCCCAGCCGGCGTACCCGGCGAAGACCCGCACGCCCTCGACCGCGTCCCGCAGCGCTTCCGGGTCGCCGGAGAGGTCGATCGTCCCGATCGCCCCGCTCACCCGGTGGAAGCCGCGGCGCGGCGGGGATGCCCCGGGCCGGGTCCGGGCCAGGCAGATCGCCGACTCGGGCTGCACCGGTCCGCCCTCGAAGACCACCGCCGGGTCCCGGGCGAGCGTGCCCCACCCGCCGAGCACCTCGGAGACCGGGACCTCGGTGGCCCGGTTGAGCACCACGCCGAGCGCCCCACCGTCCTCGTGCGCCACCAGCAGGACCACCGTGCGCTCGAAGTTCGGATCGCGCAGCGAGGGGGTCGCGACGAGCAGTTGCCCGGTCAGCGACTGCATCGCCTGTCCTCCGACCTTTCCCGGCTCCCGGTGCACGCTCACCTACCCGTCCGACCCCGACGACACGCAGAACACCGTCCCCTCCGGATCGGCCATCACCGTCCACGACACCCCGGGTACCGAGTGCTCGGCGACGACCGACGCCCCCAGCGAGACCAGGCGGGCGACCTCGTCGGCGAGCGGGGAGGACGTGGCGAAGTCGATGTGCACCCGGTTCTTGCCCACCCGTGGTTCGGGGACCGTCTGGATCCCGATGCGGGGGCGCGCCGACCCGGCAGGCGCGTTCTCAGGCGCTTTGGCAGGACCTAAGACCACGTAGTCCCCCGATCCGGACTCGTACGTTACGACATAGTCACATGCCGCGGTCCAGAATGAGACGAGCGCGTCCGAGTCATGACAGTCGATCGTCACCAGCTCCGCAGTCAACGCCATGCAAGGCACCATAGCTTGCGTGCGGCATCCCGGTTAGGGTCTGCTCGTGGCAACGACAGCCGATATCGCCGTGATCGGCGGCTCCGGCCTCTACCGACTCCTCGATACCGCCGACGAGGTCAATCCCGACACGCCGTACGGCCCGCCGTCCGATCCGATCACCGTCGCGGAGGTGGCCGGCCGGCGGACCGCGTTCCTCCCCCGGCACGGCCGGGATCACCGGTATCCACCACACCGGATCCCGTACCGGGCGAACATCTGGGCCCTCCGCGAGCTGGGCGTGACCCAGATCCTCGCCCCCTGCGCGGTCGGCGGCCTGCAACAGCACCTCGGGCCGGGCACGTTCGTCATCCCGGACCAGCTCATCGACCGGACCACGAGCCGGGCACAGACCTACTACGACGACCGCGCGGCACATCTCAGCTTCGCCGACCCGTACTGCCCCCAGGGCCGCCGGGTCACGCTGGAGGCGGCCGTCGCGCACGGCCTCGAGCCGGTGGACGGCGGGACCATGGTGGTCATCGAGGGGCCCCGGTTCTCGACCCGCGCCGAGTCCCGCTGGTACGCCGCCGGCGGTGGATCTGTCGTGAACATGACTGGTCACCCGGAGGCGGTCCTCGCCCGCGAGCTTGCCCTGTGCTACACCGCGATCGCTCTCGTCACCGACCTCGACGCCGGCGTCGAGGGCGACCACGGGGTGACGCAGGAGGAGGTGTTCCGGGTCTTCGGCGAGAACACGGAGAAGCTGCGCACGCTGCTCTTCGACATCGTCGAGCGGCTGCCCACCGAGCGGGACTGCCCCTGCTCGCACGCGCTGGACGACCTAGGCGGCGGGTAGCCGGACCAGGAACCGGCAGCCTCCGCTCACATTGGACACCGCCACGTCGCCGCCATGGGCTGCGACGAGTCCCCGCACGATGGCCAAACCCAAACCCCCGGAAGATCCAGCGGGGGTACGCGCCGCCTGCCCGCGGAACGCCACGTCGAAGACGCGCGGGAGGTCGGTCTCGGGGATGCCCCCGCACGCGTCGGTGACCGCGAACCAGCCGCCACCGTCGTCCCGCCCGCCGGTGACCGTGACCGTCCCGTCCACCCCGGTGTGCCTGATCGCGTTGCGCAGCAGGTTCCCGAGCACGCGGGCAAGTTCCGGTTCGCTGCCCCGTACCGTCGGCCACCCACCCGGCGCGGCGACCAGCCGCACCTGGCGCGCGGCCGCGACCGGCTCGACGCCGGCCACCACGTCGGAGACCACGTCGCCGAGCGCCACCGCCTCGAGGGTGAGCCGCAGCGCGCCGGCGTTGATCCGGGACAGCTCGAAGAGGTCGTCGACGAGGGCCGCCATGCGGTCGGCCTCGGCCCGGATCCGACGGTGGTACTCGGCCACAGTGGACGCGTCGGAGACGACGCCGTCCTCCAGCGCCTCGGCCATCGCGCGCACGCCGGCCAGCGGCGTACGCAGGTCGTGCGAGACCCAGGCGACGAGCTCCCGCCGGTGCGCCTCGGCGGCCTGCTCCCGCAGCCGGACCTCGGCCGCCCACATGGCGTCGGCGACGAGCCCGCGGCCGATCCACAGCGCGACACCGAGGCTGACCACGCCCGCGACGCCGAGCACGATCAGCAGTACCCGCAGGTCGTGCGCGGACAGGAACATCTCCCACGCCGCGCCGAGCACCCCGGCGAGGACCGCGGCGACCGTGACGGCGAGAAGGACGTACAGGTGGACGGTGACCGACCTGTTGCGCATGCGGTGCAGCACCAGCGCGCCGAGCAACGCCACCACCAGCGAACCGGCCAGCGCGATGGCGAACGTCAGCAGGACCTCAACCACTCTCGTATCGATACCCAACTCCCCACACGGTCACGATGCGCCGCGGCTGCGCCGGATCGGCCTCGACCTTCTCACGTAACCGTCGTACGTGGACGGTCACAGTGGACTGGTCACCGAACGTCCAACCCCAGACGGCCTGCAGCAGCTCGTTGCGCCGGATCGCCCGGCCCGGGTTGCGCATCAGGAACTCGAGCAGCTCGAACTCCCGTACCGTCAACGCCAGCGGCTCCCCGCGCAGCGTGGCCACTCGCCGGCCGGTGTCCACAGTCAACTCTCCATCGTGGAGAATGTCCGAGCCGGTGAAGCGGGTCGACCGGCGCAGCACGGACTGCACCCGCAGGGTCAGCTCGCGCGGTGAGAACGGCTTGGTGACGTAGTCGTCCGCGCCGAGCTCCAGCCCGAGTACCCGGTCGGATTCGTCGCCGAGCGCGGTGAGCATGACGATCGGCAGGTCCTTGTGGTCCCGGCGCAGCCGCCGGCACACCTCCAGCCCGTCCAGACCCGGCAGCATGAGGTCGAGCACCACGAGATCCGGGCGGTCGCGGCCGAACGACTCCAGCGCGGCCCGGCCGTCGGCGGCGAGGTCGACGGTGAGCCCGGCATGCTCCAGGTACCGCCGGACCACGTCCGAGACGGTCTGGTCGTCGTCGACGACGAGCACGCGCTGGGCCATACCCGCAGGGTATGCCGGTGGCGACCGGAACCGGCCGCCCGTCAGCGAACCGTAAGAGTCAGCGCCGTGCCGGTGGCGGCGTCCACGACCGGCCGCTCGCCCAGCGGCTCGGCCAGGGTCACCGTGACCGGCTCGAGCTTGAGCAGGTCGATGCAGACGCCCGTGGTCGGCGGGCTGACCTGGCCACCGACGACCACCACGGTGTCGGTCTCGAAGAACAGCGGGCGGATGTCCTTGTCGCACGCGCCCACGCCGAGCCGGTACGTGATCTTCGTGCCGTCCACGGCCACCAGATCCTGCGCGGTCACCAGGCCGGGCTGCGCAGGCGCGGGTGGCACCGACGGGCTGGGCACCGCGGTCACCTGCGCCGGCACGACGGCCACCCGGGCGACCGGGTCGTCCAGGCCGGTCACGGAGAACAGCCAGGCGGGTACGGTGGCCTCACCACGGCTGGTGCGCAGGGTGACCTGGCCGAGGGTCGCGCCGGTCACGCCGAGCGAGGTGCACGATCCGGGTACCTGCGTGGACGTGGGCGTGTCGGGGCTCGCGCTCGGGCCGGGGTCCGGGATCGGGTCCGTGCCCGGGCAGGGCGCGTCACCCTTGTCGATCGCCGCATACGCCTCGGCCGCGGAGACCACGCCAACCTGCATGGTGCCGCCGTCGGCGAAGCGTACCGGCTGCGCCTGTGCGCTCTGGACCGGCGGCAGTGTGGTGCGGAGCACGTACCACCCGGCGAGGAAGGCCTGCTTCATCTCATCGGTCCGGAACCCGTCCGCCGGAGGCACGGTCAGATCCTGCAGCGGTACGAACCCGTTGCGCCACGCGTCGGTCGCGGTGCCGTCCGCCCACGCCTCGGCCACGACCCGGGCCCGTTGCTGGAAGGCATCCTCGACCGGCCCGGACGCACCGGGCTCGGCGACACCGCCGACACCCGCGCAGCCCGCACTCAGGATCGCCGCACTGAAGATCGTGACGATTCGACGCATGCCGGTTGGACGTGCCGGCCGCCCGCTCCGTTCCGCGGTCAGGTCTCCCCGCCGATGTCGGTCGCGTACGCCTCGTACACGAGGTCCGCTCCGCGCTGGCGGTGCCTGGCCAGCTCGCGCAGCAGGTCGCTGGACCAGCCGCGGAGGCGCTCGATGTCGGCCGACGCCACCCGCGCGGTCAGCCCTTCGATCGCCCCCAGAATGGCCGCGTGCTCCCGGACCAGCCCGTGCACGCTGCGCATCAGCCGGGGCGAATGCTCCAGCAGCTCCGCGTAGAGACCGTCGGGCCCCTCGGTGACGACAACGTGCTCGCCGAACGCGTCCCGCAACGCGAGGAGCCGCTCGTGCACCCGGTCCCGCCAGCCCGGATCGCGGGCGGGCACGGCGATCGCGATCTCAAATGCCTGGATGACCTGGAGAAGCTCGGCCCGGTGCCGCCGGGCCGCCGCGAGCGACGCGTGGGTCGCCGGGTACTGGGTTGCTGCCGGTCCGGTCACGGTGCACCTCCCGCCTTTAGGAGATGGTCCGCGCCACGCCTACCCGCTGTCCAGACCCATCACCGGAAAACCACAACTCCAGTCAATGGCCAGGTTCCTTAACAGAAGCCACCCACCCGCGGGTCGGTCCCGACCTGCGCCGTTGAGACGTTCGCGCCTGGCTGGCCGCCGCCACCTCCCGGATGGACTCCGCCTGACGGCTGGACGATTCCGCCGCATCTGCCGCCCGCACCGCACGGCTGGCGGTGGTGGCTGCCGGCGGACAACTGAAGGCGGCACCACCCGTCGGGTGGCGCCGCCGACAGTTCACGGTACACCGCAACCGTGGAGGTGCCGGGAATCGAACCCGGGTCCTTCGCAGCTTTGCCAGGGCTTCTCCGAGCGCAGCTCGCTATGCCTCTACTCGGCCCCTCCGATCACGCGAGCGAGTCGGTGTGACGGGCCCAGTCGCTGATTGGTCTCGCCGCACGAGCCCCGCGACCGGGCTCGGTTGGCCAGCCTTCTAGCTGATGCCGGTTAACTGGGCCGAAGGCACTCCCAGACCGACAGACCTGCTACCCGCCTCAGGCGGCGAGAGCGAGGTCAGTGCGCGTTGGATTGGCGCTTATTGGTTTCCGACGTCGATTAACGAGACGGCGTCGGCTTCCTCGGCTCGCTTCCCCTGCCTCAACGTACGCAGTCGAAACCTGTCACCCCCTGGTCAACACAACTGACCCATGATATCTCAGCCGCACGACCGCCCGTCGATCGTGCAGCCGCTGGGCTCGCCGGCCAGCAGGCCGGAGACTTCGAACGAGACGGTGACGGATCCTCGGGGCGGTACCGCCTCACCTGGGGTGAATGTCGCGGTTGTGCCGTCCTGCCGGTACTGGGCGCCGGACACCGTGCTCGCCTTCTGGCCGCCCGGCAGCGTGAACGTGAGCCGCCAGTCGCCCACCGGCACCGAACCCGGGTTGTCGATCCGTGCGGTGACCTTGTAGCCCGTGGTGCCCAGCAGGCCGGTCCGCTCGACGGTATAGGAGGCGCGCAGCGACGGTCGGGAAGGCTGGGCCGGCTGGACCGGTACCGGCGCTGCCGGTCCGCCCGGCCCACCGGTGACGGCGGTTCTCGACGGGCGGGCCGCGGGCGTCGCCGGTCCCCTGCTCGGCGCGGGCGTACCCACCGCCTGCTGCGCCGGCGGCTCGGCGGCCGGGGTCAGGGTCGGCGGGTGGCGCAGCTCGTCCGGCGCGACCCGCCCGGCGACCTGCTCGGGCCGGGTGGCCGAGAGGACCAGCGCGGTCGCGGTGGCGACCAGGATCACCGCCGCGCCCACGGCCACACCGGCGACGAGCCAGGTCCGCCGGGGCTTCGGAGCCGGCAACGGTACCACCGGAGCCACTCCACCGGTGTGCTGCCTCGGGATATCAGCGGCGGGCGGCTTAGGCGTACCCACGTCGATCTGTTCGATCGCGGCGATAGCCGCGAAGAGGCTCTCGCGCGCGGGCAGCGCGTCGCGGACGGCGGCCGACGCGACCGCCAGCTCGGCGAGCACCAGGGGCAGCCCCACCTCGACGCGCGAGGTCAACCCGTCCCGCCACTGTTGACGCCGCACGCCGGTGGGCAGTCCGAGGAACCCGGAGACCGACATGGACAGGCGGATCCCGTCCGCCGTCTCGACCAGCTCCCACACCGTCCGCGCGTGCAGCTGCTCACCCTCCCAGCGCATGACCAGGCGGTACGGCGCCAGGACCTCGACCAGCTCACCGTCGATCGGGCCGTCGACGAGACCGTCGAGCCGGAGGCGGATCCGCTCACCGGCGTCGAAGGTGGACGGGCCGTCACACGACCCCAGCCAGTCGCTGAGGAGCGGCGCCTCGGTCAGCGCCCGCCACACCTGAGCGGGCGGGTGGGCGAGCTCAAAGGCGATCTCCAGATCCGTCACGAGCGCGACTATAGGTGCGAACCGCCGGTACCGGGGTCGTCCGTTAGTTCATCCCCTTACGGCGGCGGCCCGCGACCCGGCTGATTTCCCGCTCAGCATCTCGTTTGGCCAGGTCCTGCCGCTTGTCGTAGGTCCGCTTGCCGCGTGCCAGGGCCACCTCGACCTTGGCCCAGCCGTCCGAGAAGTAGATCGCGAGGGGGACAAGTGTGAGGCCGCTCTCCTTGACCTTGCCGACCAGCCGGTCGATCTCGTGCCGGCGTAGCAGCAGCTTGCGGATCCGGCGCGGCTCGTGGTTGGTCCAGGTGCCCTGGGCGTACTCGGGGATGTGCACCCCGTGGAGGTACACCTCGCCGTCCTTGATCTGCGCGAACGCGTCAGCGAGCGAGGCGCGCCCGGCCCGCAGCGATTTGACCTCGGTGCCGGTCAACGCGATGCCGGCCTCGTAGGTGTCGAGAATGCTGTAGTCGTGGCGCGCCTTGCGGTTCGAGACGACGACCTTACGCCCCTTCTCGCGCGGCATGCTCTCCTCCCGGTGCAACCGGCAAATCGTACCGGCTGGCGCCGGCCACCCGGTGCCCGCGCCCGTCCTGGTGGACCGACGCACGACCGATCAGACGCGCAGGTAGAAGCGCAACGTGATCCAGCCGGTGATCGCGTTGACCGTCGCGCCGACCCCGAGCAGCAGCGGCAACGTCTTGATCACGTTGCTCCACTTCACGGGTGTCAGCAGTTCGGTGAGCACCTTGAGCGAGCCGTCCATCAGGAAGACTTTGGCGAGCACCAGAGCTCCGAAGGCCAGCAGCGCGCCGACGATGCCCGCGAACACCGCCTCCAGCACGAACGGGGCCTGGATGAACCAGTTCGAGGCGCCGACGAGCTTCATCACGGCGACCTCCCGGCGCTTGCTGTACGCCGCGACCTGGATCGTGTTCACCACCAGGAGCAACGCCGCGACGCCCTGCACGATGGCGATCACGAGCGCCATGCTCTGCAGGCCGCTCATGATCCCGAAGATCTTCCCCAGCAATCTACGCTGATCAATGATGTCGCTGATGCCCGGGTAGCTCTTGTACTTGTCGAACGCCTTCTGGTACTCCTCCGGGTTCTTCAGCGACAGCCGGAACGACTCCGGCAGCGTGTCCGGCTTGACGGAGTTCACCAGGTCGGGCGCGTCCCGGAACATGGTCTTGAAGTTCTCGTACGCCTCGGCCTTGGTCTCGTGGAAGTAGCTCTCCACGAGCGGGTCGCCCTTGATGGCGTCCTCCAGCGAGGTGCGCTCGGCGTCGGTCACTTCCTTCTTCAGATAGATCGACACCTGGATCTTGTCGTAGAAGTAGACCTTCATGTCCTCGACCTGGAGGAACAACAGCAGGCTCGCGCCCAGCATGGTGAGCGAGACGGCCATCGTGATCATCATGGCGATCGTCATCGTGACGTTGCGCCACAGTCCAAGGAAGACTTCGGACAGGACGTACTTCGCGCGCATCGGGGAGAAGCCTTTCGGGGTTGGGTGCGATCAAGCCGTTCAGCCGTAGACGCCGCGGGGCTGGTCGCGCACGATCCGTCCACTGTCGATCTCGACAACGCGGCGGCGCATCTGGTTCACGATGTTGGAGTCGTGGGTCACCATGACGACCGTCGTACCGGTCCGGTTGATCCGGTCGAGCAGGCGCATGATCTCGATGGAGGTGTCCGGGTCGAGGTTTCCGGTGGGCTCGTCGGCCAGCAGGATCAGCGGCCGGTTCACGAACGCCCGGGCGACCGCGACGCGCTGCTGCTCACCGCCGGAGAGCTCGTGCGGGTAGCGGTGCTCCTTGCCGCCGAGGCCGACCAGCTCGAGGACCTCGGGCACGACCCGCCGCGCCACGGCCTTCGACTTGCCGATCACCTCGAGGGCGAACGCCACGTTCTCGTACGCCGTCCGGTTCGGCAGCAGCCGGAAGTCCTGGAAGACGCAGCCGATCGAACGGCGGAAGTTGGGGATCTTCCACGACCGCATCGCGCCGACCTCACGCCCGTTGACGTGCACCTTGCCGCGGGTGGGCTGGATCTCGCGCAACAGCAGCTTGATGATCGTGGACTTGCCGGAACCGGACGGGCCGATGAAGAAGACGAACTCCCCCTTCTCGATCCCCACCGAGATCTCGTCCAGCGAGGGGCGGGAAGCCTTCGGGTATGTCTTCGTCACATGCTCGAGCGCAATCACGGTCGGAGAGTCTACGCGGTGTAACTGCGACGCCAACTCCGGCAGCCATGATCACATCGCTGCGCACAAATTGCGGGGAATTTGTGGTAATCAGGGCGCGGTTAACCACTAACTCCCCGCAATTTGTGGGACGTCAGGCTGCCGCGCCGCGCTCCTGCTGCCGGCGCCACCGGATGCCGGCCTCGATGAACGGGTCGATCTCACCGTCGAAGACCGCGGCCGGATTGCCCGTCTCGTACTCAGTCCGAAGATCTTTCACCATCTGGTACGGATGGAGCACGTAGGACCGCATCTGATCGCCCCACGACCCGGCGACGTCCCCGCGCAGCGCGTCCATCGTGGCCTGTTCCTCGGCCTGCTTGAGGGCCAGGAGCTTGGCCTTGAGCACGACCATCGCGGTCGCCTTGTTCTGCAGCTGGGAGCGCTCGTTCTGGCAGGAGACGACGATCCCGGTGGGCAGGTGGGTGATCCGGACCGCCGAGTCGGTCGTGTTGACGCCCTGGCCGCCCGGCCCGCTGGAGCGGTACACGTCGACCCGGATGTCGTCCTCCGGCACCTCGATCTCGTCGGTCTGTTCGACGACCGGGACCACCTCGACCGCGGCGAAGCTGGTCTGCCGGCGACCCTGGTTGTCGAACGGGCTGATCCGGACCAGCCGGTGCGTACCGCCTTCGACACTGAGCGTGCCGTACGCGTACGGCGCCTTCACCGCGAAGGTGGCCGACTTGATGCCCGCCTCCTCCGCGTACGACGTGTCGTAGACGTCGGTCGGGTAGCCGTGCCGCTCGGCCCAGCGCAGGTACATCCGCAGCAGCATCTCGGCGAAGTCGGCCGCGTCCACGCCGCCCGCGCCGGACCGGATCGAGACGAGCGCCTCGCGGGCGTCGTACTCCCCGGCCAGCAGCGTACGGATCTCGAGCTCGTCGATGGTCTTGTGCAGCGCGGTCAGCTCGGTGCCGACCTCGGCCAGCGATCCCGCGTCCTCCTCGGACTGCGCCAGCTCCAGCAGCACGACCGCGTCGTCGAGGCGTGAGCGCAGCCGTTCGAGTTTGGTGATCTCGCCGCCCACGTACGACAGCCGGGACGTCAGCTGCTGGGCGCGGGCCTGGTCATCCCAGAGATCGGGTGCCGCCGCGGCCTCCTCCAGCTCGGCCTTCTCCTTGCGCATGCGGTCGAGATCGAGCACGGCCTCGATGTTGCGCAGCGTGGCGTCGAGCGTCTTGAGCTGATCGGCGTAGTCCGCGGGAGTCACGCGTCAAGCCTACTCACCCGGCCGATCACGGAGTTGTCAGAGCGGTACGCAGGGTCGTGTCGGCCCGGCGAGCCGCGCCCACAACTCCGTGATCGGGTACCTACTTGGTCGGGACGGTCTTGAGCCAGGCGAGTGCGGCCTTGTGGTAGCCGACGGCGAACTCCAGTGCCGCGGCACCGTAGTCGTCGCCGTCCTTCTTGACTTCCTTCGCCTGGTCACGGGCCTCCGCGAGGGCCTGGGTGTGATACTCGGTCGCGTTCGCGTACAGCTCCTTGAGCTGGGCCGCCGTGTGCTGCGAGCCGAACGCCACCCGCAGCGCGACCGGGTTGCGTACCGCGTCCCGCCCGGGTTGCTCGGCGAGCCAGCGTACGAACACCCGCTTGCCGGCCGGGGTGATCGCGTACGGCTGGCTGGACCGCGGTCCAGGCTTGCCGAGTTTCACGAAACCCTGCTCGGCGAGTGCGGGCAGCTCCCGATAAACCTGACTGCGGGTCATCGACCAGAATGGTCCGAGCCGGCGCTCGGCGGCGGCCATCAACTGGCCACCTGTCATAGGACCTTCGTGCAGCAAGCCAAGTAGGGCCGCCGCAGTCGGGTTGACTCCAGAATCCGCCATGGCTCTACGCTGCCACTTTGTCGGCCTCCAGTCCAGGATTTCGGATAATCCACTGTGGTCATCTCCACTGTGCACTGTCCGGCGGGGACTGTCTGGAGAGGACGGTCGGAGTGGGCCGGCGGGCCGGTCTCGTCCGGTTTGTCCGGTTGGCGGTGAGTGGGCCGGGCGGGCGCCGTGCCCGGTCGATGAGGACGCAGTGTGCCAGGGCGGGTATGCGAAACCTGGGTGGTTTGTCCAGGGCCGGGCGGCCGGCCGCGATGCGCGCGAGCCCGTGCCGCCCACAGCGTGCCGACCGCCGGACGATGCGGTGCGTCATGATCCACGCGTCACCAGCCTGAATCCAGCGGCCTCAGATCCAGGCTGGTGACGCGTGGATCACAACAATGGCCCGGCGGCGCAGCCGTCGGCCGCAAACCAGGCACCCGAGCACACACCGACTGCCAGTCCCCGGCCACGGAGAGTCATGAACCCCCGCCCGGGCGGGACGGTGCCTGGTCATGATCTCGATACCAGGCCCGACCGGCGGCGGATGCCCCCGCGAGCCGATGGTCACCACCGGCGATCTCCCCGGGACGTCGGCGGATCGGTCGACTGAAATCGATCATGGCATCGCCGCCGCCTCACTGTGGACAGTCCACGATGGACCGCTATCAGCCACCGGCCGACTGTGACGGCATGGGGTACGCGGTCGGCATCGGGTCGCCGATCCCGGGCTCGCCCGGCAGCGGCTCGTAATGCCAGGTCGGCGTCGGCTTACCGGACGCGCCCGCACCCTCGCCGCCCGCACCCTCGCCGGACGCGTCCTTCCCCGACGTCGACGATGAGCCGGACCCGGCTCCCGCCGTACCCCCGAAGTCCTGGTTGGCGAGGGCGGCCGCGCCGACGCTGACGACGGCGATGAGGATGGCGGCTGCGGCCATGCCCGCGGCGGCCCGCGCGCCCCCGCGCTTCTTCGGCCACGGAGCGACCGGGGCCGACGGCATCGGCGCGCCCGGTGGCCGTACGGCCGGCGCCTGGCCCTGGTACTCGGGCGCGATGTGCGAGGCCGGCACGGCGACCATGAGCCCACTCGCGGCCGCGGCCGGGGAGACCGGCGCGGCGCTGAGCGGTACCCAGGTGACCGTGGGCGAGGCGGTGCCGACGGCGCTGGCGTTGCGCTCCCACCACGTGACGTCCGCACCGGAGAGCCGGGGCAAGGGGGCAAGACCGTCGAGGCCCGGCTCCAGGCCGCGGAGGAGGTCGGCCAGCTCGCCCGGCGCGGGTCGCCCGGCCGGATCCTGCCGCAGGCACGCCTCGATCAGGTGCCACGCCTCCGGCGGCAGGCCGGGCGGCGGCACCGGGACGCACTCGGCGTGCCGGCGCAACACGTCGGCGGCGGAGCCACCGCGGTACGGGCTCCGCCCGCAGATCAGCTCGAAGAGCACGATGCCGAGCGCGTAGATGTCGGCGCCCGGGCTGGGTGAGCCGCCCGCGACGACCTCGGGAGCGACGTACTCCGGCGTGGCGAGCACCGGCCGGACCCGGCGGCCGTCCACGACCGGCATGGTCTCCTCGGCGAACATCTTCCGGGCCACGCCGAAGTCGGCCAGCTTGACCGGCCCACCGTCACCGGGAACCAGGATGTTGCCGGGCTTCACGTCGCCGTGGATGACACCCCGCGTGTGCAGGTACGCCAGCGAGTCCGCGATCTGGGAGACCACGTTGACCGCGACGACCGGCGGCAGCGGGCCGTCGGCGCGCAGCCGGCGCCGCAGGTCCAGGCCCTCGACCAGCTCGAGGACGAGCGCGTACCGGTCGTCGGCGACCACCAGGTCCCGCACCCGGATGACGGAGACGTGCTCGAGCTCCGAGAGCAGCTCGGCTTCCGCGAGGAACGCGTCGACCAGATCGGCCTGCGCGGCGGCCTCGGCCCGCAGCACCTTGATCGCGACGCGCTCGCCGGTGAATGTGTCCACGGCACGCCAGACCTGCCCGATCGCGCCTCGCGCGATCTCGGTGGCGAGCTGGTAGCGACCCGCCATAAGCCTGTCCATCGTGACCTCCCCTAACTGCGGAAGCCACGCTACGGTGCCACAGCCGGCCCCGGTCGTCAGTCAAGTTCTGATGGCACAAACCCGGGACTGACCGAACGGACAGGGATTTCGAGCCGGATTTACAGGCGGGACCGGAGCTCCCACAACTCGGGATAGAACCGCATTTCGATCCGCGACCGCAGGTACGCTCCGCCCGCGCTGCCGCCCGTACCGGGCTTGGTGCCGATCTGGCGCTCGGCCATCAGCACGTGCCGGGCTCGCCACAGCGACCACGCCTGGTCGTGTTCGACCAGCGTCTCCGCGAGATCCCAGAGCGCGCCGTAGTGCTCGCGGTCGTTGGCGATCCGCGCGTACGCCGCGAAGCGCTCCTCCGGCGTGTCGACCGGGAACCCGGCGTGGGCGAGCACGGCGAGGAAGCCGTCCCAGAGACTGGGCTCGTCGAGGCGGCGCTTGAGCCGGTCGCGTTCGATATCCGACAGACCACGGAAACGGTTGACAAAGCCGGGGTCCTTGAGTCCCGACACGAACTCGATCTCGCGGAACTGCACCGACTGGAAGCCGGACGCGGGCGCCAGCTTGTTGCGGAAGATCAGGAAGTCCTGCGGCGTCATGGTGTCGATGACGTCGACCTGGTGCACCAGCAGGCGCTCGATGACGTGGCACCGCTCCAGGCGCAGCCGTGGCCGGTACGACTCGCCGTCGAGCATCCGGTCGCGCGCGTCGGTCAGCTCCCAGAGCAGGAGCTTGAACCACAGCTCGTACGCCTGATGGATGGTGATGAACAGCAGCTCGTCGTGTGCCGGCGGGGCAGACTCCGGCACCTGCTGGTCGAGCAGTTCCGCCAGCCGCAGGTAGCTGCCGTAGGTCAGCCGCCCACCCTGCTCCCCGAACCTCGGATCACCGAGCGGCGGTACTTCGTAGGTCACACCTGCCAGGCTAGATTAGGACCCCGTGGCGCTGACGCTCGGCACGTGGCTCGGCAGTCTCTCGCACGGCCAACTCGGAGAAGTCCTCACCCGGCGCCCGGATGTGCTGTCTCCGCCCGTTCCGGGCACGATCGGGGAGCTCGCGGACCGGCTCCAGTCCCGCCCGTCGGTGAGCGTGGCGTTCCACGCGCTGCCGCAGCCCGCGGTCCAGCTCGTCGAGGCGCTCCAGACATTCGGCGGGCCGTCGGTACCCCGCGAGCAGCTCGCGGCGGCGCTCGGCCGTACCGCCGACGATCCGGACCTGGCGGCGACGCTGCGCGTGCTCGCCCTGCGCGCGCTGGTCTGGCCGTCCGGCGACGAGCTGTGCATGGCCGGTCCACTGTGGTCGGCGTTCGCCTACCCGCTTCACCTCGGACCGCCGGCTGAGCGGTTGCTCGCCGCGCGCAACGCCACCGAACTGCGCAAGGTCGCGGCCACCCTCGGCACCCCGGGCGGGCGGACCAAGAGCCAGGTCATCGAGCAACTGGTCGCCGCGTTCCGGGCCGGCGACCTCGTCCGGGCGTCGATCTCCGAAGCCCCGCACGACGTCCGCAGGACGCTGGAGTCCGTGGCGTGGCGCGGGCCCGTCGTGCGCCACCCCGACATCATCTACGGGTACGGGCACAGCGCGAACCCGGTTCTGGACTGGGCTCTGAGCCGGGGCCTGCTGGTGGCGGACGGCTGGCAGGCGGCGGTCATGCCGGGCGAGGTCGGCATGGCGCTGCGCGGTCCGGACTGGCGGGCGCCGTTCACGCCGGACCCGCCGGAGCCGGCACTGGTCGACGCCGCCCCGGACGCCGTGGCCCGCGAGGCGGCAGCGGCCGCCGCGGCCACGGTGACCGGGGTGACCGCGCTGGTGGACGTGTGCGCGACCGTGCCCCCGGCGCTGCTCAAAGCCGGCGGCGTCGGCACCCGCGAGCTGCGCCGGCTGGCCAGGGCGGTGGGCGATCCGGAGCCGGCCGCCAAGCTGTGGCTGGAGCTGGCGTTCAGCGCGGGTCTGCTCGCGGTCGACGAGCACGCGCTGCTGCCGACCGCCGCGTACGACGAGTGGCGCGTCCTAGAGCCGGCGGAGCGGCTGGCGCCGCTGCTCACCACGTGGTGGCGGCTGCCGTCGCACCCGTCGGACCCGGCGCTCACCCGGACCTCGTTCGGCGACCTCATGGTGGACCTGCGCCGCGAGTTGCTCCGGGCCGTCGCCGGGTTGCCCGCCGGCCAAGGGCTCGCGGACCACAGTGGCCTGGGGCCGATGCTGACCTGGCGGGCGCCGTTGCTGCTCGGCGCGCTGGACGGACCGGGCGACCTGCCGGCCGCGCTCTGGGCCGAGGCCGGCCTGCTCGGGCTGGTCGCCCACGGCGCGTTGACGCCGCTCGGCGCGGCACTCATCAGTGAGCCCGCGACCGTGCCGGCGGTCGCCGGGTCGCTCCTGCCGTCCGCTGTGGACTCCGCGCTCTTCCAGGCGGACCTGACCGCCGTCGTGCCCGGTACGCCCACCGCCGCGCTCGCCGCGCTGCTCGACTCGGCCGCCGACCGGGAGTCCGCGGGCGGGGCGGCCACCTGGCGGTTCTCGCCGGGGTCGGTCCGGCGGGCGCTCGACGCGGGTGCCGACCCGGCGGACCTGCTCGCCGCGCTGGCCTCGGCCGCCTCCGGTGGGGTGCTGCCACAGCCGCTGGAGTACCTCGTCGGGGACGTCGCGCGTCGGCACGGGCACGTCCGGGTCCGTACCGTCGCCTGCGTGCTGCACGCGCCGGACGCGGCCCTGCTCGCCGAGATCGCGGCCACCCGGTCGCTGGTCCGGCTCGGGCTGCGCCTGCTCGCCCCGACCGTGCTCGCCAGTGCCAAGCCGGCCGATGAGACGCTGGCCGGGCTGCGGGCCGCGGGGTACGCGCCGGTGGCCGAGCAGGCGGACGGGACGCCGGTCCTCGAACGGGTCGAACCGCGCCGGGCCCAGGCCGTTCCGGGCCGGGCCCGGCGGGCGGCGGCTCCTCCGCAGCGCCGCCGGTCCGCGACCGCCGTCGATGTCGCCGCGCTCGCCGCGCGGTTGCTCGCCGGGCCACTGCCGAGCGACGAGCCGCCGCCGGACGAGTCGCCAGGTGGGTTGGTCGGTGTCTCGGCGCGGGCACCGTCGGGCGGCCCGGCGGGGCCTGGCCTGACCGCGCCGGCGTCGTCCGGGCGCCGGCCCGGGGCGGCCCAGGTACCCGGACCAGCCGGCCCCGCCGCCGTGATCGACTTCTACGCGACCCAGCTCTCCGACGAGGAGCGCACGCTGCTCGGCCATGCGGTCGAGCGCGGCGGCCTCGTGAAGATCCACTACACCAACTCGGAGGGCACACCGTCGTCGCGCGTCATCGAGCCGCTGGCCCTCCACGGCAAGATCGTCGAGGCCTGGTGCCACCTGCGCGAGGAGGAGCGCATGTTCTCGCTCGACCGGATCGACGCGGTGGCCCCGGCCTGACGCTTGCCCCCGCCAGCCCGTCCCGCCCGGCTCAGCCCATGTGCGGGTAGGTGTGGTCGGTCGGCGGGACGAAGGTTTCCTTGATCGTGCGCGGGGAGAGCCAGCGGACCAGGTTCTGCCACGAGCCGGCCTTGTCGTTGGTCCCGGAGGCGCGGCCCCCGCCGAACGGCTGCTGCCCGACCACGGCACCGGTCGGCTTGTCGTTGACGTAGAAGTTCCCGGCCGCGAACCGCAGCGCATCGCTGGCCCATTCGACGACCCGCCGGTCGGTGGCGAAGATCGACCCGGTCAGCGCGTACGGGGCGGCGGACTCCGCCTGCCGTACCGTCTCCTCGAACCGGGCGTCATCGAAGACGTGCACGGCGAGAATCGGTCCGAAGTACTCGGTGGTGAACACCTCGTGCCCGGGGTCGGAGCACTCGACCAGGGTCGGCCGGACGAACCACCCCTCGGAGTCGTCGGCCGTACCACCGGCGAGGACCGTACAGGCGTCGGAGTTCTTCATCATGTCCAGCGCCGCGGCGTGTTTGGCGAACGCCCGCGCGTCGATGACCGCGCCGCCGAAGTTGCGGAAGTCCCGCACGTCGCCGTAGGTCAGGCCGTCCGCGGTCGCGGCGAGCCGGTCGCGGAGGCCGCCCTCCCACAGCGACCTCGGCACGTACGCGCGCGAGGCCGCCGAGCACTTCTGGCCCTGGTACTCGTACGCGCCGCGGATGAGCGCGGTGTGCAGGGCGTCCGCGTCCGCCGAGGAGTGCGCGACCACGAAGTCCTTGCCGCCGGTCTCGCCGACCAGCCGCGGATAGCTGCGGTACTTGTCGATGTTCTGCCCGACGGTCCGCCACAGCAGCTGGAACGTCTTCGTGGACCCGGTGAAGTGGATCCCGGCCAGATCCGGGTCGGCCAGTGCGACCTCGGAGACCACGGCACCGTGGCCGGTCATCATGTTGATCACACCGGCGGGCAGCCCGGCCGCCTCCAGCAGCCGCATGATGAAGTGCGCCGCGAACTGCTGCTGCGGCGACGGCTTCCACACCACGGTGTTGCCCAGCAACGCGACCGACGTCGGCAGGTTGCCGGCGATCGCGGTGAAGTTGAACGGCGTGATCGCGTAGACGAAGCCTTCCAGTGGCCGGTGGTCGAACCGGTTCCACACGCCCGGCGAGGAGAGCGGCTGCTCGCCGAGCAACTTGTGTCCGAAGTAGACGTTGAACCGCCAGAAGTCGATGAGCTCGCAGGCCGAGTCGATCTCCGCCTGGATCGCGGTCTTCGACTGGCCGAGCATGGTCGCGGCGTTGAGCGTGTCCCGCCACGGGCCGCTGAGCAGGTCGGCGGCGCGGAGGAAGACGGCGGCCCGCTCCTGGTACGGCAGCGCCCGCCACATCGGCGCCGCGGCCTTGGCGGCCGCCACCGCAGCGGCCGCATCCTCGTTGGTTGCGTTATGGGTGATCCCCAGCACGTGCCGGTGCCTGTGCGGCTGGACGACCTGGATGGCCTCCCCGCCGCCCATCCGTTGCTGTCCGTCGATGGTCATCGTCAGGTCGAGCTGGTCGTCGGCGAGCTCACCGAGGCGGCGCTGGAGGCTGTCACGCTCGGCGGTGCCGGGCGCGTAGGTCCGTTGAGCTTCGTTGCGCGGTTCAGGAACGGCGACGATGGCGTCCATACCACCCATCCTCTCACCCCTACCACCCTGCGTACCCTTGACCCGGCGTGGCAGTGAGGAGCAACGAGATGAGCGAGCCCGGCGAGTACGACGAACCGCCCACCCCCCGCACCGGGCTGCTCGTCGGCCTGGCGGTCGCCTGGCTGGCGGCGATCCTGTGGACCGCGCACGCGTCGATCGCGGTCAGTGGCGCCGGCGTCGGACTGATCAACGCGGCGATCGCGTTACCGAACGTGGTTTCCGCCTGCCTCCTGGCCGGTGGCGCGGTCGGCCTGACCGCCGCCGCGAGGCTCGGTGACCGGTCGCCGGGCGCGCTGATCGGCGCGGGTGCCGTCGGAGGTCTGGTGGTGGGCGCGCTCGCCGCGGCGTACACGTTGCTCAACTGGGGCGTCGGCGGCCCGGTCACGGCACTCGCGGTGATGTTCGCGGTGGCCGGTGTGCTCGGCGGTGTGCTCGCCGCGGCCCTGCCCCGGGCGGTGGCGGTCGCCGGCCTGCTGGCGACGCTCGCGGTCTTCGTGATCTGGCTCGGCTCCAACTTCGCCAAGGAGAGTTTCGTCGGCCTGTTCAGCCCCGCCGAGGCACAGAGCGCGAACGGGTACTTCCTCGCGCTGGTCGCGCTGGTCGGCGCGATCGCGGCCGGGCTGCTCGCGTTCTGGCACCTGCGGCGCAGCGCACGGCTGGGGGCCGGCGTGCCGGCGCGGTGGCCGGTGTACCTCGCCGCCGGCCTGCTCCCGGGCGCCATACTGCTGCTCGCCGAGGCGATCACCCGGATCGGCGGTGCGCGGTTGGTGGCGCTCGCGGCGGCGGGCAGCGAGATCGACCGGTACCGGTTCGCCGACGCGGCCGGGTCGCGCCTGAATCACGCGCTCGTGGTGCTGTTCCTCGGCGGGATCACCGCGATGATCGCGTTCGGGCGGACACTGCCGCGGCGGCAGCCCCAGGCGGACCAGGCGGACCAGGCGGACCGGGCGGACCGGGCGGACCGGGCGGACCGGGCGGATGAGAGGGACCAGGAGGACGCAGACGACGAGGCGGAGCCGGAGAATCAGCCGGTGAGCCGGTCCAGCTCGGACACGTCGTACCACTCCAGCTCGTGATCTTCCGCGCTGTCGACCGCGAACTGGGCGTCCGGGTCGCCGGCGACCGCCTCCTCGACGACCGCGGCGGCCGCCGCGACGTCCGCCTCGGCGCCCGGGCTGTCCACGTGTACCGCCACCACCGCGGAGAGCGGGACCGCGGTGTCCAGCCGGACCTCGCTCGACCCGAGGTCGAGATCGGTGCGGACCACGGCGGTCGACGGCATGTCGGCCGAGACGACCACCCGGCGCCGCGGCGCGCCCGGATCGGCCCGTAGCAACCGCAGTGCGCTCTGCGCGGCGCGGGTGAACGCGACGTACTCCAGCTCCTCGTCGTCACCCTCCGCGTACCACTCGCGTAGGGCCGGGGTGACCGCGTGCGCGACGAGCGCGGCCGCGCCGAGCTCAGCGGTGCGGCGCAGCAGATCGAGCGCGGACATGGTCGCCGGCAGGTAGACGCGGACCAGCTCAGTCACGCCCTGTTTCTACACCTCGGGCGGGGCCACCGGAGGCGGCGTGGCAGCGGCGTGTTGTCGGCGTTTCGTTGTGCGGCATGCGCGAAATCGGGACAGGGGATGCAGGCGCTCCCCAGCACAGGCGAACGGTGGCAAACTGAAGCGATGGAGGGTTCCCGGTTCCTCCTGCTCTCCGACGTGGCCACCGAGCTGAACGTGTCGGATTCGCAGGTCTACCACATGGTGCGCAGCGGCGAGCTGCCCGCCATCAAGGTCGGCGGCCGGGGACAGTGGCGGGTGGAGCGGTCGAAGCTGGAGGAGTACATCCAGCGCAAGTACGACGAGACCGCGGCGTGGGTGGCCGAGAACCCGCTGAGCCAGGGCGACATCTGACCGTTGACGACACACGACCCGGCGGGTACAACTGATCGCAAGCAAACGCAGGCAAACGCAAGGTCATCTACGGGGAGAGCCGATGCCTGTCGCCCTGTCGTCGCGACCCATCACCGTCCGATCAGCTCCACCGCTCGAGCCACCCTTCGACGACGAGTCACCGCCCGCGGTCCGGGTCCTCGACACGCAACCGATGCTCCCGCTGGACTGGTCCCAGTCGCGCCCCGGGCGGACCGCGCCGTTCGTCCAGGCCTGGCCGGCCGGCGACCAGCCGCGCTCGGGCCGACCCAGGCCGGCGGCTTCACCGGCGCGCGGCGCGACGATGCACTTCCTCTCGCTCTGCCTGGAGGTGCTCAACGGCTTCCGCCCGCCGTGGCACCTGCGCCCGCTGACCGCCCCGGCCGAGTTCACCGGGGTCGCCGAGCAGCTGACGAAGGCGCTCCGGCGGGTGCCACCGGCCGGCGCTGGGCGCGGCCGGGTCCGCCTGCGCGAGCTGCGGGTCTGCGAGCCGCAGCCGGACATCGCCGAGGCCGCCGCCGTGCTGGGGCACGACGACCGGGCCTGGGCGATGGCGCTGCGTCTCGAACGACGACCGGCCGGCTGGCTCTGCACGCTCGCCGAGGTGATCTGAGATGTCCGGCTCAGACTCCCGGGGCACCGTGGCAGCGCTTGTACTTCTTGCCCGACCCGCACGGACAGGGCGCGTTGCGCGACGGTCCGCTCGAGCTGGCCTGGCCCGGCGCCGGCCGACGGCTCCCACCGGTCCGGCCGCCACCGCCGCCGCCACCGCCACCACCACCGCCACCGCGACCGCCGCCGGAGGCGCCAGCGGAGGCGCCACCGGCACCACCCGTCGCCGAGCTGGTCGCCGGGCCGAGGCCGAGGGCCGGCGCGGAGTGCACGACTCCGCCGGCGCCGGCCGCACCGTCGATCGCCGGTGCGCTGTACTGCAGCGCCCGCGGCGCCTGCCGGCCGAGGCCCTTCGCCCGGATCTCGACGTGGCCGTCGCCACCGGAACCGACACCCTCCGGCAGCGGCACGCCGACCGGGCCGGGCAGTGGTGGCGGGGGCGCCTCCTCGACCTGCACCTCCAGGTTGAACAGGAAGCCGACCGTCTCCTCCTTGATGCCGTCCATCATGGTGGCGAACATGTCGAAGCCCTCGCGCTGGTACTCGACGAGCGGGTCGCGCTGGGCGTACGCCCGCAGGCCGACACCCTCCTGGAGGTAGTCCATCTCGTAGAGGTGCTCGCGCCACTTGCGGTCGATAACCTGCAGCAGCACCATCCGCTCGAGCTGCCGCATCGCCTCCGAGCCCAGCTCGGTCTCCCGCCGCTCGTAGGCCGCGTGCGCGTCCTCGGTGAGCCGCGCGGCGATGAAGTCGGTGTCGAGCGCCTGCCGGCCGCCGGCCTCCTCCTCGAGGTCGTCGATGGTGATCCCGATCGGGTAGAGCTGCTTGAGCGCGTTCCACAGCTGGTCGAGGTCCCAGTCCTCGGCGTAGCCCTCGGAGGTCGCCCCCGTCACGTACGCCGTGACGACGTCGTCGATCATGTGCTGGACCTGCTCGTTCAAGTCCTCGCCGTCCAGCACGCGCTTGCGCTCGGCGTAGACCACCTGGCGCTGCTTGTTGAGCACCTCGTCGTACTTCAGGACGTTCTTGCGGATCTCCGCGTTCTGCGCCTCGATCTGGGTCTGCGCGCCCTTGATCTGGCGGGTGACCATCTTGGACTCGATCGGCACGTCCTCCGGGATGTTGAAGCGGTCCATCACCGCCTCCACCGCGCCGGCCCGGAACCGGCGCATCAGCTCGTCCTGCAGAGACAGGTAGAACCGCGACTCCCCGGGGTCTCCCTGCCGGCCGGACCGGCCGCGCAGCTGGTTGTCGATCCGGCGCGACTCGTGCCGCTCCGTGCCGAGCACGTAGAGCCCGCCCGCGCCGACGACCTCCTCGGCCTCCTGTTCGCACGTCTCCTTCCAGCGCGGAAGGACCTCCTCGAGCGCCTTCTCGTAGTCGTCCGGCGCCTCGACCGGGTCGATCCCGCGCTGGCGCAGCTCCGCCGCGGCGAGGTATTCGGGGTTGCCGCCGAGCAGGATGTCGGTCCCGCGGCCGGCCATGTTCGTCGCGACCGTCACACCGCCCTTGCGGCCGGCCTGCGCGACGATCTCCGCCTCCTTCGCGTGCAGCTTCGCGTTCAGGACCGCGTGCGGGATGCCGCGCCGACGCAGCATCTGCGAGAGGATCTCCGACTTCTCCACGCTGACCGTGCCGACCAGGACCGGCTGGCCGGCCGTGTGGCGCTCCACGATGTCCTCGACGACCGCGTTGAACTTGGCCTTCTCGGTCTTGAAGATCACGTCGGGCCGGTCCGTCCGGATCATCGGCTGGTGGGTCGGGATCGGCACCACGCCGACCTTGTAGACCTTGTTGAACTCGCCGGCCTCGGTCATCGCCGTACCGGTCATGCCGGAGAGCTTCTCGTAGAGGCGGAAGTAGTTCTGCAGGGTGATGGTGGCGAGCGTCTGGTTCTCCTGCTTGATCTCCACCCCCTCCTTGGCCTCGATGGCCTGGTGCATGCCCTCGTTGTAGCGGCGGCCGTGGAGGATGCGACCGGTGAACTCGTCGACGATCAGCACTTCGCCGTCGTTGACGATGTAGTCGCGGTCCCTCTTGTAGAGCTCCTTCGCCTTGATCGCGTTGTTCAGGTAGCCGACGAGCGGGGTGTTCACCGACTCGTACAGGTTGTCGATGCCGAGCCGGTCCTCGACCCGGGCCACGCCGCGCTCGGTGACCGCCACGGTCCGCTTGGACTCGTCGACCTCGTAGTCGCCCCCGCCCTCCTTGCCGCGCTCGAGACGGGCCACCACCCGGGAGAACTCCTGGTACCACTTCGCGGACTGCTCGGCCGGGCCGGAGATGATCAGCGGCGTCCGTGCCTCGTCGATCAGGATCGAGTCCACCTCGTCGACGATCGCGAAGTGGTGCCCGCGCTGGACCAGGTCGTCGGCAGTCCACGCCATGTTGTCGCGCAGGTAGTCGAAGCCGAACTCGTTGTTCGTGCCGTAGGTGATGTCGCACTGGTACGCGACCTTGTGCTCCGCGGACGGCCGGTTCGGCATGATCACGCCGACCGACAGCCCGAGGAACCGGTGCACCTGGCCCATCCACTCGGCGTCGCGCTGGGCGAGGTAATCGTTGACGGTGACGATGTGTACCCCGTCACCGGTGAGCGCGTTGAGGTAGGCGGGCAACGTCGATACCAGCGTCTTGCCCTCGCCGGTCTTCATCTCGGCGATGTTGCCGAAGTGCAGGGCCGCGCCGCCCATGATCTGGACGTCGTAGTGCCGCTGGCCGAGCACCCGCGAAGCCGCCTCGCGTACCGTGGCGAACGCCTCCGGCAGCAGGTCGTCGAGGGTTTCCCCGTTCGCGTAGCGCTCCCGGTACTCGTCGGTCAGCGCGCGCAGCTCGGCGTCGCTGAGGTCTTGGTAGTCGCTCTCGAGCGTGTTGACGGCGTTGGCGATCGCCGACAGCCGGCGAAGCAAGCGGCCTTCTCCGGCTCGGAGAATCTTTTCCAGAATCGTCACGGGTAGCGCTCCCCTAGATGGTCATGACGACAAACTCTGTTCCGGCGCGTCCCGACGCCGCGCGGCGACCAGAGCAGTCGCCGAACCATGGTAGGCCGACCGGCTGCCCAACTGACACCTGCGCCCGCCCCGATACCCATGATCGTGACGAAACGGACACCCTTGGGGTGGGCCCACGGCCGCGAGCGGAGCGAGCCCACGCCCGGGAGCGGCGCGAACCCAACATTTGGGTCGCCTCGGGCGGTCCGGCAGGATAGCGCACATGATCGAGCTGCCGCGGGAGACGGTCGACGGCGACGGCGTACGGCTGCGGGCGGCCCGGGAGAGCGACGCCGACGAGATCGTCGTGGCCTGCCAGGACCCGGAGACCCGGCGGTACATCCACGCGCTGCCCGATCCGTACACCCGCGCGGACGCGATCTGGTGGATCACCGAGGGCGGCGAGAGCGCCTGGCGGACCGGCGGCGCGGCGTTCGTGATCGCCGACCCGGTGACCGACCGGGTCCTCGGCGGCACCGGGATCAACCGGGTGCTCGGCGAGCGGTTGCAGGGCGAGGTCGGCTACTGGGTCGCACCCTGGGCCCGGCGTCGCGGGGTCGGCCGCGACAGTACGGTCGCGCTCTCCGGGTGGGGCTTCCGGCACGGCTTCGGGCGGCTCGAACTGCTCACCGAGCCGGAGAACGCGCCCAGCCAGCGGGTCGCGCTGGCCGCCGGCTACCGGTACGAGTGTGTCCGGCGCAGTGGCGGCGTCGGGCGCAATGGCTCCCGGCACGACCTCATGGTCTGGACCAGGCTGCCGACCGACCCGGCCGGGCCGACCCCGCGGGTGCTGCCGGACCTGCCGGGTGGCGCGCTCACCGACGGCACGGTCCGCATCCGTCCACTCCGGACAGAGGACGCGGACGTGCTGTTCCGCCTCAACACGCTGCCTGAGGTCGTCGCCACCAGCGTGCCGCCGGTGGCGCCGGACGAGACCGAGACGCGGCTACGGTGCGCCCGCGCGGAGAGCCGCTGGCTCGCCGGCGAGCGGGCCGACCTCACCATCGTGGACGAGGCCACCGGCACGTACGCCGGCGAGATCGGCCTCTATTACCTCGAGCCGCTGACCGCGACCGCGATGATCGGCTACAGCCTGCTTCCCGAGTGGCGCGGCAAGGGTTACGCCACCCGGGCGGTCAGCTTGGTGGCCGGCTGGGCGTTCACCATCGTCGGTATCGCCCGCCTCGTTGCGGGCACCCATCCGGACAATGCCGGGTCGCAGCGCGTGCTGGAGCGGGCCGGCTTCCGCCGCGAGGGCATCCTGCGGGACCGCCTTCCGACGGCCGACGGTGGCCGTACGGACGACCTGCTCTACGCGCTCCTGCCGGGGGATCTCACGCCGCGAGGCTGATGACGCCGTAGTCATAGCCCTTGCGGCGGTAGACCACGCTGGGCTTCCCCGACTCCTTGTCGAAGAACAGGTAGAAGTCGTGGCCGACCAGCTCCATCTGGAACAGCGCGTCGTCGACCGTCATCGGGTCGGCCGGGTGCTCCTTCTCCCGCACGATGTGCCAGGGCTGGTCGTCGTACTCGTCCTCCACCGCGGATACCGCAGGAACCGGGCCGCTGTTGCCGTTCGATGACGCCAGCGGGTCGGGAATCAGCCCCGCCGTGGCGATGGCGACGGATACCGGGGCGTGCCGCCCGCGGTGTACCCGGCGACGGTCCGCGGCACGGCGCAACCGGGTGTCGAGTTTGGCTATCGCGTTGTCCAACGCGCTGTAGAAGTCGCTGGCGCAGGCCTCCGCCCGGACGACCGGCCCGCGCGAGTAACACGTGATCTCGATGCGCTGGCAGTGGTCCGATTGTCGCGGATTGCGCTCGTGGAAAAGCTCGACGTCGACTCGGATGAGCTTCTGGTCGTAACGCTCCACCTTGTGGAGCTTTTCTCCGACGTGCACTCGGTAGTGGTCCGGCACCTCAACGTTACGGCCCTTGACGACGATGTCCACGCTTGACCTCCCCCACGGGAACTCGGGTTGGTTGTGGATCCTGCCCGGCTTTCGCTCGGGCAAACATCGGCCTGCTCGGCCTCCCCAGAGACCGCCCCAGGTCTCCCTCCGACGCGACCGAATCTGCGAAACGGGGCCTCCTCCCTGGGGTTTACGGGTGAAGTGCCTTAGACGCTAACGCCTGTTCGGCTCCACGTCACCCCTCGTCTCAAGACCGTTTTGAGTAGATTCGCCCATGGGGCACGGCTAGGTTATTTCGGGGCGAACCGGCGTTCGGTCGCGGCGAGCACCGCTGCCCGGTGCACGATCACACCCACCGCAGCGAGCTGACCACGTATCGCTGTCAACGTCGCTCCGGTCGTCACGATGTCGTCCACGACGATTACCTGTGCGCCCGCCGCGAGCACCCGGCGCAGCCGGGCGGCGCCGGTCGGCCGTACCCGGAAGGCGCCCGCCGCGGCGCGGGCCCGGGCCGGCGCGTCCAGGCCGGCCGAGTCGGGCCTGGGCGGCGCCCGCAGCGACCGGCACACGATCGCGGGCCCGAGGGTGCGCAGCGCCCGCGCGGCGTGGCCGGCCAGCCGGGCGACGTGGTCCCCGTAGCGCTGCCGCGCCGCCGCGGCGGTCGCGGGCACCGGGACCAGCGCGACCGGCGTGCCCGGAGAGACTCCGGCGGAGACCACCGCGGCGAGCAGCCGCCCCAGCGGGCGCGCCAGGTCGTGCCGGCCGCGCTCCTTGTACGCCAGGATCAGCTCGCGCAGTACGCCGTCGTAGCCGCCCAGCGCGGCACACGGCGGGAAGCCCGGCGGAACAGGATCGGGCGCGACCGGGCCGGGCGCGACCGCGGACACAACCGCCGCGCAGGTCCCGCAGACGGGGGTACGGCTGCCCGCCCCGCAACCGGCGCACTCGGCGGGCAGCACGAGGTCGAGCAACGCCGGCCACACGGATCACTCCAGGAAGAATGGTGCCAGCACGGTTGGCGCCTCGGCCGGCGGCGTGGGCGCGGGGGACGGCACCGGTGTGCCGGTCTTCTGGATCTGCTGGAGGCTGCCGAAAACGTGGTACGACAGCGCGTTGTTCAGCTCGACCATGATGGGCCCCTGGCTGGAGCCGTCCATCGGGTTGTCCGGGTGGGCCACGAGCTGGGTCACCGTCGAGTTGTCGGTCGGGGTGTCGAGCTTCTCCTCCAGGGCGCCGTCGATGGTCAGCTCGGCCAGCTTGCCCGCGCCGGCGACCACCATCCGGTCGGGCCGGGTCCACGCGACACCTTCCAACCCGGTCAGGCTGGTGGCCAGCTGCCGCCAGTAGACGACCGCGGGCTCGGGGCGCAGGGCCAGGGCCGCGACGTAGACCTGACCCCCGGCGATGAACGCGATCCGCCGCCCGTCCGGCGCGGCCGCCACGTCCGTGACGTTGGACGGTACGCCGTCGAGTCTCGTGCGCTTGCCGTCCGCGCCGAACAGGTACAGCCTGCCGTCCGCGGCGATCATGCCTTGCGCTGCCCCGGGCTGGGTCGCGGTGGACAGCCACACCGGCCGGCTCATCGTGTCCGCGGGCGACCCGACCGTGACATAGGTGATCTTCTCCCCCGGCTTGGCCGTGCCGACCCGCAGCGACAGGCCTTTCGGGTCGGTCTTGACGAGGGCGCCGTACATACCGTCGGCCCGGGTGGTGATCGCGGCCTTCCGGACCGACCTGTTCTCCGGGGTGGCCAGGATCGGGGGCGGCTCCTGCGCGGCCGGGTCCTTGCACTGGGACAGGACCACACCGTCCGCGACGCAGAACATCACCGGCGAGGTAGAGAGCGCGGTCGCCGGGTTTTCCGCATGAGGGCCGGTCGGCGGCGCGTCCTCCGCCTTCAGCTGACCCTCTACCAGCAGCCTGATCGGCCCCTCGTGCTGGTCCCACAGAGACCAGCGCAGTTGGGCCATCAGCCGGTCGATCGGCACGGTCGTCGCCTTCAAGCTCACGTCCACGACCAGCGTGCCGTCCTCCAGCACCACGTTGCCACGCAGGTCGGTGCCGGCCGGCAGCGCCTGGACGCGGGCCTCCTTGAGGAAGTTGGACGGCCCCGCGAGCAGGCGCCGGACCACCTCGGTCGGTCGCTGTTGCTTCGGCAGCGTGCGGGGCAGGTACCGCAGGTCCGGGACGAGCCGGTCGTAGTCCGGATCCCAGAAGTACAGCAGGTGTGGGCGGTAGAGCACGTCGTTGTCGCTGGTGACGCCGACGAGCGCGGGCGTGAGGGCGCTCGTCAGCAGGTACACCTCCTTCGGCGGGTCGCGCAGGAACAGTCCGCCCTGGCGATCGTCGCCCGGCTCCACGTTGAAGTCCCGTCGGATCAGGGCCCGCTCGTTCTGGCCCACCGGCTCGATCGCGCCCTGATCGGTGAGCCGGCCGACCGGCTGGAGAGTGACCGAGACTCGGGTGCTGCCGTTGGCCGGCGGCGACTGCCCGAAGTCCCCCACCTGGCGGACGACCAGCGGATCCCCCGGCGGCTTCCACCCCTCCGCGACACCGGGAAGCACGAACTTGCGGACCCGATCCACCGCCGACTGGTAGTCGCCAGCCGCCGCCCGCAGGAAGTTCGTCACGAACTGCTTGCGATCCAACGTGTCGTTCCGCTCGCTCGCCACGGCGAGATCCTCGCCACCGGAGCCCAGCCCACGTTGCGGCCCGAGCTTGTCGCCGACCACGCCGGAGTCCCGGGCGACGCCGCACCCACCGAGCAGCAGCGCCACCGCCAGGAGGGCCGCGCCCGTCACCCCCCGCCGGCTACGCATCGCCGGCCTCTGACCCGGTCGGCGCGAGCACCTGCACCTCGATGGTGGCCGGCTGGGCCGGCCGCACGCCGAGATGGGCATCATCCGGTACGAGCCGCAGCGGCGACGACACCAGCCGGTCGCCGGCACGCAACGGCAGGGTGAGGCGGAACTGGGCACCCTGCCCGGGCGCACCCCACGCCTCCAGCCAGCCGCCGTGCAGGCGGGCGTCCTCCAGGCTGATCGAGAGCCCCAGCCCGGTACCGCCGGTCTGCCGGGCCCGCGACGGGTCGGCCCGCCAGAACCGGTTGAAGACCAGCTTCTCCTCGCCGGTGTTGAAGCCGATGCCGTGGTCCCGCACGGTCACCGCCGCCGCGCCGCCATCGGCCGCGAGAGTGACCCGGATCGGCTTGCCCTCGCCGTGCTCGACCGCGTTGCCGACGAGGTTGCGCAGCACCCGCTCGACCCGCCGGGCATCCACCTCGGCGATCACCGGAGCCGCCGGAAGCTGCAGCTCGACCGGGCAGCAGGCGCGTTCGGCCACCGACGAGAGCCGGTCAGCGACCCGGCGCACGATGCCCACGAGGTCATTGGGCTCGGCGTCGAGCACCGCGAACCCGGCGTCGAACCGGCTGATCTCCAGCAGGTCGGTGAGCAGGCTCTCGAACCGGTCCAACTCCAGCTGGAGCAGCTCGGCACTGCGGGCAACGGCCGGGTCGAACGAGTCGCGCTCGGAGAAGATCAGGTCGGCCGCCATCCGTACCGTCGTCAGCGGCGTACGCAGCTCGTGGGAGACGTCGGAGGTGAACCTGCGCTGCAGCCGGGACATCTCCTCCAGGCGCTGGATCTGCCGTTGCAGGTTGCCGGCCATCTGGTTGAACGCCTCGCCGAGCTGGGCGAGGTCGTCCTCGCCCCGGACGACCATCCGCTGGTCGAGCAGGCCGGCGGAGAGGCGCTGGGCGGTCCGCGCGGCGAGCCGTACCGGCCGGACCACGAGTCGGGTCACCAGCGCGGCGATGAGCGCCAGCAGGATCACCAGTGCGGCGCCGGTGACGATGACCGTACGGGTCACCTGCTCGGCGGCTTTGACCTCGGAGGCGAGCGGGAAGAGGTAGTACAGCTCGACGTTGCCCCAGTTGGTCGGTACCGGCGTGCCGTAGACCAGGTACGTCTCCGGGCGCCCGTCGAGGTCCACGGTGCGGTGCTGGTGGGCCACCCAGCCCTGGTTGACCGTGTCCCGCAGCGCCGGAGTTATCGCGGTCTGCGCGGCCGCGGCCACCGCCGCGTTGTCCGGCCACGACTTGATGGCGGTCTCCGGGTCGCCGCGGCGCACGATCGCCACCACCACGTCGGAGCCGATCTGCTCCGGCCGGCTCGCGAGCAGCGAGAGAACCTCGGCGAAGCGGACCGTCTGCAGGTCCGGGTCGGAACTCTGGGTGACCACGCCGAGCTGGCGGGTGGCCAGGCCGGCGCCGACCTCGACCTGCTCCAACGCCTTGTCCCGCCGGGCCTGCAGGAGATTGTCCGTGATCCCCTTGGCGACCAGGAAACCGAACGTCCCGACCAGCGCGGCCGAAATCGCCAGGGTGATGGTGACGATCCGGAGCTGGAGGGAGAGTCGCCAGGCCCGCCGGACCGCCGCCCACGCCACGGTCACCCGCCGGACGACCGTGCGGCGGGTGGTCCGAAGCGCCGCGGTGACGCGGCTGGCGAGGATGTCTCGGGGGAGGGCCATGGTGACGATCGGGTCAAACCTAGCCGGTGCCGGCTTTGTATCCCACACCGCGCACGGTCAGGATGATCTCCGGCCGCTCCGGATCCGGCTCGATCTTGGCGCGGAGGCGCTGGACGTGCACGTTGACCAGCCGGGTGTCCGCCGCGTGCCGGTACCCCCAGACCTGCTCCAGCAGCACCTCCCGGGTGAACACCTGGCGCGGCTTGCGGGCGAGCGCGACCAGCAAGTCGAACTCCAGCGGAGTCAGCCTCACCTCGTCGCTGTTGCGGCTGACCGTGTGCGCCGGCACGTCGATGGTGATCTGGTTGCCGGGCGGGCCGATCGTGAGCATCTCCGGCGTCACGTCCTCGCCACGGCGAAGGCGGGCCCGCATGCGGGCCACCAGTTCCTTGGGCTTGAACGGCTTCACGACGTAGTCGTCCGCGCCCGACTCGAGGCCCAGCACCACGTCGACCGTGTCGCTCTTCGCGGTCAACATGACGATCGGAACCCCGGACTCGGCCCGGATCGCGCGACACACGTCGATCCCGCTCATGCCCGGAAGCATCAGGTCGAGCAGGACGATGTCGGGCCTCGCCTCCCGGAAGGCCGCGAGCGCGCGCTCGCCGTCTGCGACGAAGGAGGGCAAGAACCCCTCGCTGCGCAGCACGATGCCGAGCATCTCCGCCAGCGCGGGGTCGTCGTCGACCACCAGGACCCGGGCTCTCATGCGATCCAATATTCCACGACTTCCCACGTCCCCGGTGACCCGAGCTCGGCAAGATCGTCACAAGTTCGCCGCAACCGGGCGTACGGGCGGTTACGACCGGGCGCGACCGTCTTGCGCCGGCCCCGTGGTACGTGCCTGGCTGTGCCAGGATGTGGCGCGTCGAGCTGGGAGGGCACAGGTGGAGAACGCCGGGGTGCTGGCACTGCGCCCGTTGACCGTCGGGGAGCTGCTCGACGCGTCGCTCGTGCTGCTGCGTACCCGGGCCCGCACCCTGCTCGGACTGGGCCTGCTGGTCGCCGCCGTCGAGCAGGCGCTGCTCTACCCCCTGCGCGCCGCGGCCCACGTCGGGACCAGCTACATCCCCCGGGACGGGTACGTCCCGCAGTGGTGGACGCTCGTCGCGGTCGGCTTCGGCACAGAGGCGGCGATCGTCGCGGTGCTCGGCGGGGTGGCCGGCGCCGCCGTCCTGCCGGCCCTGCTCGGCCGCCAGGTGCCCCGCCCCCGCCGCTCCCGCGCGTCGGTCGCGTTCTCGGTCGGCACGGTCGCCGTCGTGGTCGGGCTGATCTGCGCCGCCTGCGCCGCCGCGCTGCTGCTGCCGTGGTTCTTCGCGTACGCGTTCCTGGGCCTCGCCGCGCCGGCCGTCCTGGTGGACCGGCGCGGTGCGGGCGGCGCCCTGCTGCGCTCGGTCAAGCTGGTCGCGCGGTCCGCGCTGCGCCCGGGGGTCATCCGCCTCCTCGGCTACCTGGCCTGGCTGATGTTCCGCCTCGCGTTGAGCGCAGGGGCCGCCGCGCTGCTCCGGCTGATTCCGGGCATCCCGGCCGGCGGCGCCTGGGCGGACGTGCTGCCGATCGTGAGCTGGTTGCTGGTCAACGCGATCGCGTACCCGGTGCTCGGCTGCCTCGACGCGATCCTGCACATCGAGGCGCGCATGCGTGTCGAGGGCCTGGACATCGCGCTCGGCCGCGCGCTGCGCCGCCGCGAGCCCCTCGATCCGGCTCTGGCCGCGCCATGAGCAGGTGGTGGAACGATGTGGTCGCCGCGCTCGCGGACGTCACGCCCGGCGGCGTGATCGGCGTCGCGATCGGGCTGCTGATCCTGGCCGCGGTCGTGGCGATCCTCTGGTACACGTGGCCGCCCCGGCTGTTCTTCGGCCGCGGCAGCGCTGGCGGGCGGGACGGCGGCGGGCGCCGTCGCCGCTCGCGCTCCGGCTGGCCGAGGTGGCGCTGGCGGCTGCGGTGGCGGCGCCGGCGCAAGCGCCGCAAGGCCGCGGCGGACCTGGACGAGCTGGCGCCGGACGAGCTGCCCGACGTCCCGGCCCGGGTTCTCGCGCTCACCGCGGACCAGCTCGCCGCCCAGGGCCGGTACGCCGAGGCGGTCCGCGAACGGCTCCGGGCCATCGTCCGGGAGCTCGTCGAGCGGGAGATCGTCGACCACCGTCCAGGGTGGACAGTGACGGAGCTGGCCGCCGCGGCGGGACATGCCCGACCGCTCGCCGCGCCCGGCCTGCAGGGTGCCTCCGGCACGTTCTCCGAGATCTGGTACGGCCAGCGTCCGGCCACAGTGGAGGATGATGTCCGGATGCGCGATCACGCCCAGGACATCCACCAGGCGCTGGCGGTGGCGGCATGACCCGGCCGGCCGGCGCTCTCGCGGGTCGTACCCGCCTGACCACCCGGCGCCGCTGGCTGCGGCTCGTGATCCCGTTCGCGGTCGTCCTCGTGCTGTTCGCGGTCTCCGGCTTCGCCCACTCCGTCGAGCAGCCGGAGATCGGCGACGCGGGTACGTTCTCGCCGACCGGGACCGGGCCGGACGGGTCGAGCCGGCTCGCCGCCCTGCTCGCCGAGCGCGGCGTCACGGTGGAGCGGCAGACCAACAGCCTCGACGTCGTCCGCTCCGCGCTGCGTGGCAGCGCAACGATCTTCGTGCCCGCGCCGGGCCTGCCCAACCCGAACCTCGCCCGGGTACTCGCCGCCCTGCGTGCGGCCGGCAGCGCCAACCGCATCGTGCTCGTCGAGCCTGGCCGGACCGACCAGAACAACCTGCCCGTCTCCGGCGGGTTCGCCCGCTGGGCACCACGGACCCCCCGCCCGTCGTGCGAGAACGCGGCGGCGGACCGGGCCGGCCGCGCTACGGCCACCCGCACCAGATACTTCGTGGACCTGGACACGGCCGGCGCGTACCGCTGCTACGACGGCGGGCTCGTCGGCGTGGCGTGGCAGGAGGTCGAGCTGGTGGTGATCGGCGCGAGCGACCCGTTCCGCAACTCCCGCATCGGCGAGCACGGCAACGCCGCGCTGGCGGTCGGCCTCTTGTCCACAAAGGACCGCCTGGTCTGGCTGGACATGCACGAGCCCGAACCGGTGTCGTACTCGGTCATCGAGGGCGGGCTCGGCATAGACCTGCCGGGCGCCGACGAGGGCGGCGGGACCGGCGAGCGCAGGGACCAGCCAAACCCACTATGGACAGCGGTACCCGGGCCGTTCTGGCCCCTCCTCGTCCAGCTCGGCATCGTCGCGCTGATCCTGGCGCTGTGGCGGGCCCGCCGGCTCGGACCGCCGGTCGCCGAGCCGCTGCCGGTGGTCGTACCGGCCGCCGAGACCGTCGCCGGCCGCGGGCGGCTCTACGAACGGGCGGACGCCCGCGGGCCCGCGATGGAGGCGCTGCGGACCGCCGCCCGGCACCGGATCCAGCGGCTGCTGAACCTGCCGGCCGAGGCGGCCGAGGTCGACGTGGTCGCGGCCGTGGCGACACGGTCCCAGGTTCCGGCCGACCAGATCCGGTCCCTCCTCTACGGACCCGAACCACCCGACGACGGCCAGCTTCTCGCCGCCGCCCGCAGTCTCGACCAGCTCGTGCACATGGTCACCCACGAAAGAAAGGCAGCACAGTGATCGAAGTGGACCAGGCGCGGGAGGCGCTCGGCCGGCTGCGCACCGAGATCGCCAAGGTGGTGGTCGGGCAGGAGGGTGTCGTCGCCGGACTCGTCGTGGCGCTGCTGTGCCGGGGCCACGTGTTGCTGGAGGGTGTCCCCGGGGTCGCGAAGACGCTGCTGATCCGGACCATGGCGGCGGCGCTGAGCCTTTCGTCCAAGCGGCTGCAGTTCACCCCGGACCTGATGCCGGGCGACGTGACCGGCTCGCTCATCTACGACGCGCGCACCGCGGCGTTCGAGTTCCGCGCCGGACCGGTCTTCACGAACCTGCTGCTCGCCGACGAGATCAACCGGACCCCACCGAAGACCCAGGCGGCCCTGCTGGAGGTCATGGAGGAGCGGCAGGTCTCCGTCGAGGGCGAGCCGCGCCCGCTGCCCGAGCCGTTTCTCGTCGCGGCCACCCAGAACCCCATCGAGTACGAGGGAACGTACCCGCTCCCCGAGGCACAGCTCGACCGGTTCCTGGTGAAGCTGACCGTGCCGCTGCCGAACCGGGACGAGGAGCTCGGTGTGCTCCGCGCCCACCACGGCGGGTTCGACCCGCGGGATCTCAAGTCGGCGGGCGTGGAACCGGTGGCCGGCTCGGCCGACCTCGCGGCCGGACGCCGTGCCGTTCAACAGGTCCAGGTCGCCGAGGTCGTCCTCGGGTACATTGTGGACCTTTGCCGGGCGACCCGGGCGGCGCCGTCGCTGGACCTGGGTGCATCGCCACGCGGCGCGACCGCGTTGCTGGTGGCTTCGAAGGCGTGGGCGTGGTTGAACGGCCGGACGTACGTGACGCCGGACGACGTCAAGGCCCTGGCCCGGCCGGCGCTGCGGCACCGGGTGCGGGTCCGGCCGGAGGCCCAGCTGGAGGGCGTGACGGCCGACAGCGTGCTGGACTCGTTGCTGCTGACGGTGCCGACCCCGAGATGATGCCCACCTGGCGCGCCGCCGCGCTGCTCGCGCTCGGCGCGGTCGTCAACCTGGTCGGGGCGGTGACCGTGCCGGCCTGGCCCGATGCGTGGCTGGGCGCGGCGATCGCGCTCGGCGCGGTGCTGGTGTTGTCCATTCTGGACGGTCTCCTCGCCGGCGCGGCCGGGGACGTGCTGCTGTCCCGATCCGGCGACACCCAGACGAGGCTCGGCGAGTCCGCCACCGTCCTGCTCTCGGTGACGAACGCGGGGGTACGCACCATCCGGGGCGAGGTCCGCGACGCCTGGGTACCGTCGGCGGGTGCCGTACCGTACGCGCACGACATCCTCGTGGATCCCGACACGACCGTGGAGCTGCCGACCGAGCTGAGTCCGACCAGGCGCGGCGAGCGGCGCGCGGTCAGGGTGACGATCCGGTCGTACGGCCCGCTGGGTCTGGGCTTCCGGCAGACCACCCGGCGGGCGGCGGACGCGCTCACTCCACCGTGGACGGTCACGGTGCTTCCCCGCTTCGACTCCCGCAAGCACCTGCCGGAGAAGCTGTCCCGGCTGCGCATCATCGACGGGCTCGTGGTGACCCGGGGACGCGGCCAGGGTACCGAGTTCGACGCGCTGCGCGAGTACGTCATCGGCGACGACGTCCGCTCGATCGACTGGCGCAGCAGTGCGCGCCGCCACGACGTCCTCGTGCGTACCTGGCGGCCGGAGCGCGACCGCCGGGTGCTCTGCGTCCTGGACACCGGGCGGACGTCCGCGGCGCGCATCTCCGGTGAGCGCGGCGCCGACGAGCCGAGGCTGGACGCGGCGATGGACGCGGCGTTGCTGCTGGCCACGCTCGCCACGTACGCCGACGACCGGGTGAACCTGCTCGCCATCGACACCCGGGTCCGGGTCGCGCACACGTCCGGCAGCAAACGCACGGCTCAGAGCCGCCTGATCACCGCGCTCGCCGGCCTGGAGCCGAGTCTCGTGGAGACGGACTGGGAGCGGGTCGCAGCCGAGGTGCTGCGGCGGGAACGGCGCCGCGCGCTCGTGGTGCTGTTCACCGCGCTGGAGCCGGGCGCGCTGGCCGAGGGGCTGGTGCCGATCCTGCCATTGCTCGTGGCCCGGCACCGGGTCGTCCTCGCGGCGGTGCACGACACCGCGCTGGACGACCTCGCGGTCCGCCGCGGCGCCGTCTCGGACGTGTACACCGCGGCCGCGGCGGAGCGGGCCCTCGCCGACCGGCGCCGGATCCGGGCCGCGCTGACCCGGTTCGGGGTGGAGGTGGTCGACGAGCCGGTGCAGATGTTCGCCCCCGCGGTCGCCGACGCGTACCTCCGGTTGAAGGCCGCGGGCAAGTTGTGAATGGTCCCAGCAAAACATTGTGGGATGCAAGTACTTGAGTTGATCAAGGTCTAGGTGGTTAGTTTCCGCTGACTGCGGAGTCCGCAGGCCTTTGTCACGGGGGAGGTCTTGTCGTGCGTACGCGTGCACCCTGGTTCGTCGTGGCGGTAGCCGCCACGGTGGCCACGACCACACTGATCGCGCCGCCCGCTTCAGCAGCACCGATGGCGGCACCGTCACAGTCACCGGGGCCGGCGCCGTCCGATGTGTCCGCGGAGGCGGCCGGCGCCCGGGCCGAAGCGCGCCGGACCGGCCGGCGCGTCGAGGTCGTCTCGGGTGGTACCGAATACGAGCTGGTCTATGCGAACCCGGACGGGTCGTACACCTCGGAGCTGTACGCGTACCCGCAGCGGGTCCGTCGCGGCGCCGGCTGGGTCCCGGTGGACACCACGCTGGCTGCCGGAGCGGACGGCCGGATCGCGCCCGTCGCGAGCACCGCGGACGTCCGGCTCTCCGGCGGCGGGTCCGGCGGCGGGTCCGCGCCGCTGGTGACGCTCAGCCGCGGCAACCACCGGATCGGCCTGTCCTGGCCGGGCGCGCTGCCCGCACCGGTGCTCGCCGGGGACACCGCCACCTACCCGGAGGTGCTGCCCGGCGTCGACCTGAAGGTCCACGTCGACGTGTCCGGCTACCGCCAGGTGCTCGTCGTCAAGAACCCGGCGGCGGCCGCCTCGCTGCGGCAAATCCGCTTCGGCCTCGTCGCCGACGGTGTGACCGCACGGGTCACGCCGGACGGCGGGATCGTCGCCACGGACCGCGCGGGACAGCCGGTCTTCGCCGCCGATCCGGCCATCATGTGGGACTCGCCGGAGACCGCGCCGGCCGGCCGGTCCGCCGACGCGATCGCGGACGCGGCCACGGCCGGGGACAGCCCGTCGCCGCGCCGGATCGCCCGGATGCCGGTCCGGCTGGCCGGCGGCACGCTGACCGTGGTGCCGGACCAGCGGCTGCTGACCGACCCCGGCGCGAATTACCCGATCACCATCGACCCCGGGCAGACCAACGTCGGCTCGTTCGACTGGACGCACATCAACGAGAACTTCCCGGCCCAGTCGTACTGGAACTACGACCGGGCGGAGGGCGCCAAGGTGGGCTTCTCGAACTGGTCCTCGCCGACCGTGAAGTACCGCTCGTTCTTCCTGTTCAGCTTCGCCGGATGGCAGGGCCGGCAGATCACCGGCGCCACGTTCCACGCCGAACTGGACCACTCGGCGTCGTGTTCGAACACCCCGACCGACCTGTACCGCACCGCCGACATCTCCCGGTCGCAGCCGATCACCTGGAACAACTCTGCCGGCGGCGGCACCTGGCACACCTGGCTCGCCCAGGCCAGCGGCAAGGCGAACGGCAGTAGCTGCGGTCAGGGCAACATGACGATGGAGTGGGGCAACGTCCTCGGCGTCGTGCAGGCCGCGGCCAACGGTGGCGCTCAGCTCACGCTCGGCCTGCGGGCACCGAACGAGGGCGACCGCAACCAGTGGAAGAAGTTCGTTCCCACCAACGTGGGCATCGCGACCACCTGGAACGCGGCGCCGAACCCGCCGGGCCCGCTGTCGACCGTGCCGCCCACGCCGTGCGGTACCGGCACCAACCCGACGTCGCTGAACACGCCGACGCCGGTGTTCTCGGCCCGTCTCTCCGATCCGCACAACGACAACGTCTTCGCCACCCTGCAGGTCAAGGAGAACAACGCGCTCGTCCACCAGGTGGACACCTCGACGGTGGTCTCCGGAAGCGTGGTGTCCTGGCCGGCGATCCCCGCCGGCACGCTACCGACCGGCGCGCCGACCCGGGTCTTCTCGTACGAGGCGCAGACCTCGGATGGCAGCCTCGGCAGCACGTCGACGGCGAAATGCTACTTCACCGTGGACACCGTGATTCCCGGTACGCCCACAGTGGAGTCGGACGACTTCCCGGACGGTGAGCCGCTGCTCGCGGTCGGGCAGGTCGGCACGCTGCGGCTGCGGCCCGGCTTCGACCAGTTCGGACTGCCCGACGGCGACATCGGCGGCTACCGGTACGGGTTCCAGCAGGACAAGCTGACCGGCTGGGTGGCCGCGGACGCCACCGGCACGGCGACGATCCCGATGGTGCTGTGGACCACGGCCCGGACGCTCTACGTCCAGGCGGTCGACCGGGCGGGCAACCCGTCGATCTCCGAGGAGCCGTGCATCTGCACCCGGTGGGACCTGCGCGCGACCGCGAGCGGCGCGACGCCGGCACGCACGGTGAACGACGTCAACGGCGACGGCCGCGCGGATGTGTCCACAGTGGTCGACCTCGGGTACGGCCGCACCGCCGCCTGGACGCTGATCGGCAAGGCCACCGGCGGGTTCCACCAGCCGTACCTCGGCTGGGACACCGGGATCAACGGCGGCTTCGACGGCTACCGGACCAAGCACGTCACCGGGGACTTCACCGGGGACGGCCTGTCGGACGTCGCGGTGTTCCGGGACGACCCGGACAACCGGCTGCGGCTGTTCCTGCTCCGGTCGGACTCGCACCGGTACGACGCCGACGCCACCCCGCTGTGGGAGAGCTCCGCGGGCAGCGTGTGGAGGCTGAACGCGATCCAGCCGGGCGTCGTCGACATGACCGGTGACGGCAAGCCGGACATCGTCGCGGTGCTCACGCACGGACCAGCGGAGTTCAGCGTCCAGGTCTTCCCGACCGTGGGCAGCGGCTCCACAGTGGACTTCGGCAACCCGGTCGAGTGGTGGCACAACCCCGCCGGCTGGGCCGAGCCGCGCCGGATGAAGATGGTCCTCGGCGACTTCAACGGGGACGGCCGGAACGACTTCGGTCACTTCTACAACTACGACAACTCGCACACCCGGCTGTGGGTGCACTACTCGACCGGTACCACGCTCGGCAGCGGCACCGAGGTGTGGAACGGTGGAGTCAACAACTGGGACTGGAACCGGGCCACCCACGTCGCTGGCGACTTCACCGGCGACAACCTGGTCGACATCATGGGCATCTACGATTACGACTCGCACAGCCGGATGTGGTTGTGGCAGGGCACGGCGACCGGCTTCACCGTCGGCACGATCTGGTGGGACGGCGCGTCCGCCGGGACCGGGTTCCTCGGTACCCGCGCCAGCTACACGGTGGGCGACTTCAACGCCGACGACCGGCCGGACATCGCGGCCCTCTACGAACCGTCGGCGGCGACCGCCAAGGTTCACCTCTTCCTGACCAACTCGACCGGTACCGGTGCCGTGCCGCCGACCATCTCCGCACCCGCATGGTCCGGCCCGATCGGCGCGGTCCCGGCCAACGTGAACCCCGAACCGGGCCGGTACTACCGCCTGGTCGCCTCGCACAGCGGCAAGTGCATCGACGTGCCCGCGTGGAGCACCGCCAACGCCGTACAGCTTCAGCAGTACACCTGCCTGGAGCCCGGTACCAACCAGCGGGTCACCTTCGTGCCGGTCGGCGGCGGACCGTACTACATGGTGAAGTTCTTCCACAGTGGAAAGTGCCTCGACGTCGCCGCGTACAGCCGCGACTATGCCGGGGCTATCCACCAGTACGACTGCCTCGGCAACGGGAACCAGCAGTTCCGGCTGGAGTACCTCACCGGTAGCGGGCTCGACGTGCAGGCGCGGGTCAGAGCGGCGCACAGCGACCTGTGCCTCGCCGTCTCCGGGGCCAGCCTGTCCGACACCGCGACCGCGGTCCAGTGGGGCTGCACCGGCGGCCCCGGCACCGACCACTCCTACTACATCAGGTTGACGCCATAGATGCTGGCGCTCGCCCCTCAGTCCACGCGCCACCGCCCTGCGGCCGCGCGGGCGGGCGGCGTCAGGACTGGGGGGCGCCAGCATCATGGGCGGGGCACGAGAGCAGGTGCTCGACCACATTGGACATCTGGGCCACCGCGACCGCGATGGAGGTGTCCGCGGCACCGTAGTAGAGCCGCAGCTCGTCCGTCTCCGGATGGTGCACGAGCCCGGTCGGGAACACCACGTTCGGCACGTCACCGGTGGTCTCGTACGTCGCGGCCGGGCCGAACACCCAGGCGTCGGACCGGCGCAGGACGGTCGCCGGGCTCTCCAGGTCGAGCAGGACGAGCCCGACCCGGTAGATCGCGCCGTTCACCATGTCCTTGACGCCGTGGTAGACGCCGAGCCAGCCGTGGGGGGTTTCGATCGGCGGCGGTCCCATGCCGATCCGCGCGGCGTCCCACCACGGTCCGGGGCGGGCGCCGAACACCGGCTCGGGCGTGGTCCACGAGCGCAGGTCGGTGGAGCGGGACAGCCAGACGTCGGCGCGCTGGGAGGTACGCGAGACCGGCCGGTGGAAGAGCACGAACTGGCCGTCCACCCGGCGCGGCAGCAGCGACGCGTTCTTGTCCTCCGGCGGCATGGTCACGCCGAGCTTCTCCACGGTACGGAAGTCGGACGTCCGGGCCAGCTCGACGCACGGCCCCTCCGGCCCGTACGCGGTGTACGCGATCAGCCAGCCGTCCAGCTCGTCGACGCGGGTGACACGCGGGTCCTCGACCCCCCAGCGGGACGTGTTGCTCTCCGGGTCGTCGGCGATCAGGGGCTCGCTGTCGACCCGCCAGCCGGTCAGCCCGTCCGGACTGCGGGCCACCGTCAGGTGGGAGATGCCCCGCCGGTCCTCGACCCGGCACAGCAGCACGGTCTCGCCGTCGACGAGCGCGGCCCCGGGGTTGAACACGGTGTTGACCACGTACGGCCAGTCCTCCGCCCGCAGGATCGGATTCGCCGCACTGCGCTCGAAGAGCTCGTGGGCGTCGTCCACCGCCGCCGTCGGCCGGGCCGCTCTCGGGTCAACCACCATGGGCCGTTACCTCCTCATATATCCGCAGGTACGCCTCGACCATCCGGTCCGCGCCGAAACGGTGCTCGGCCACGGCTCTCACACGGTACCGGTCCAGCCGGACCGCCCTGTCCAGCGCCGGCACCGCGGAGTCAACGTCCGTGGCCAGGTACCCGGTCTCCCCCTCGTCCACCACTTCCGGCATCGAGCCACGACGATACGCCACCACCGGGGTACCGCAGAGCATCGCCTCGACCACGGAGAGTCCGAACGGCTCGTCGAAGCCGATCGGGTGCAGCAGCGCCGCCGCACCGCCCAGCACCCGGGCCCGCTCGTCCGGCCCCACGTTACCCAGGTACCGGACCCGGTCACCGTCCACCCGGGGCATGACCAGCCTTTCGTGGTACGCCTCGTCGTGTACCGGGCCGCAGATCAGCAGCGGCCGCCCGGCCCGAGCGGCGATCTCGATCGCGTCGACGGTGCCCTTGTCGGGGTGGATCCGGCCGAACGCCACGAGGTGGCCTTCGGGAGAAGGCGAGAACGGGAGCGCCGCCACGTCGACGCCGTGGTAGACGGTGGCCACATAGGACAGTCCGGGCGCCCGGTCGGCGTCCGAGATGGAGACGTAGCGGGACGGCGCCGCCTGGTACGCCGGCAGGATCGCCGGCGAAGAGAACCCGTGCACGGTCGTCAGCAACCGGGTCCGGCACGCCGAGGCGAACGCCAGCGGCAGCCAGTCCAGGTGGTTGTGGACCAGGTCGAACTCCCCGCTGCGGGCATAGCAGTGGGCGACGTGCAGGGCCTCCCAGACGCGGCCGTCCAGCGAGGGGTCCTCCCCGTACGGGCGCGGGCACACGCCGTCGAGGGCGCCGGCGGTGACCGAGTCCAGCGTGGCGAAGAGCGTCACCTCCACACCGCGTGCGACCAGGCCCTCGGCGAGCAGGGACACCACCTGCTCCCACGGCCCGTAGGCGCGCGGCGGCGTCCGCCACGTGATGGGCGCCAGCAGCGCGACCCTCACCGCGATCCCAGCACCGCCAGGGATGCGGGCGGCCGCCGGCGACCGACCCGTGCCGCGACCCCGGGCACGGGAACGAGTCCACTGTGGATCAGCGAGAGCAGCGCCTGGTAGTAGGCGAGGGTGGACTCCGCCCCCTCGTTGTCGTTCGCGGCCGTCTCGGCGAGCCCGTCCCGGCAGCCACCGGTCCGCTCGTCGTAGAGCGGCACGCCGGCCCGGTTCGCGCCGAGGAACCACGCGTACGAGCGGCGCGCCTGCCGGGCGTACCGCCACTGCCGGGTGGCCCGCCAGGCACCCACCGCCAGCTCCACCGCTGCCGCGGCGTCCAGCGGCTGCTCGTCACCGCAGTCCGGCGGCCCCTCCCGGAACCGCCAGGTGTTGCCGACGCAGCGCAGGATCGAACCGTCGCTGACCTGTTCCAGATACCAGTCGACCGTGGTCAGCGCGCGGGCCAGCATCCGCCGGTCGCCCAGCCGGACCGCCCCCGCGACCAGCGCCTCGGCCAGGCGGCCGTTGTCGTAGGTGAGCGCCTCCTCGAACCACGGCCAGGCCGGATCCAGCTCGCCGAGCCACCCGTCGAGCCGGCGCGCCCCGCCGGCCAGGGCCGCCTGGACCGCCGGCAGCGGGTCGTCCAGGTGAGCGAGCCCGAGGACCGCGTAGGCGACCGAGCGCGGGAACTCCAGCCGCTCCACTGTGGGCAGGCAGTCCAGCAGCAGCCGGTGCGCCTCGGCGCGGACCTCCGGCGGCGCGATCGCCGAGGAGGCCAGCGTGCCGAGCCCCCACACCGCGCGGCCGACGTGGTCACCGTCGTGCGGTTCGTCGCGCCACGCTCCGTCGTACCCCATCAGGTTGTGCATGCCCTGACCGGTGGTGGCGGCGGCGAGAAACCGCACCGCAGCGCCGGACCACCGCGTGGGCCGCGGATCCCGCTGTCCCGGCAGCGCGGCGAGTCCCGTCGCCACGATCGCCAACCGGGCGACGTCGTCGACGCAGTAGCCGGAGTCCGGGTCGGGCCGGTCGCCGCGGGCGAACTGGATGATGCCGATCTCGTCGGTGAGCCGGTCGAGGTGGTCGAGGCGCACCGGCGGCGCCACCGCGGGCCCGACCCGGCGCACCCGGCGGGCCCGCGCGGCGGCCACCACCTCGGCGAACCGGGTCGCCACCGACGGCCAGCTGAGCGTGGCGCCGAGCGCTTCCGCCGCGGCGTGCGCCCGCTGCCATTCCGCGCGGTCGGAGAGAATGCGGTCGATCGCCTCAGCGTACGCGTCCACGTCGCCGCACGGCACGATCAGGCCGGGCGCGGAGTCGTCCGGGCGGCGCGCCAGCATGTCGCGGGCGTAGAGGTAGTCGGTCGAGACCACCGGGCAGCCGGCGGCGAGCGCGAACGTGAGCGCGCCCGAGCAGATCTGGTCCGGCGAACGGTACGGCGTGAGGTAGAGATGGGTCCGGCTCAGCAGGACGGCCAGCTCGTCCTCGGTGAGGAACGCGTCGATGAAGTCGACGTGCTTGCCGACACCGCGCTGCTCGGCCAGGTCGACCAGGCGCTGCCGGTAGGACTCGCCCTCGGTGCGCGCGACCTCGGGGTGCGTCGCGCCGGCGATGAGGTACCGGACGTCCGGGTGCCGGGCCACGACCGCGGGCAGCGCGGCGATCGCGTGGTCGAGCCCCTTACCCGGCCCGAGCAGGCCGAACGTGGCGAGCACGCGGGTGTCCTCGGCGTCGTCGAGCGCCTGCCGGACCGCCTTTCCGGCCAGGCCGGGATCGGGCAGGCCGCGGAGCACCGTCGGCGCGCCGTGCGGGACGACGTCGATGCTCTCCGGGTCGGCGAGGCCGAGCTGGACCGCCAGCCGCTGCGCCGTCCGGGTGAACACCGTGACGCGGGCGGCGGCGCCGCACAGCGCGCCGAGCGTGGCCGCCTGGCCCGGGCTGGGTTTCGGCAGCACGGTGTGCAGGGTCACCGTGTACGGCACGCCGCGCTCGCGCAGCTCGGCCGCCAGCTCGAGGATGTGGCCGCCGTGCAGGCCACCGAAGATGCCGTACTCGTGCTGGATCATCACGATGTCGGTGCCGGCGGCCGCGATCGCCGCGGCGGCGCGGCGGTATGCGCCGGGGTCGTCGTGCCGGATCACGTGGGCCACGTCCGGCCCGTAGCCGAGGCCGTCGCGGTCGACGGCACAGATGGACATGTCCCAGTGGGGCGCAACCTCGCGCAGCGCGGTCGTGAGGTCACTGGTGAACGTCGCCAGCCCGCAGCGCCTCGGCAGGGCGGTAGACACGACGGTAAGCCGCATGCTCGCAGACATACCCGCCGGCTCCCCGCACAAACGAGCCGCGGGCGCACGAGCGTCGGGCCGGGCGGCGGTGGCCGCCCGGCCCGATCCGGGGAGACAGCCGGCGATACGACCAACCCCCGTGGCCGCACCGCCCGCTGTTTGGGGAGGAGGAAAGAGGATTACACTCGCGTACTACCTTTAGGACGCTTCACCGAGCGTCACGGTTGTCGTCTTCTCGGCTCCGTCGCGGGTGTACGTGATTTCGAGCCGGTCGCCGGGCTTGCGTGACTGAACCGCCGAGACCAGATCATCCGAGTCGTTGATGGCGGACCCGCCCACCTTCGTGATGACGTCGCCCTGCTGGAGGTCGGCCGAAGCGGCCGGGCTGCCCGCCGAGACGCTCGCCACCATCGCGCCGCCGTTCTCCGCCGGGGTCACCTGGACGCCGAGGAACGCGTGGCTGACCTTCTGGCCCGCCCGCAGTTGGTCCGCGACCTGCTTGGCCCGGTTGCCCGGGATCGCGAAGCCGACGCCGATGTTGCCGTTGCCGTTGCCGGACGTGGCGATAGCGGTGTTGATGCCGATCACTTCGCCGTTGAGGTTCACCAGCGCGCCGCCCGAGTTGCCGGGGTTGATCGCGGCATCGGTCTGGAGCACGCCGGAGATCGACGTCACCGAGCTGCTCGACCGCTCGAACGGTGAGCCGTTCTCGTCGCCGCCGGCCTGGATCGTCCGGTCCACGGCGCTGATGATGCCGGCCGTCACCGAGCCTTCGAGCCCGAGCGGGCTACCCAGCGCGAGTACGGTGTCGCCGACGCGCATCGCCGAGCTGTCGCCGAACTTCGCCGGGGTCAGGCCCGAGACACCCGAGGCCTTCACGACCGCGAGGTCGGTCTTCGCGTCGGTACCGACGACGGTCGCCCGGGCCGTCTTGCCGTTGCTGAACGTCACCGAGAGGCTGCCGCTGCGCGCGGACGCGACCACGTGGTTGTTCGTGAGGATGTAGCCGTCGTCGGTCAGCACCACACCGGAGCCCTCGCCCGAGCCGGTCTTGACCGAGACCACGCTCGGCTGGACGTTCGCGGCGATGGTCGCGAGCGAGGCGCGGTCCACGACCGGAGCCGCCTCGCGGGTCTCGGTCACGCGGACCACGCCGGTCTGGTTGAGGCCGAGCACGGCCGCGGCGCCGATGCCGCCGGAGGCGAGGGAGAGAGCGACCGCCGCCGCCGTGATGGCCACCACCTTGCCGACCCGGCTCGTCCGCGGCTGGGGGTGCGGCTGCGGTGGTACCTCGTACCCGTGCGGTCCGGGTACGGCCCAGGGTGACGGGGCCGGGCCGGACGCCAAGCCGTGGGCTGGTCCCTGGGTCGGGCCCGGAGCGCCGACGGGGGGTTGCGGTGCCGTCGGGGCGTCCGCGAAGCTCGGGTCCCCGGTCCGGGGGTACGACTGCTCCGCCTGGCCAGGCGGTGCCGGCCGGTACGGGTCGCCGTCAGGACGGAAGCTCTCGTTCTCGGTCATGTCTCGACGATTCCGCACCGGTCTGCGGCGGGCCTGGAACAGCGCTGAGAGTTAGCTGAAAATCACGGTACGTTCGGGTGATGCCCATCACGTCGCGTCTGTCCCTCCCCGCCACCGGTACGCCTAACCTGGTCGGATGAGCACGTTCGTGTTGATCCACGGCGGGGGCGGAAGCGGCTGGGACTGGCACCTCGTGGCGGCGGACCTGCGCGCGCGGGGGTACGACGTGGTCGCACCCGACCTGCCCAGCGAGGACGACTCGGCGGGGCTGGAGGAGTACGCCGATCTCGTGGTCGAGGAGATCGGTGACCGGCGGGGCCTGGTGGTGGTGGGCCACTCCTTCGGCGGGTTCACCGTGCCCCTGATCGCCGACCGGCTCCCGGTCGACGCGCTGGTCTTCGTGGCCGGGATGATCCCGCGACCCGGCGAGACACCCGCGGACTGGTGGGCCAACACCGGCTACGTCAGCGGGCCCGGCGACGACGTCTTCTACCACGACGTACCGGCCGAGCTGGCCGCGGAGGCGAGGCGCCGGGAGCGCGGGCAGTCGGAGACGTCCACGAACCGGCCGTGGCCACTGGACGCGTGGCCGGACGTACCGACCGAGGTCGTGATCTGTACCGAGGACAGGCTCTTCCGTCCCGAATTCCTCCGCCGGGTCGCGGCCGAGCGCCTGCGGGTCACCCCGGACGAGATCGCGGCCGGGCACTACGTCACGCTGAGCCGCCCCACGGAGCTCGCCGACCTCCTGGAGACCTACGCGGTCCGGCACTCGGGTGGTGCGTCCTGAGGTCCGCGCGCACCGTCCACAAGGGGCGGATCACCGGGGTGCACCGGTCACGTTGACCCGTAGCGAATAGAGTGAACTGGTCGCGGTGATGTAGAGATGGTTCCGCTGCGCCCCGCCGAACGTCAGGTTCGACACCACCTCGGGCAGGTACAGCTTGCCGATCAGGGTGCCGTCCGGGTCGAAGCAGTGCAGACCGTCGTGGGCCGCGGCCCAGATCCGTCCCGCGGAGTCCAGCCGGAGGCCGTCGAACGTACCGGCGTCGCAGGCCGCGAACACGTCTCCACCCGACAGCCCGCCGGACGAGTCCACAGTGAACTGTCGGATGTGGTCACGGCGGCTGTCCGTGACGTACAGGACCCGCTCGTCGAGGGAGAAGGCCAGCCCGTTGGGGCGGGAGAAGTCGTCTGCCACGACGCGTACCGAGCCGGCCGAAGGGTCGAGCCGGTACACATGGCAGCCGCCGATCTCGCTCGGAGCCTCGCGTCCCTCGTAGGAGCTGTCGATGCCGTAGCTCGGATCGGTGAACCAGATCGAGCCGTCCGAGTGCTCGACCACGTCGTTGGGGCTGTTGAACCGCTTGCCCTCGAAGCGGTCCGCGAGAACGGTGATGCTGCCGTCGTGCTCGGTCCGGGTCACCCGGCGGTTGCCGTGTTCGCAGGAGACCAGGCGGCCCTGCCGGTCGACGGTGTGCCCATTGGCGTAGCCGGCCGGCTGGCGGAAGACGCTCACCGCGCCGCTGGTCTCGTCGTAGCGCAGCATCCGGTCGTTCGGGATGTCGCTGAAGACCAGGTAGCGGCCGGCGGGAAAGTAGGCCGGGCCTTCGGTCCAGCGGCAGCCGGTGTGCAGGCGCTCGATCCAGGCGTCCCCGCCGATGCCGGCGAAGCGCCCGTCGAACTCCTCGAAGCGGGCCGGTAGCGGATCCATCAGGATCGGACCGCCTCGGTGATGACCGGCGGAGACAAGCAGGTCCGTACCGGCTGCAGCACGGCGGCCCCGTTGAACGCGATCGACGCCATCCGACCACCCTCCCGTCACCCGGTCGGCACCGGCAGCGGATACCGTACGCCGGTCAGGTCCTCGGACACCGCCCAGAGCCGCCGAGCCGTCGCCGGATCGGTGGCCGCCCGGTCGGGTTGCACCACGGTCGGCGCACCGCGCAGCTCCCTCCAGCGACTCGGACCGTAGAACTGTCCACCGGAGACATCCGGCGCGGTCGCGGCGTGCAACTGGCTCCGCGCGCCCGCCGCGGCGTCCTGGGCGAACATCATGTTGCCCAGCCTCATGACCGCGGCCCGGAGGCGACCCGGCCCGGTGATCTGCAGGTTCGTCGCCGCGTAGCCGGGGTGCGCGAGCAGGCTGCGGATCGGCACGTCCGCGGCGCGGAGCCGCCGGTCCAGCTCCAGCCCGAAGAGCACGTTGGCGAGCTTCGACTGCGCGTAGAACGTGACCCGGCCGTAGTGCCGCGCCCCGTCGAGGTCGTCGAAGTGGATGGCACCGCCGCGGTGCAGCCCCGAGCTGACCGTCACGACGCGCGCGTCGCGGCCGGCCCGCAGCGTGTCCAGCAGCAGCCCGGTGAGCGCGAAGTGGCCCAGGTGGTTGGTGCCGAACTGGATTTCGAAGCCCTGCTTGGTCAGCGTCCGGGGCGGCATCATGATGCCCGCGTTGTTGATGAGCACGTCGACGCCGAGCCCGCCGGCGATGATCCCGGCGGCGAACTCCCGCACGGAGTCGAGGTCCGCGAGGTCGAGGCGGCGCACCGCGACGGATCCGGCGACCGACGAGGCAGCCGACCGGCCACGATCCAGGTCGCGCACGGCCATCACGACGTGCGCGCCGTGCCCGGCGAGCGCCTGCGTGGTCGCCAGGCCGAGGCCGCTGTTGGCGCCGGTGACGATGAAGGTCCGGCCGCTGAGGTCGGGAAGGGACGTCGCCATGGGCACAGCATGCCTTGTATGGCACTCAGTGTCAAGATTGGCATCCTGTACTGTGACGATGTGCACCGCATCGGGCTCGCCGAACGCAAGCGGCAGGTGGTCCGCGACGAGCTGTCGGCCGCCGCGCTGAAACTCCTCGCGTACCAGGGGTTCGAGGAGACGACCATCGACCAGATCGTGGCGGCCGCCGGCGTGTCCCGGCGTACCTTCTTCCGGTACTTCAGGTCCAAAGAGGACGTGATCATCGAGTTCCTCGCCGAGGTGGGCGAGATGGCCCGCGCGCACCTGGCCGCCCGGCCGGCCGGCGAGGAGCCGGCGGTGGCGCTGAAGAACGCATTCTCCGTCTTCGTCGAGGAGACCGCCCAGCACGAGGAGAAGTCGCTGCGGCTCGCCAAGCTGACCCTGGACACGCCGGCGCTGCGGGCCCGGTACCTCGACCGCCAGGGTGACTGGCAGGCCGCCCTCACCGAGGAGCTGGGGCGCCGGACCGGCGTCGACCCGGCCACCGACATGCGCCCCGCCCTCGCCGCGGGCGTCGCGCTCACCGCGTTCACCACCGCGCTGAGCACGTGGGCTCGCGGCGACGGCCGGGAAAGCTTCGCCGACCTGCTGGACCGGGCGTTCGGGCTCGTCGAGGAGTCACTCCGGATCGGCTGAGTCGACCAGCGGCAGCCGTACCCGGAACGTCGCACCCTCGCCCGCCAGGGTGTCCACCTCGACCGTCCCCTGGTGGGCCGCGACGAGTGCGGCCACGATCGCCAGGCCGAGGCCGGTGCTCGACGGGCCGTCCGCCGGCCGGGTCCGCGCCGCGTCCGCCCGGTAGAACCGCTCGAAAACCCGCTCGGCCTGCTCCGGCGTGAGCCCCGGACCGGAGTCGCACACCTCGAGCACCGCCTCGGAACGGGAGCGGTAGAGGCGTACCGTCACCGGTGTCCCGGCCGGCGTGTGCGTCACCGCGTTGCCCATCAGGTTGCCGACGATCTGCCGCAGCCGGGCGTCGTCCCCGAGCACCACCAGCGGCCCGGCGTCGGTCGCGATGTCCAGCGTGACCCGGCGGTCGGGCGCGACCGCGCCGGCCGCCTGCACCGCGTCCGCCACGATCACCGGCAGCTCGACCGGTGCCAGGTTGAGCGGGCGTTCCCGGTCGAGCCGGGCGAGCAGCAGCAGGTCCTCGACGAGCAGGCCCATCCGGGCCGCCTCGTCCTCGATGCGCCGCAGCAGCTTCGCCGTCTCCTCCTCGCTGCGGGAGGCACCCTGCCGGTACAGCTCGGCGAAGCCCCGGATCGTGGTCAGTGGGGAGCGCAGCTCGTGCGAGGCGTCCGCGACGAACTGCCGCATCCGCTCCTCCGACCGGCGGGCCCGGGTCTCCGACACCTGCGCGGCGATGGCCGCGTCGCGGGCCGCCGACTCGGCCGCCCGGGCCGCGGTCTCCGAACTGGCGCGGGCGGTGAACGCGGCCTCGATCTGCGCGAGCATCGCGTTGAGCGACCGGGCGAGCCGGCCCACCTCGGTCTTCGGGTCGTCGCCCGCCCCCTCGAAGTCCGGTACCCGCCGGGTCAGGTCGCCGTCGCCGATCGCCGCCGCGGTCTGCTCGATGTCGGTGAGCGGGCGCAAGCTGCGCTGCACGATCGTGGCTCCCGCGGCCGCGAGCACGATCAGCACGGAGAGCCCGACCAGGATGTCGATCCAGATCAGCCGGCCGACCGCGTGGTCCACATCGGACAGGCTCTCGGCCACCACGATCACCTGGTCCGAGCCGGTCCGGGTGATGAGCACCCGCCAGCGCGGTTCGCCGTCGGTGGCGGGCACGGTGAACGGCTCGCCCGCCTTGGCGATCGTCTCGTCCAGATCGGACGGTAGGGCCGGCAGGTCGTCCTCGGTCAGTGCCTTGTTGTAGTAGTGGACCCGGGACTGGGTCGGGTCGCGCAGCATGAAGACGAAGTCGCTGGGCAGCTCGCCCGGCTGCGGAAGCACCCCCCGCTGCACCGCGTCCCGGGCCGCGCCGGCGAGCTGGTCGTCGATCCGGTCCACCAGGTAGTCGCGCAGGGCCCACGCGCTGGCCACGGAGATGAGCACGAGCGCGAGCGCGACCAATGCGAGCACCGCCGCGACCAGCTTCACGCGCAGCGGTACGCGCCGGGTGAACTTCTTCACGTCACCGGCTTGCGCAGCACGTACCCGACGCCGCGCAGGGTGTGGATGAGCCGGGGCTCGGTCCTGTCCACCTTGCGGCGCAGGTACGAGATGTACGACTCCACGATGTTGTCGTCGCCGCGGAAGTCGTAGTTCCAGACGTGGTCGAGGATCTGCGACTTGGAGAGCACCCGGCCCGCGTTGAGCATCAGGTACCGGAGCAGCTTGAACTCGGTCGGCGACAGCGAGACCCGGGTGCCACCCCGCCACACCTCGTGGGTCTCCTCGTCCAGCTCCAGGTCGGCGAAGGTCAGCCGGGGTGGCGCCTCGGTCGGATCGTTGGTGCGGCGCAGCACCGCGCGGATCCGGGCGGTCAACTCCTCCAGGCTGAACGGCTTCGTCACGTAGTCGTCCCCGCCCAGGGTCAGCCCGCGGATCTTGTCGTCGGTGCCGTCCCGCGCGGTCAGGAAGACCACCGGGGTACGCACGCCGCCGTCGCGCAGCCGCCGGATGACCTCGAAGCCGTCGAGGTCGGGCAGCATCACGTCGAGCACGACCAGGTCCGGCCGACCGGCCCGGGCCGCGGTGACCGCGTCGGAGCCGGTCATCGCGGTCGAGACGTCGAAGCCGGCGAACCGCAGGCTCGCCGAGAGCAGCTCGAGGATGTTCGGGTCGTCCTCGACCACGAGCAGCCTCGCCTCAGCCTGGGTGCCAGCCATCCCCATATTCAAGCCCAGCGCGCTGGAGCCGACCTGACGTTCTGCTGAGAAAAAGCTGAGAGCTACGGCGTAGGTCACCGTAGATCGACCATCGTCAGTCAAAGGCGCGGCCAGCGACTTTATCGCAGCGCCCGGCGCAGCTCGACGAGGACGGTGTCCAGGGCGCGACCGATGGCGCGGACGGCGTTGTCGTCGATCTTCACGCCACGGATGATCCGGCGCAGCTCGGTGTTGAACTCCAGCAGCCGCCGCTCCAGTTCGGCGCCGGCCGGCGCGGTCGGTGCCGACCCGGCCGATGCCGACCCGGCCGGTGCCGACCCGGCCGGCGGTGGCACGCCCGTCCACGGGCGCGACGGCGGCGCCGCCCGGCCGGCCGAGGTCTCCCGCGCCGCCTCGCGCAGCTCCCGCTTGATGTCCTTGACCGAGCCGTGCACCTGGTCCTGGATCTCGAACGCCAGCCTGGCGAGGTCGTGGACGGATGCGCCGATGTCGCGTTCCAGCTCGGCCAGCTCTCTGGACCGGGCGCGCAGCTCGGCCCGGCCGGCGTCGGTGATCTCGTAGACCTTGCGACCGCCGGCCGCGGTGTGCGTGACCAGGCCCTCCGCCTCGAGCCGGGCGAGCCGGGGGTAGATCGTGCCGGCGCTCGGCGCGTACAGGCCGAGGAAGCGCTCCTCGAGGAGCCGGATCAGCTCGTACCCGTGCTTGGGGCTCTCGGCGAGCAGCTTGAGCAGGTAGAGCCGCAGTCGACCGTGGCTGAAGACCGCCGTCACGACTCGTCACCCACCGGGCGGGCGAGCAGGGCGATCCCGCCGGACGTACTGCTCACCCACAGCCTGCCCGCGTCGTGCCCGAGCACGCCGCGGACGTCCTTGATGCCGAAGAGGCCTTGTTCGACCGGCAGTTCGGGGAACGCGCTGGTGATCCGACCCGATGTCGTATGCAGGTGTACCAAGAGGTTGCTGTCCTCGCGGACGCGTACCGTGATGTCGCCGGACGTGGTGTTGAGCCGGATCTCGCTGCCGACCGGGTTGTCCAGGTCGCAGGTGATCGAGCCGGAGACGGTCGTGCCGCGGATCCGCCCGGCGGTGCTGTCCGCGAGCGTCAACTCACCGGAGATCGTCTCCATGGTCAGGTCGCCGGCGACCCCGACCGCCTCGACCGGCCCGGAGACCAGCTTCGCGTGCACCGCCCCGGCCATGCCGAGCAGCGTGATGCGCCCGGACGTGACGTTCACGGAGAGGCGCTCGGACAGCCCGGAGGCGACCACCGAGCCGTCGACCAGGTGCAGGTCGGCCGCTGTGGCGCCGGGAACGGCGATGGACACGTCGGCCCGGTACCGCCGCCCGAACTGGCCGAACCACCAGAGGACGCCGGGCCACGAGAACACCCGCTCGTGCCGGATGGTCAGCACGCCGTCGACGCACTCCACGATCAGCGGCTTGCGCCCGACCCTGGTGACCTCGACGCGGGCCGGGCCGTCGGTGCCGACTACGTTCACCCGTCCGGAGATCAGCTGGACGTCCAGCCGGGTCACCGGCTGGTCCACCGTCAACCGCTGCGGGTCGGCCACCGTCCACCGCGCCATCGCCGCCTCCTGCGTACACCCCACGACCAGTATCGCGATGTATCTTAACAGGAGACGCGATACATCGCGATAGACCTACGCCGGCGGCGCGGCCAATGCAGAGTACCGGGTGTCGATCGGGTGAACGGACTACCGTGGCGCGATGGTCGGATACTCCGGGACGCCGCTGATCCGCAAGCTCGGCATCGCCGCCGGGTACGCGGTGCTGCTGGACGGCGCGCCGGCCGGGTTCACCCTGGGCGAGCTGCCCGAGGGGGTCTCGCCGCACCGGCGCGCGGGCTCCGGCCCGTACGACGTGATCCTGTGTTTCTGCCCTGAGCTGGCGCGGCTCGCGCGGCGCTGGCCCGCGCTGCACCCGCTGACGACGGCGGCCGGGGCACTCTGGATCGCGTGGCCCAAACGCGGCTCGGGGCTGGTGACGGACCTGACCGAGAACGCGGTCCGCGACTACGCGCTGGCACACGGCCGGGTCGACGTGAAGGTCTGTGCCATAGACGAGGTCTGGTCCGGCCTCAAGCACGTCATCCGCACTCGAGACCGGACCTGACCTACTCGTCGTTACCTACAGGGGCGGGAACGCGTTCGCCATCAGCTGCGCGAACTGGGCCGGGAACCAGTGTCCGGACAGCGGGGAGTTGGGCAGTGCCCCGGTCATGCTGTTTCCGTTGCGTACGTTGCCACCGTAGGTGGGGTCGCACATCCGGTCGAAGCCCTTGCCTTCGTCGTTCGGGATGGCGGTGCTGGATCCGTCGGACTCGCCCGGCGGCTTGATCCAGACATAGGCGTCGATGCCGGACGCAGGTGCCGCCCGCGGACGCTCGCCGAGGCCGGCGCCGGCCTGGTTGCACCAGTTACCCTTGTGGATACGCCGGTCGATCCGCGACTGGTTCACGAACGTGTTCGGGTCGGTCGAGGTGCTCGGTGCGGTGGGCCGGTTGGCGCTGGTGCCGGTGCCCTGGGCGCACGGCGTGACCACGCAGTTGCCCCAGCCGTTGCGCGAGGTGTCGATCAGCATGCCGATGCCGTCCGAGCCGCCGCCGGTGAACCCGGCCGAGATCAGCTGGTTCCGGAACGCCTGGGCGAACGCCAACTCCTCGTTGTACCGGTTGAAGTCGATCCAGGTGGTCTGCCGCAGCTGCTCGGTGATCGGGCCGACGAACTGTTCGGTCAGCGCCGAGTAGTTGGCGGTGTTGGTGATGAAGCCGTGCACGAGGGTCTGCCAGTTGGTGACACCTGAGGCGACCGCGGCGTTGCGCATCATGGTCGCGGTGGCGCCGAAGTTGTCGTCCCAGCCGATCCAGCCGTGGTGCGCGGCGTCGATGTAGTTGTACACGTTCGGCAGCGCGCCGAGGCGGGCCAGCGCGTAGCCGACACCGTTCACGTAGCCACCGTTGTTCAGCATCGTGGTGCACAGATCGGTGGCGGTCGGCCGGCCGGCGACGTTGGTCACCAGGTTCGGCAGCGAGTCGATCTCGATGACCGCGACGATCCGCAGGTTCGCGTAGGCGGGCCGGCCGAAGATCTCGGCGATCGGGTCGATGTACTGGCTCTGGTAGATCGGCAGGTCGTCCGGTCCCAGCTCGCCGTTGGAGGCCAGCGCGGAACAGTCACGGCCGGGCAGGTTGTAGATGACGATCTGGATCACCATCGCGCTCGCGCCGTTCGCCGCGTCCTGGGCGACCGCCTCGTCGAGGTGCGCGGCGAGGCCCCGGGCACCGGTGGTACCGGTGATCGCGGCCCTGCGGTCCATCCACACGCCGGTCGGCTGGTTGGCGATCCGGCTGCCGCCGGGCTCGGCCGCCGCGCGGGCGCGCCAGTCCGGGTTGTTGTAGACGGTGGCGCCCACGTACGGGTTGTTGACCTTGCCGGTGGTGGCGCCCTGCCGGCTGATCGTGAACGAGGCCGACGTGTGGCCGGTCGCCGCCGCGGCAAAGGACGAGCTGGCCGCCGTGGTGCCGGCCGCGACCGTGCAGGACGCCGTGGCGCTGGCCGCGCCCGAGGCGATGGTCACGCTCGCCGGGCAGGTGACGACCGTGCTGCCGGAGCGGGTGAGGGTCACCGTCACCGCGCCGGTGGAGCCGGTACGGCCGATGGTGACCGAGGCGGTGGTGCCGCCGGCCACCGTCTGGCTGGCCGGGGTGGCGCTCAGCGCCGGGTTGGTGGTCGCGCTGCGGCTGATGGAGAAGCTCGCCGAGGTGTGGCCGGTCGCCGCCGCCGTGAAGGTCGACGTCGCCGCCGTGGTACCGGCCGCGACCGTGCAGGACGCCGTGGTGCTGGCCGCGCCGGCGGCGATGGTCACGCTGGCCGGGCAGGTGACGACCGTGCTGCCGCCACGGGTGAGGCTCACGGTCACCGCGGAGGTGGTCGCGCCGGAGCGTCCGATCGTCACCGAGGCGTTGGCGCCACCGGCCACCGTCTGGCTGGCCGGGGTGGCGCTCAGCGCGGGCGTACCGCCGCCACCGTTGCACGTCGTGCCGTTGAGCGTGAACGTGGTCGGGATCGCGTTGGTGCCGCTGAACGTGCCGTTGAAGCCGACGTCGAACCGCTGACCGGTGGCGAGGTTGCGGTTCCAGTCCGCGTTGCTGGAGATGGTGACCTGCGTGCCGGACTGGGCGAAGGCCACCGGCCAGCCGCCCTGGACCTGCTGGTTGCCGGAGAAGTTGAACACCAGCGACCAGCCGCTGATCGGGTCACCGGTGTTGGTGATGGCGATGTTCGCGCCGAAGCCGGGGCCGCCGGTGTTCTCCCACGACTTGGTGTACGTGACCGAACAGCCGGGCGCCGCGTAGGCCATGGTCGGGATGGCGACGATCCCGCCCGCCATCAGAGCGCCTGCCGCGACCAGCGTCAGACTTCTCCGCCGGCCGGACAATCGTGTGAATAGCTTCATGCCAGTGAATCTCCTTGACCGGAGTCTGCGGCGCCCGATCATCGGCCGGGCGTCCTGGTATGGGGGTGAGGCCGCAACGAACGGCCCGGTATCAACGAACGTCGCCCGGTCGCGATGACCGGATGCCCTCGACGTTGCGCGGTCTGGCTCCCTGCGCAGTGCGGTCATTTTCGCATGGGAGCGCTTCCATCACAACACCTTGCGGGTTCCCTGCTTCGACGCTGACCTATCTGCGAGACTTTGATCGTTTCAAATACTTGCAGATAGGCCGGCGTCTACAGATAGTGACGGCGGCGCAGCCGGTCCTTCTCGTACCCCTCCCGCGCACCGGGAGCGTCCACTGTGGAGCGCTGACCTGGCCGATGTGGCGCCGGGCGCCCGGCTGATGCGGACGGCCCGGATCAGCGCCTCCGGCCGTCCGTCGAGCCGGGTGTGACCGTCCACCCGGGACACCGGCAGCGGCTCCACGAGCGCCTTCAGCCCGTGGCTCGCGGGCGCGGTGGTGGCCTTCGCGCACGACTCCAGCGCGGACCCGGTCGCCGGGTCGGCCGGGTCGGGTCGGCCGGGTCGGGTCGGCCGGGTCGGCCGGGTCGGGTCGGCCGACCCGGCGACCGGGTCGTCGGCGTGTGCGGCACCGATCCGTCCCACGCCGACGAGTCCGACCCGCATTGCTGACCCCCGTCAGCCGTCAAGTCGCTACCGTGATTCCAGCGCCGGTACGGACGCCATGTCAAGACTTTGTCCAGACATTAAGGAGAACGGTGACGAGCCCACTCTCCATCAGCCTCGACCGGGCCAGCCCGGTGCCGTTGTACTTCCAGGTCGCACAGCAGATCGAGGCATTGATCGACGAGGGCGCGCTACAGCCCGGCGCGCGGCTGGACAACGAGATCCTGCTCGCCGACCAGATGGGGCTGTCCCGGCCGACGATGCGCCAGGCGATCCAGTACCTCGTGGACAAGGGCCTGCTGGTCCGCAAGCGTGGCGTCGGTACCCAGGTGGTGCACGGCCTGGTCAAGCGCCCGGTCGAGCTGAGCAGCCTCTACGACGACCTGCGGCACGGCAACCAGACGCCGACCACGCAGGTGCTGGCGGCGGCGCTCGTCCCGGTCCAGGACGACATCGCGGTCGCGCTGCGGCTGCCGCCCGGCACCCCGGTCGTCGCACTCGAACGGCTGCGCTGCGCGCGCGGCGAGCCGCTCGCCATCATGCACAACTGGCTGCCGACCGGGCTGGCGGATCTCGACCGGGACCGGCTGGAGCGGCACGGACTCTACGAGCTGTTGCGAGCGGCGGGGGTACACATGCGGGTGGCGTCGCAGCGCATCGGCGCCCGTGCGGCGACCGTGGCCGAGGCCAAGCTGCTCTCCGAACGCCGCGGGGCACCGCTGCTGACGATGACCCGGACCACGTACGACGACAACGGGCGCCCGGTGGAACACGGGTCACACGTGTACCGTCCGGCGCTGTACAGCTTCGAGATGGCCCTGGTGGAGCGATAACCTGCTGTAGTGATCATCGGGGCGCGGTTCAACGGACCGCCGGGAACGGGCAACGGCGGCTACTGCTCGGGGGTGTTCGCGGACGCGGCCGGACTGGCCGACGCGACGGTGACCCTGCGCCAACCGCCGCCGCTGGAGGTACCGCTGGACGTCCGGCCGTCCGGTGCCGGGATCGCGGTCTACGCGCCGGACGATGGGCTCGTGGCGGAGGTGGCTCCGGCGGCCTCGCCCTCGACGTCGGTCGCGCCGGTCTCCTTGGCCGCGGCGCGGGCGGTGTCCGCCTCGTACCCCGGCTTCGTCGACCACCCCTTCCCCACCTGTTTCGTGTGTGGTCCCGAGCGGCCGGACGGGCTGCGCATCTTCCCCGGCATGCTGTCCGACGGCCGTACCGCCGCCGTGTGGACGGTGCCGGCCGACGTCACCATGGCAACCGCCTGGGCGGCGCTCGACTGCCCCGGCGGGTGGACGATCGTCGCACCGGGCCGGCCGTACGTGCTGGGACGCATGACCGGTTCGGTGCGCGCGGTACCGGAGGCGGGCTCGGAGTGCGTCGTGGTCGGCGAGCTGGTCTCCGTCGACGGCCGCAAGGCGCACGTCCGCACGGCGCTCTACGCCGCCATCCCCAACGGCGGCGGGGCGCCGCCTGACGGCGGGGCGCCGCGATCAGGCGGGGCGCCGCCTGACGGCGAGGCGCCGCTTGCGGCCGCCACCGCCGTCTGGCTCGCGATCTAGAAGACTTCCGGTTGCCAGGGCAACCGAAAGTCTTCTAGATCTGCAAGACTCGCGCGGTGCTGACCGACCGCGGGCGCCTGCCGGGGGACGGCGCGTCGGCGTGGGAATGGTTGCTCTTCGAGCAGTCGGGCATCGTCACCACGAGGCAGGCCGAGGCGCACCTTGGCCGGCCGCGGGTCCGGCACCTTGTCCAACGCGGCACATGGCGGTCGATCTGTCGAGGCGTCATCGCCGCCCAAGCCGGACCGCTGACCCGCCCCCAGCACCTCTGGGTCGCGGTTCTCGCCGCGGGCAAGAGTGGCGTACTGGGCGGACTGGCCGCGGCGATCGACGGCGGTCTTCGGCGGATGCGGTCGGAGCGCATCGACATTCTGGTACCGCCGGGCGGCACGTACCCCGATCTGCTGCGCCGCCTTCCGCCTGACCTGCCCGCCGTCTTCGTACACCGCACCGCCACGTTGCCGGAGGAGCACGTGCAGGCGGGGACGCCGGCTCGCACCACGATGCCGCGCTCGCTCGTGGACGCTGCCGGCTGGGCTCGTACCGGCGATGAGGCCAGGAGAATCCTCGCGATGGGCTGCCAGCAACGCCTCGCCATGGCCGACGAGTTGCTCGCCGTCGCCGGTCAGTTGCCGCGCATCCGGCGGCACCGGCTGATCGTCGAGACGGCCGCCGACCTCGCCGGCGGCGGAGCTGAGGCGCTCTCCGAGATCGACGTCGTCCGGCTGTGCCGGCGGGCGAAGCTGCCGGGCCCCGGATCTGCAGGAGCGGCGCGTCGACGCGGCCGGCCGCACCCGCTACCTCGACGCGTACTGGCGGCACTGGAAGCTGCACGTGGAGGTGGACGGCGCGCACCACACGACGCGGCGCAGTGGCAGGCGGACATGGCCCG
>Ga0209481_10000051_pt1 | contig 58151 bp, 36 predicted proteins | sample SoiMetdeltSBSDD3_FD_187598 | JGI IMG/M metagenome (GOLD analysis project Ga0209481, IMG submission 187598) | Bulk soil microbial communities from a Populus tree surrounding site in Tennessee, USA - Soil MetaG P. deltoides SBSDD3 (SPAdes) (version 2) | ecosystem: Environmental > Terrestrial >...
CTGGGTGGTGGACGCGTTCGTCCGCTCGGCGCCGATCTGGCCGGTAAGCCAGTACGTGATGAGGTCCGGGATCAGCAGCAGGGTCCGGGCGGCCCGCAGTGCCGCGCTGCCGCTCGCCGCCACGAGCTGGACCAGCGTGTTGAACGGCAGGAACTGTACCCCGGTCGTCGCGTAGATCTCGGCCGCCGGCACCGACCGCAGCACGTCCTCCAGCACGCCGTGGGTGCGGGTGTCCCGGTAGTGCACCGGGTTGCCCAGCAGCCTGCCGTCCGCGTCGAGCAGTCCATAGTCGACACCCCAGGAGTCCACGCCGACCGAGTCGACGGGCCCGGCCGCGCGCAGCCCGTCGAGCACGCCGCGGAAGATGCGCAGCGCGTCCCAGTAGAGCGTGCCGCCGGCAAAGACCGGTACGTTGTCGAACCGGCCCACCTCGGCGAGGGCGAGCGTCTCCGGCCCGACCTCGGCCCGGATCACCCGCCCGCTGGCGGCACCCAGATCGACCGCGGCGACGGCCCGGGTCATCGGAGGAACGCCGCGGCCACCCCGGCGTCGACCGGGACATGCAGGCCGGTCGTGTGGGACAGCTCCCCGGCGGTGAGCACGAACACCGCGTTCGCCACGTGCTCGGCCAGCACCTCCCGCTTGAGCAGGGTGCGCTTGGCGTAGAACGCGCCCAGCTCGTCCTCGGGTACGCCGTAGACGGCGGCCCGTTGCGCGCCCCAGCCACCGGCGAAGATGCCCGAGCCGCGGACGACGCCGTCCGGGTTGACCCCGTTGACCCGGATGCCGTGCCCGCCCAGCTCGACGGCGAGCAGCCGGACCTGGTGCGCCTGGTCGGCCTTTGCCGCGCCGTACGCGACGTTGTCCGGCCCGGCGAAGACCGCGTTCTTGCTGGCGATGTAGACGATGTCGCCGCCCATTCCCTGGTCGATCATGACCCGGGCGGCCTCGCGGGAGACGAGGAACGAGCCGCGCGCCATCACGGCGTGCTGGATGTCCCAGTCCTGTGTGGACGTCTGCGTCAGCGGCTTCGAGATGGACAGGCCGGCGTTGTTCACGACCAGGTCGACGCCGCCGAACGCCAGTATCGCCGCCGCCACCGCGGCGCGGACCGCGTCCTCGTCGGTGACGTCCACGGTGACCGGCACCGCGACGTCGGTGTCCCCCAGCTCGCCGGCGACCCGGTCGGCGGCCGGGGCGTCCCGGTCGGCCAGGACCACGCAGGCGCCCTCGGCGGCGAGCCGGTGCGCGATGGCCCGGCCGATCCCGGAACCGGCACCGGTGACGAGCGCGACCCGGGTGGCCAGCGGCTTCGGCTTCGCCATCCGGGCCAGCTTGGCCTCCTCCAGCGCCCAGTACTCGATGCGGAACTTCTCCGACTCGTCGATCGGCACGTACCGGGAGACGGCCTCGGCGCCCCGCATCACGGTGATCGCGTTGAGGTAGAACTCGCCGGCGACGCGGGCGGTCTGCTTGTCCCGCCCGAAGCTGAACATGCCGACGCCGGGGACGAGCACGATGGCCGGGTCGGCGCCGCGCATCGGCGGCGAGTCGGCGGTCGCGTACCGCTCGTAGTATGCGGTGTAGTCCGACCGGTACCCGGCGTGCAGCTCCCGCAGCCGGGACACCACGTCGGCCAGGTCCGCGGTCGGCGCCAGGTCCAGCACGAGCGGCCGTATTTTGGTCCGCAGGAAGTGGTCCGGGCACGAGGTGCCCAGCGCGGCGAGCCGGGGATGGTCGGCCCGGGACAGGAAGTCCAGCACCGGCGCGGCGTCGGTCAGGTGGCCGACCTGCGCGCGGTCGGTGGAGGCGAGGCCGCGCAGCAGCGGGGCCAGCGCGGCGGCCCGGGCCCGGCGCTCGGGCTCCGGCAGCGGCTGGTAGCCCGGCAGCACCGGACCGAACGGCTCCGGCCGGCCGCGCTCGGCGATGAACCCCTGGGCGGTACGGATGATCTCCAGCGAGTGGGCTTCGCACTCGTCGCTGCTGCCGCCCCACGCGGTGATGCCGTGCCCGCCGAGGATCACCCCGATCGCCTCGGGGTGGGCCCGCCGGACGGCGGCGATGTCCAGCCCGAGCTGGAATCCCGGACGCCGCCACGGCACCCAGACCACCCGGTCGCCGAAGCACTCCTTGGTCAGCGCCTCGCCGTCGGCGGCGGTGGCGAGCGCGATGCCGGCGTCCGGGTGCAGGTGGTCGACGTGCGGGGCGTCGACGAGCCCGTGCATGGCGGTGTCGATGGACGGCGCGGCACCGCCCTTGCCGTGCAGGCAGTAGTCGAAGGCGGCGACCATCTCGTCCTCGCGCTCGACGCCCGGGTAGGCCTCCACGAGGCAGCGCAGCCGGTCGAGCCGGAGCACGGCGAGGCCGGCCGGGGTCAGCGTACCGAGGTCGCCACCGGATCCCTTGACCCACAACAGCTCCACCGGCCGGCCGGTCACCGGGTCGACCGCCGGACCCTTCGCCGAGGTATTCCCGCCGGCGTAGTTGGTATTACGCGGATCCGCGCCGAGCCGGCGGGACCGGGCCACCAGCTCGTCCACAGTGGAGGGCAGCATCAGGCCCCCCAGCCCGCCTGGTCGCCGCCGACCCGCCCGGTGCGGATCTTCTCGAAGTACCCGGACCGCCGGTACGCGTCGATCGGGTCGGGGTCGAGGCCCAGGTCCTCACGCAGCTCGCGCAGCAACGGGCGGACGTCGGTGTGGTACGCGTCCATCAGCACCGCGTTGGCGCCGAGCACGTCCCCGCCGTCCTGCGCGGCGCGCAGCGCGGCGTGGTCGACGAGCAGCGCCTTGGCCGTGGCCTCCTGCACGTTCATCACCGAGCGGATGACCGCCGGGATCTTCGGTTCGATGTTGTGGCACTGGTCGAGCATGAACGCGATGCCCGCGGCCGGCGCGAGCGCGTCGGCGAGCACGATCTCGTGCATGATCCGGAACAGCTGGAACGGGTCGGCCGCGCCGACCATCAGGTCGTCGTCGGCGTAGAAGCGGGAGTTGAAGTCGAACGCGCCGAGCTTGCCGGCGCGCAGCAGGAACGCGACGATGAACTCGATGTTCGTGCCGGGCGCGTGGTGGCCGGTGTCGATGACCACCTGGGCCCGGTCGCCGAGCTCGACGCAGTGCGCGTAGGCGGTACCCCAGTCCGGCACGTCCGTCATGTAGAACGCCGGCTCGAACAGCTTGTACTCCAGGAGCATCCGCTGCTCGCCGCCGAGCCGGTGGTACGCCTCCCGCAGCGCGGCCGCGAGCCGGTCCTGCCGGGTACGCACATCGTCCTGGCCCGGGTAGTTGGTGCCGTCGGAAAACCACAGCTTCAGGTCGCGCGACCCGGTGCGGTCCATCACGTCCACGCACTCCAGCAGGTGGCCGATGGCCTTGCGGCGTACCCCCGGATCGGGGTTGGTCACGCTGCCGAGCTTGTAGTCGTTGTCCTGGAAGACGTTGGCGTTGATCGTACCCAGCGCGATGCCCTGCCCGGCCGCGAACGAGGCCAGGTCGGCGTAGTCGTCCACCAGGTCCCACGGGATGTGCAGCGCCACGGTCGGCGCCACCCCGGTGAACCGGTGCACGGTCGCCGCGTCCTCGACCTTCTCGTACGGGTTGCGGGGCACACCCTCCTGGGGGAACACCTTGAACCGGGTCCCCGAGTTGCCGTACGCCCAGGATGCAGTCTCGATGCGCTGTCCCCGCAGCGCCTCGGTGACCCGCGCCCGGGTGGCCGGCGCGACGTCGGTCATCGTCCGTCTCCCAGCTGATCGTCCAGGTTGAACACTTCGGTGAGTACGTGCATGTGCCGGTCCGGCCGGCCGCCGACGAAGAACTCGGCCATCTCCGCCTGCCAGCGCGCGTTGACGTCGGTCGCGTCCATCCCGGCCAGGGCCGCGTCGAAGTCGTCGGTGAGCAGGTAGCCGACGAGCAGCCCGTCCTCCCGCAGGAAGAGCGAGTAGTCCCGCCAGCCGGTGTCCCGCAGCGCGGCCAGCATCTCCGGCCAGACCTGGGCGTGGCGGCGCCGGTACTCCTCGATCCGCTCCGGTCTGACCTGGAGCGTGAAACAGATCCGGCGCACGCCACACCTCCGGTGGTCCTAGAAGTTGAACTGGTCGATATTGCTCGCATTGAATGTGAACGGGTCACCCAGCACGACGGTAGCGTCCTTGCCCACGGTGAACTCGCCGAGCTTGCCGGCTTTGAACGTGTCGCCTTCCTTGCCGGTGATCATGCCGGAGGCGAGCGAGGCGCCGGCGTACGCCGCGAGGTAGCCGAGGTCGGCCGGGTTCCACAGGGCGAACGACTTGACCGTGCCGTCCTTGACGTACGCGCGCATCTGGTTCGGTGTGCCCAGCCCGGTCAACTGGACCTTGCCCTTGTACGTCGAACCGGAGAGGTACCGGGCGGCCGCCGCGACGCCGACCGTCGTCGGTGAAATGATCCCCTTGAGGTTCGGGTGCTTGGCGAGCAGGGCCTGCGCCTCCGCGAACGACTTCTGGTCCTCGTCATCACCGTAAACAGTATCGACGAGCTTCAGCTTGCTGTTCTCCGGCTCGGCCAGCTCGGTCTTCATCATCTCGATCCAGGCGTTCTGGTTGGTGGCGTTGGCGGTCGCCGACAGGATCGCGATCTCACCACCGTCCGGGCCGATCGCCTCCGAGATCAGCTTGATCTGCGACGTGGCGATGCCGTCCGCGGTGGCCTGGTTGATGAACAGGTCCCGGCACGACGGGTTGGTGTCCGAGTCGTACGTGACGACCTTCGCGCCGGCCTGGCGGGCCTCGTTGAGCGCGCCGCAGATGGCGTCCTTGTCGTTCGCCGAGACGACGATGACGTTGGTGCCCTGCTGCGACAGCGTGTTGATGTAGCTCACCTGCGCCGACGGGCTCGCCTCGGACGGCCCGGTCTGGCTGTACGAGCCCTTGAACTCCTCGACGGCCACCTTGCCGCCCTTGTTGTCCGAGGTGTCGAAGTACGGGTTGTTGACCTGCTTGGGCAGGAAGGCGATCTTCAGACCTTCCTTGATGGAGGTGGCGGTGCCGCCCTGGCCGGTACCGTTGCTGTCGGTACCGTCGTCGGCGCAGGCGGAGACCGAGAAAGCCAGCGCGGCCAGCGCGGCGAGGACGCCGCTGGAAGCGACGCGCGGGCGTGAGGTGCCAGATCTCATCATGTTTCCTCTCCGGGGTTGGGGGTAGCGGTGGTGACTGGCGGCCCGCCAATGGCCCGCCGCCGGCGCAGGCGTTCCCGGGCCCGGCCGGCCAGGTTCGGTCCGACGACCGATGCGATGAGCAGGGAGCCGGTGACGATCGTGAGCGTGTTCGCCGGCACGTAGGCCAGCTGCAGGACGTTGCGCAGCGTGCCGAGCAGGGCGACGGCGGCCAGGACGCCGAGCAGCGCGCCGCGGCCGCCGAAGATGGAGACCCCACCGAGCAGCACCGCGGCGACGACCGCGAGTTCGAGGCCGGTGCCGTTGTCGGCGCGGGCGCTGGCGAACCGCAGCGTCCAGAAGACGCCGGCGAGCGCGGACATCGCGCCGGTGACGACGAAGAGCCAGAACTTGGTGCGCCCGACCGAGATCCCGGAGAACCGGGCGGCCTCGGCGTTGTTGCCCATGGCGTAGAGCGACCGCCCGATCGGGGTCGCGTGCAGCACCAGACCGACGACCACGGCGAGCGCGCCGACCACGAGGATCATCCAGGGGATCACGGTGCCCGGGATCGGCCGGATGGCGCCGGTGGTCCACGACTGCGGGTAGTTCGCCACGGCGCGGTCACCGAGGACCACGTACGCCAGCCCACGGTAGAGCGCGAGCGTGCCGATCGTCACCGCCAGCGACGGGAGGCCGAACCCGGTGACGAACAGCCCGTTGATCGCGCCGAGCAGGGCACCGAGCACGACGGCCACCGCGATGACGAGCGGCAGCGACGTGACGCCCCAGAGCCACAGCTGCCCGACCGTGACGCAGGTGAGACCGAGCACGCTCGCGACCGACAGGTCGATCTCGCCGGTGATGACGACGAGGGTCAGCGGCAGCGCGATCAGCGCGATCGGGATCGCCTCCAGCGTGACGAACCGCCAGAACCGCGGGCTGGCCGCGCCGTCGACGGTGACGGCGCCGACGACCGCCACGAGGACGAGGGCGAGGAGGACGACGGCGTCCCACGATCCGAAGACCGAGCGGACGCGGGTGGCAGTCGGGTCAGCCATGTGAGCTCCTGCCCCGCAGGCGGCGGGCGACCCGGATGGCGAGCGCCCGGTCGAGCCCGATCGCGGCGAGGATCAGCGCGCCGACCGCGGCCCGTTGCCAGAACGGGTTGATCCCGAGAACGGGCAGCGCGCTGGCGATGGTGGTGAGCAGGACGGCGCCGAGCGCGGCCCCGTACACCGAGCCGCTGCCGCCGAAGATGGCCACGCCCCCGACCACCACCGCGGCGACGACGTTCAGCTCCGAGTTGATGCCGGCGTTGGCGTCGAGGGTGCCGAACCGGGCGGCGTGCAGGACCCCGGCCAGCCCGGCGAGCGCACCGCTGGCCACGAACGCGAAGAACACCCGCCGGCCGACCGGGATGCCGGAGAGCCGGGCGGCGTCCGGGTCGGAGCCGATCGCGTAGAGTTCCCGGCCGCCGCGGTAGGAGCGCAGGTAGAACCCGGCCACGACGAGCACCACGACGGCGACGAGGGTGAGCAGCGGGATCCCCAGGACGGTGTCGTTGCCGAGCCGCAGGAACCCGTCCGGCATGTCGGCCGCGTTGATCTGCCGGCCACCGGCCCAGCGGTAGTCGATGCCGCGGAACACGTACAGCGTGCCCAGCGTGACGACGAGCGCGGGCACCCGGGCCGCGGCGATCAGGCCGCCGTTGACCGCGCCGCAGATCGCGCCGAGGACGAGCCCGACCAGGACCGCGACCGGGATCGGCAGGCCCGGCGAGGCGACGAACAGGCTGCCGGTCGCGAACGCGGACAGGCCGAGGATCGAGCCAACCGACAGGTCCACGTTCCGGGTGATCACCACGACCGCCTGCCCGACCGCGAGGATCGCCAGGATGGTCGAGCCGAGCAGCAGGTCCTTGATGCTCTGCGCGCCGAGGAAGCGCGGGTTCGCGATCGCGGTCACCGCGACCAGCAGGCCCAGCGCGAGCAGGATGCCGAGCTCACGGACCAGGAACACCCGGTTGACGAGGCGGGCCCCGCCGGAGGTACGGGCCGGGCGCGCGGTGGTGGCCTCGACGGCGGTCACCGCGGATCCGCCCCGGTCGCGGCGAGCATCACCGACTCCTGGTCGGCGCGCCCGCGCGGGATCTCCGCCACCAGCCGGCCCTCGTGCATGACCAGCACCCGGTCGGCCATGCCCAGGACCTCGGGCAGCTCGCTGGAGACCATCAGGACGGCGACGCCGTCCGCGGCGAGGCGGGACAGCAGCCGGTGGACCTCGGCCTTGGTGCCCACGTCGATGCCGCGGGTCGGCTCGTCCACGATGAGCACGCGCGGCTCGGTCGAGAGCCACTTGGCGAGGACGAGCTTCTGCTGGTTGCCGCCGGAGAGCGTCCAGACCGGGTCGCCGAGCCGGGCCGCCTTCACCCGCAGCCGGTCGGTCCAGGTCCGGGCGGAGCGCCGCTCGGCGGCGCCGGTGAGCAGGCCGAGCCGGCTGAGCGACCAGCGCCGCGGCAGCGTCGCGTTGCGAGCCACCGACAGCTCCATGACCAGGCCCTGCTGGCGGCGGTCCTCGGGGACGAGCGCGAGCCCGGCCGCGATGGCCCGGGTCGTACCGCCGGCCAGCCGCCGGCCGTCGACGAGGACCTCACCGCGGTCGTACCGGTCGATCCCGAACACGGCCCGGATCACCTCGCTGCGCCCGGCGCCGACGAGCCCGGCGAGGGCCACGATCTCTCCACTGTGGACCGTGAAGCTGACGTCGGCGAAGACCCCCTGCCGGGTCAGGCCGCGGACCTCGAGGCGCGGCTCGGCGGCGGTGGTGTCCTCCTTCGGGTACAGGGAGGAGACCTCGCGGCCGACCATCCGCCGGACGAGTTGCTCGATGGTCAGCGCATCCACCGGATCGGTGGAGACCCAGTGCCCGTCGCGCATGACGGTGATCCGCTGGCACAGCGCGAAGACCTCGTCGAACCGGTGCGAGATGAACAGCACCGCGGCGCCGGCGTCCCGGACCGAGCGGGCGACACCGAAGAGCCGCTCGACCTCGACCCCGGACAGGGCCGCGGTCGGCTCGTCCATCACCAGGATCCGGGCGTCGAACGAGAGCGCCTTGGCGATCTCGACGAGTTGCTGGTCGGCGATGGACAGCCCGCGCGCCGGCCGGTCCGGGTCGAGGTGGACGCCGAGCCTGGCGAACAGCTCGCCGGCGCGGGTCCGCATCGCGGCGGTGTCGATCCGGCGCAGGCTGCGTTGCGGCTGGCGGCCCATGAAGATGTTCTCCGCGACGCAGAGATCGGGGAACAGCGTCGGCTCCTGGTAGATCACCGCGATCCCGGCGGCCCGCGCGTGCGCCGGGCCGGCGGGCACGAGCGGCTGCCCGTCGAGGGTCAGCGTGCCGGCGTCCGGCGGGTGGGCGCCGGCCAGGATCTTCACCAGCGTGGACTTGCCGGCCCCGTTCTCGCCCACCAGCGCGTGGATCTCACCGGGATACAGGTCGAGGCGGACGTCCCGGAGCGCCGCGACGGCGCCGAACGACTTGCTCACGCCACTGAGGGCTAGCAGCGGTGGGCTCACCGGGGGCTCCGATCTGGCGACACCGATCATGAAACGTTTCATCCGCCGATGCCGACGACGGTAGAAGTCGACCTGAGACCGCGTCAAGGCTTTCGGTTCGGTATCCGAAATTGTTACCTTCCCTGCAGGCCGGCGCGAGGCGCACGCGCCTGAACCGTTTCACGCGAGGGTGAGAGGTCCGCGAGCGGATGGCGACGACGACCAGCATCAAGGAGGTGGCCCGCCGGGCAGGCGTGTCCATCGGCACGGTGAGCAACGTGCTCAACCGCCCGCAGATGGTCGCCGCGGAGACCCGGAAACGGGTACTGGACGCCATCGCCGCGCTCGGCTACATCCGCAACGACTCGGCCCGGCAGCTGCGCGCCGGACACAGCCGCCAGATCGCGATCGTGGTGCTCGACGTGGCCAACCCGTTCTTCACCGACGTGGTACGCGGCGCGGAGAGCGCGGTCGAGGACCACGGCGTGATGGTGGTGGTCTGCAACAGCGGCGAGGACGCCGGCCGCGAGCGCCGCCACCTCGACCTGCTGGAGGAGCAGCGGGTCCGCGGCGTCCTCATCACACCGGTGGACGACTCGCCGCTGTCCCGCCTGGAGCAGTTCATCCAGCGCGGCACGCCGGTCGTGCTGGTCGACCGCGGGTCCGGCCGGCACAACCGCTGCTCGGTGGCGGTCGACGACGTGCTCGGCGGCCGGCTGGCCGGCACCCACCTGATGGAGGCGGGCCACGAGCGGATCGCGTTCGTCGGCGGTCCGTTCGGCATCCAGCAGGTCGCCGACCGGCACACCGGGCTCGCCGCCGCGATCGCGGGCGGGGCCGAGCTGACCATCGTCGCGACCACCAGCCTGACCGTCGCCACCGGACGGGCCGCGGCCGGGCAGCTCGCCGAGCTGTCCGGCGACGAGCGGCCGACCGCGGTGTTCTGCGCCAACGACCTGCTCGCGCTCGGGGCCCTGCAGGAGATGACGCTGCGCGGCCTGCGGGTGCCGCAGGACGTGGCGATCGTCGGGTACGACGACATCGAGTTCGCCGCCGCGGCCGCGGTACCGCTGTCGTCGGTCCGGCAACCCCGCGAGCAGCTCGGCCGTACCGCCGCGCACCTGCTCCTCGAGGAGATCGAGGACGGTGACCGGCACGAACACCGGCACGTCGTCTTCCAGCCCGAGCTGGTGGTCCGCGACTCCAGCAGCCGGCCGCTGCGGCGCCGGAGCCGGCCGGCGGTCAGGCCGGCATCCGGCTCTCGCGGATGATCTCGGCGTACCGGTACCCGCTCGCCTTGACGGTCCGCCGCTGGGTGGCCCAGTCGACGTGGACGAGCCCGAACCGCTTGTCGTACCCGTACGACCACTCGAAGTTGTCCAGCAGCGACCAGACGAAGTAGCCGGCGACCGGCGCACCCCGGGCCATCGCCGCGGTGCACGCCTCGATGTGCTGTTCGAGGTAGTCGGTACGCTCCTTGTCCTCGACCGTTCCGGCCGCGGTGACGACGTCCTTCCACGCGGCCCCGCTCTCGGTGACGAAGATGCGCGGCGGCCGGTACTCCTCGGTGATGCGGACCAGCAGCTGCTCCAGGCCGGCCGGGTAGGTCTCCCACCCCATCGCGGTCTCCCGGGAGCCGGGCACCGGAACCTGGCGGGCGTACGGCGCGGGGCCGTCCGGGTCGGCGACGACCACCTGGCGGAAGTAGTAGTTCACCCCGAAGTAGTCGGTCGGCGCGGAGATCCGGTCGAGGTCCCCGTCCCGCACGGGCGGGTCGACCCGGTACGTCTCCAGCATGTCCTCGGGGTAACCCCGCCCGTACACGGGATCGAGCCACCACCGGTTGGTGTGCCCGTCGGCGCGGATCGACGCGGCGGAATCCTCCGGCCGGTCGGTGGCCGGCTCACACGGGCTGAGGTTGCAGACCATTCCGATCGTCGCGGGCCGGCGCGCCGCGGCCCGGACCGCCGCGGTGGCCAGCCCGTGGCCCAGCAGCACGTGGTGTCCAGCGTGGACGGCCCGGGTCAGGTCCCGCTCCCCGGGCGCCATCCGGCCTTCGAGGTGCCCGATCCACGCGACGCACAACGGCTCGTTGACGGTGTTCCAGTGGGTGACCCGGTCGCCCAGCGCGCCGGCGACGACGGCCGCGTAGTCGGCGAACGCCTCGGCGGTCCGCCGGTCCGGCCAGCCGCCCCGCTCCTGCAGCACCTGCGGCAGGTCCCAGTGGTACAGCGTGACGAACGGCTCGATCCCGGCCGCCAGCAAGGCGTCCACCAGCCGGTCGTAGAAGGCGAGGCCGGCCGCGTTCGGCCGGCCCACGCCGCCGGGGACGACCCGCGGCCAGGCGACCGAGAACCGGTACGCGTCCACCCCCAGCCGGCGCATCAGTGCCACGTCCTCGGGCCAGCGCCGGTAGTGGTCGCACGCCACGTCCCCGGTGTCCCCGTTGTCGATCGCGCCGGGCCGCCGGCAGAACGTGTCCCAGATGGACGGTGAGCGGCCGGCGACGTCGACGGCGCCCTCGATCTGGTACGCCGACGTCGCGACGCCCCACACGAAGTCCGGCGGCATCATTTCACCGCCCCGGCGGTGAGCCCGGCCACGAAGTAGCGCTGCAGGAACAGGAAACCGGCGACGACCGGGACACTGACCACCAGGGACGCCGCCATCACCTGGTTCCAGTAGACGTTGTACTGCGTCGCGTACCCCTTGAGGCCGACGGCGAGCGTGCGGGAGCTCTCGTCGGTCATCACCGAGGCGAAGAGCACCTCGCCCCAGGCGGTCATGAACGCGTACACGGTGACCGCCACGATCCCAGGCACCGACGCCGGCAGGATCACCTGGAACAGCACCCGCATCGGGCCGGCGCCGTCCACCTGCGCCGCCTCGTCCAGACCGCGCGGGATCGAGTCGAAGTACCCGGTGAGCATCCAGATCGAGAACGGCAACGAGAACGTGAGGTACGTGATGATCAGTCCGGTCCGGCTCGCGTACAGCTCGATGCCCGTGGCGTTGCCCAGGTTGACGTAGATGAGGAACAGCGGCAGCAGGAACAGGATGCCGGGGAACATCTGCGTGGACAGCACGGTCACCGAGAAGGTCCCGCGCCCGCGGAACCGGTACCGGCTCAGCGCGAACGCCGCGAAGATGGCCACGGTCACCGAGAACACCGCCGCGACACTGGACACCACCAGGCTGTTGGCGAGGTACCGGCCCAGCGGCACGGTCCGCCACATGTCCACGAACGCCTGCAACGTCGGCCGGCTCGGCAGCCAGGTGAAGTCGCCCTGCACGTCGCGCAGCGGCTTCGCGGCCGAGGTCAGCATCACGTACAGCGGCGTGACGGTGAAGACGGTCAGCAGGGCGAGCACGACCCAGCGGACATAGCGCTCGGCGGCGGTCTCACGCATCGCTCCTCCGGCGGCGGGTCAGGAACAGGTAGCCGGCGGTGACCACGAGCAGGAACAGCAGCAGCGTCACCGACATGGCCGATCCGGCACCGAAGTCCCAGATGATGAACGAGCTCTGGTAGATGTGGATGGAGACCAGGTCGGCCGCCGGCGGCGCGGAACCGCCGAAGAGCAGGTACGGCGTGTTGAAGTCGTTGAACGTCCACAGGAACAGCACGAGCAGCAGGACCTGGTTCACCGGCCGGAGCATCGGCAGCGTCACGTACTGGAACCGGCGCCAGAAGCCGGCCCCGTCGATGTACGCCGCCTCGTACATGTCGTCGGGTACGTTCTGCAGCCCGGCCATCAGGCACAGGAACGCGAACGGCCAGCTACGCCACACCGAGACCACGAGCACGGCGACGAAGCTGTTGCCACCGATCAGCCAGAACGGCCGGTGGTCGGTGATCCCGGTGTCCAGCAGTACCTGGTTCACCAGCCCGGTGTCCCGCTGGAACATGAAGCTCCAGGTGACCACGGCGGCGTAGATCGGCAGCGCGTACGGGGTGAGGAAGAGCGTGCGCAGGAACGCCCTGCCCCGGAACGGCCGCTGCAGGACCACCGCGGCGGCGATGCCGAGCAGCCAGGACAGGCCGACCGAGGCGACCGTGTAGGCCGCCGTGACCCAGAACGAGTGCAGCAGCTCCTGCCCGGCGGCGGTGTCGACGTCGAGCGTCGCCCGGTAGTTGTCCAGGCCCACGAACGGCGCCGTGGACCAGTCCCGGATGTGGAACTGGGTCAGCTCGAGCAGGCTCATCCAGACGCCCACGACCATCGGCACGACGTGCACGCCCAGCTCCAGCACGACCGCCGGGACCAGCAGCAGGTACGGCAGCAGGGATCGGCGGGTACGGCGGGCCGGGCGCGCCGGCGCCCGCGGCGGCGTGGCGGGTCGCCGCAGGCGGTCCGGCGCGGTGGTCGCGGTCACGCTAACTACGAACCTGTTGCTGCGCGTTGGTGAGCTTGGCCTTGACCATCTCCTCGGTGATCTGCTTGCCGCTCGCCGCGTCGGCGAACAGCTCCTTCATCGCGGTGCCGACGAGCGTCTCGAACTGGCTCTCGGCGGGCACCTGCGGCAGCGGCGCGGCGGTGCTGCCGAGCACCTCGGCCAGCGCCTTCTGCTCGGGCGCGGCGAACGCGGCGTCGCCGGCGACGGTCTTCACCGACGGCAGCGAGCCGTAGGTGCGGTTGAGGATCACCTGCTCCTCGTCGCTCGTCATGAACTTGACGAACTGCAGGGCGGCGTCGCGGTTCTTGGTGTGCTTGAAGACGGCCATGTTGATGCCGGCCACCATGCTGTTGACCCGCTTGCCGCCGGACGGCGGCGAGGCGAGGAACGGGACGGGCGCCACCCCGTACGCGTCCGGGCTCATGTTCTGCGCCTTGAGCGCGGACCCGGCCGCCTGCCACAGCAGCATGGCCGCCTTCCCGTTGGCGAAGTCGGAGACGGACTGGTTCTGCGCGTACTCGGCGTTGCTCGGGTTCGCGATCTTGTCGACGGCCATGAAGTCGATGTACCGCTTGATCGCCGCCACGTTCTGCGGGGTGTCGAAGGTGGCCTTGCCGGCCGCGTCGAACCACTCCCCGCCGTACTGCTGGCCGAAGGTGAACGCGTGGTGGGCGTTCTCGGAGATGTTGGCGCCCTCGACGGCCAGCCCCCACTTGCCACCGCCGGTCAGCTTCCTGCCCGCGGTGACGAGGTCCTCCCAGGTCGCCGGCGGGGCGGTGATCCCGGCGTCGGCGAACATCTTCTTGTTGTAGTAGAGGGCGTACGCGAGGCTGTAGATCGGTACCGCGGTCGGCGGTTTGCCCGCGGCGCCCGCCGCGGCGAGCGCGGCCGGCACGAACCGGTCCTTGCCGCCGACGGCCGCGATCGTGGCGTCGTCGAACGGGATGAACGCCCCGGTGGCCTGCAGCGAGGCGGACCACGTGTTGCCGATGTTGACCACGTCCGGACCCTGTCCGGAGGTCGCGGCGGCCAGCAGCCGGTTCAGCAGGTCGGACCAGGGCACCACCTCGACGGTGACCTTGATGCCGGTCTGGCGCTCGAACTTGTCCAGCTCCGGCTGCAGGATCTGCTTGTCCGCGTCGAGGCTCGAACCCTGGTTGCTGGCCCAGTAGGTCAAGGTCTTGGGTGCCCCGGCGGGCTCGGCCGAATCACCGCATGCCGCGAGGCCGGCCGCCAGCAGCAGCGCCGTGGCAGCCGTCGTGAGGAGTCGTTTCGGCAGTCCTATTGCCACTGCATGCCCTTCTGAGGAACGGGCCTACCGGCACGGCGGGCGCGTGCGGGTCCGGCGGGGCGCACGCGCCCGGACCAGTGGGCCGAGGGATGGATGGTGCCGAGAGATGGATGGTGCCGAGAGATGGGGTGGAGCCGGGGGTGGAGCCGAGACTTAGAATGAGACTTAATTCACGGTGCTATTAAAGTGCCGGTCGCAGGATCGCGTCAAGCATGGTCGTACAGTGTCTCTCCCAGAACGGCAGATGGGTGGCGGGGTGCAACTCGAGCGAGCGACGAACCGGACCGTGCGCCGGCGCAACCGGTCGGTCCTGCTCTCCACGCTGTTCCTCGACGGTCCGCTGACCCGGCAGGACCTCGCCCGGCGCACCGGGCTGAGCCAGGCCGCGGTCAGCGTCGTGGTCGGCGAGCTGATCGACGGCGGCCTGGTCGTCGAGGCCGGCGCGGTGGAGTCCGACGGCGGCCGGCCGAGCATCATGCTGCAGGTCGCCCCGCGGTACGCGTGCGTGGTCGGCGTCGACGTCGGTGAGACCCGGGTCCGGGTGGAGCTGTTCGACCTCGCGATGGTCCCGCTGGCCAAGACCGACTACCCGATCGACCGGGCCGAACCGGACCCGGACACCGTGGTCGGGCACATCCTGGCCGGCCTGTCCCAGGTCACCACCACTGCGGGGGTGTGCACCCAGGACATCCTCGGCGTCGGCATCGGCGTCTCGGGCGTGGTGGAGCAGGGCGCCGAGGCGGTCGTCCACGGGCAGGCGTTCGGCTGGGACGGGGTGGCCCTGGAACGCCTGCTGCGCGCCGGTACGGACCTCCCGCTGCACATCGACAACGGCGCGAAGACGCTGGGCCAGGCGGAGATGTGGTTCGGGGCCGGCCGGGGGGCGCGGCACGCGGTCTTCGCGCTCGTCGGGTCCGGCGTCGGCGCCGCGGTGGTGACCAACGGGAGTACCTACCGGGGCGCGTCCAGCAGCGCCGGCGAGTGGGGGCACACGACACTCATCTACGGCGGCCGGCGGTGCCGGTGCGGGGCGAGCGGTTGCCTGGAGGCCTACGTGGGCGCGGGCGCGATCCTGGACCGGTACCGGCAGGCGCGCCGCGGCCGGGCCGTGCCCGGTGCCGACGAGGAGTCGCAGATCAACGCGCTGCTCGCCGACGCGGACCGGTCGGCGGCGGCCCGGCAGGTGCTCGACGAGACGGCCGGGTACCTCGGCGCCGGGGTGGCCGACCTGATCAACCTGTTCAACCCGGAGCGGATCGTGCTGGGCGGCTGGGCCGGGATCGCGCTCGGCGCCCACCTGCTGCCCGCGATCCGCGAGGCGGCCGCGGCGCACGCGCTGCGCCAGCCGTACGCGCAGGCCTCCATCGAGCTGTGCCGGCTCGGTGTCGACGCGGTGGCGCTGGGCGCGGCGACGCTGCCGATCGCGCGGCTGTTGAGCGCGGGCGGCGCGCCGGCCCCCGCGCGGGCCGCTGGACATTGATCGGCGTCGTGGCGTCGGGGTAGACTCGTCGCGCGAGAGAGCGCTCTCTCCCGACGCGGTCCGGCGACCACCAAGGGCGTCGCACGCCGTCCCGACAGGCAGGACCATGAAAAACGAGACACCCGTCCCCCGGCGTCGCTGGCGCCGGCTGCTGATGTTCGCGGTACCGCTGGCCCTGGTGCTCGCGGTGCTGCCGGTCCTCGGCAGGCTCCCATCCGCAGACGCCGCCGTCGTGCTGCTCTCCCAGGGCCGACCGGCGACCGCGTCGTCCACCGAGAATGCCGGTACGCCGGCCGCCAACGCGGTCGACGGCAACACCGGCACCCGCTGGTCCAGCGCGTTCAGCGACCCGCAGTGGCTGCAGGTCGACCTCGGTACCAGCAGGGCGCTCACCCAGGTCGTGCTGCAGTGGGAGGCCGCGTTCGCCCGCGCCTTCCAGATCCAGATCTCCACCAACGCGTCGACCTGGACGACCGTCTTCTCCACCACCACCGGCACCGGCGGCACCCAGACCGTGTCCATCTCCGGCACCGGCCGGTACGTCCGGATGAACGGCACCCAGCGCGCCACCCAGTACGGGTACTCGCTCTGGGAGTTCCAGGTGTACGGCGACGACGGCACCACCCCGCCGGCCTGCGGCACCGCCAACGCGGCGCTGAACCGGCCGGTGACCGCCTCCTCGGTGGAGAACGCCGGCACACCGGCCGCCAACGCGGTCGACGGCAACGCCGGTACCCGCTGGTCCAGCGCGTTCAGCGATCCACAGTGGATCCGGGTCGACCTCGGCGCCGCGGCGTCGGTCTGCCGGGTCGTGCTGCAGTGGGAGGCGGCGTTCGCCCGCGCCTTCCAGGTCCAGGTCTCCGCCGACGGTACGACCTGGACGACCATCTTCTCGACCACCACCGGCACCGGCGGCACCCAGTCGCTGACCGTCTCCGGCAGCGGGCGGTACGTCCGGATGAACGGTACCCAGCGCGCCACCCAGTACGGTTACTCGCTCTGGGAGTTCCAGGTGTTCCTCTCCGGCGGCACGCCGTCCCCCACCCCGACGCCGACCGGGTCCCCGGTCGAGCCGACCGACCCGCGCAACCCGAACCTCGGGCCGAACACGTTCGTCTTCGACCCGTCCACACCGACCTCGACCATCCAAAGTAGACTGAACTCGATCTTCACGCAGCAGGAGACCAACCAGTTCGGCACCAACCGGTTCGGGGTGCTGTTCAAGCCCGGCACGTACACCGCCGACGTGAACCTCGGCTTCTACGAGCACGTGATGGGCCTCGGGCTCTCGCCGGACGACGTCAACCTCAACGGCCACGTCCGGGTCGAGGCGTTCTGGATGGGCGGCAACGCGACCCAGAACTTCTGGCGCGGCGCGGAGAACCTGTCGGTCACCCTGCCGCCCGGCGTGACCGTCGAGCGGTACGCGGTCTCCCAGGCGGCCCCGTACCGGCGCATGCACCTGCGCGGCGCGGGCAACCAGATCCAGCTCTGGAACGGCGGCGACGGCTGGTCCAGCGGCGGCCTGATGGCCGACACGAAGATCGACGGTACCGTGGTCTCCGGCTCGCAGCAGCAGTGGTTCTCCCGCAACAGCGAGTTCGGCGCCTGGAACGGCTCGGTCTGGAACATGGTCTTCACCGGTGTCACCGGCGCTCCCCCGCCGCACTTCCCGAACCCGTCGCACACCGTGGTCGCGCAGACCCCGGTGGTCCGCGAGAAGCCGTTCCTCTACATCGACGGTACCGGCGAGTGGCGGGTCTTCGTCCCGGCGCTGCGGACCAACTCGCAGGGCACCACGTGGTTCGGGCGTACCCCGGCCGGCACGTCGATCTCGCTGAGCCAGTTCTTCGTGGTGCGCCCCGGCACCTCGGCCGCGACCATGAACGCGGCGCTGGCCCAGGGTCGGAACCTGCTCGTCACGCCCGGCGTCTACCACCTCGACCAGACCATCCGGGTGACCCGGCCGGAGACCGTGGTGCTCGGCTTCGGTCTCGCCACGCTGATCCCGGACGGCGGCATCACCGCGATGACCGTCGCGGACGTGCCCGGGGTGAAGGTGGCCGGGCTGCTCTTCGACGCCGGTTCGACGAACTCACCGGTGCTGATGGAGGTCGGCCCGGCCGGCTCGTCCGCCAACAACGCGGCCAACCCGATCTCGCTGCACGACGTCTACTTCCGGGTCGGCGGCCCAGGGGTCGGCCGGGCCACGGTCAGCCTCGTCGTCAACAGCCACAACGTCATCGGCGACCACATGTGGCTGTGGCGGGCCGACCACGGCAGCGGCGTCGGCTGGACGGTCAACACCGCCGACACCGGCCTGATCGTCAACGGCAACAACGTCGTCATGTACGGCCTGTTCGTCGAGCACTACCAGAAGTACCAGACGATCTGGAACGGCAACGGCGGGCGGACCTACTTCTACCAGAACGAGATGCCGTACGACCCGCCGAACCAGGCGGCCTGGATGAACGGCTCGTCCCGCGGGTACGCCGCGTACAAGGTGGCCGACTCGGTCACCACGCACGAGGCGTGGGGCATGGGCAGCTACTGCGTCTTCACCACAGATCAGTCCATTGTGGGCGAGCGCGGGTTCGAGGTACCGGTCCGGACGGGCGTGCGGTTCACCAACATGGTGATCGTCTCGCTCGGCGGGCAGGGCACCATCGCCCATGTCATCAACAACACCGGCGGCCCGGCCAACAGCACGACCCAGGTGGTCTACCTGACCAATTTCCCGTAGCACGGTGTGTGCGCTGGGGGTTCCGGCCCCCAGCGCACCCTGCTACTCGCGGCCGCTGGAACGCCGGCCGCGCCGGGCGATCGAGTCGAGGATGACCGCGCTGACGAGAACCGCGGCGGTGATCATGTACCGGACCGAGGTGTCGAGGCTCAGCAGCAGCATGCCGGACTGGATCGCGCCGAGCACCAGCGCACCCAGCAGCGCGGAGTACGTGCTGCCGCGGCCGCCGAAGAGGCTGGTCCCGCCGATCACCGCCGCCGCGATGGCGAGCAGCAGGGTGTCGCTGCCGCCGCTGCTCTGGCCGACCGCGTACGAGCGGGAGGTCGCGAGGATGCCACCGACGGCCGCGAGCGTCGACGACAGCGCGAAGACCGAGATCCGGATCCCGGTGATCGAGATGCCGGCCCGGCGGGCCGCCTCGACGTTGCCGCCGACCGCGAAGATGCTGCGCCCGTAACGGGTCCGCCGCAGGACCCAGTCGAAGCCGACGACCAGGCCGACGAAGATGACGAGCGCGATGGGCACGCCCGCGTACGCGTTGAGGATCGCCACCGCCCCGAAGACGCAGAGGGCGAGCGCGGCGGTCCGCTCGATCACGCTGATCGTGGGCCGCGCCGGCAGCTGGACCTGGATGCGGCGGCGCTGCTCGAGGAGCTGGCTGCCGAGGAAGAGCAGCACCACGAGAATCGCGACGACCCAGCCGACCGGCCGGGTCAGGTTCGTGTGCGTGATCTTCGCGACGAACCCGTTGTACGGGAAGTTGATGGTGCCCTGCGGCGACAGCAGCCACAGTTGCAGGCCCTGCCAGCCGATGAGCCCGCCCAGAGTGACCACGAAGGACGGTACGCCCAGCTTCGCGAACGTGACGCCGTGCAGGGTGCCGATGGCCGCGGCGACCGCGAGCGCACCGAGGATGCCGAGCCAGTCGGGCAGGCCGTTGCGGACGCTCAGCACGGCGAGGATCACGCCGGCCACACCGGAGACGGATCCGGCGGACAGGTCGATCTCGCCGAGCAGCAGCACGAGCACGATGCCGACCGCGATCGCGCCGCCGGCGACCATCTGCAGGGTGAGGAAGTACAGGTTCTGCGCGGTCAGGAAGTTGCTGTTGAGCGACTGGAAGACCACGGTGATGACGAGCAGCCCCAGGATGACCGGCAGCGGGCCGAGCTCACCGGAGCGCAGCCGCATCCGCAGGACGTCGGCGGCCTCGCGGGGGGTCCGCGGCGGGCCGGAGACCCGCGGGTCGGTCACCAGGATCGGCGGAGCCGTGGCCGGGTCGCTCTTCGTGGACGTGCTCACGGCGCCTCCTCGCGGGCCGCGAGGAGGCCCCGCTCGCGCCAACTGCTGAGCCCGATGGTTCGCTCGCTACGCTCGCTCACGGCTGCTCCTCCGTGTCCGTGCGGTCCGCGGCCCCGCGGTTCGCGGTGAAGGCCTCGGCCCCGGTGATGGCCTGGACGATCTGTTCCTGGGTCGCCGTGGCCATGTCGAACTCGCCGGCGTTGCGGCCCAGCCGGAGCACCATCACCCGGTCCGCGACGGCCTTGACGTCGGCGAGGTTGTGGCTGATCAGGATCACCCCGAGACCCCGGTCGCGCAGCCGCTCGATGAGGTCGAGGACCTGGGCCGTCTGGGCCACGCCGAGCGCGGCCGTCGGCTCGTCGAGCAGCACGACCTTCGGCTCGCCCAGCAGCGAGCGGGCGATCGCGACCGACTGGCGCTGGCCACCGGAGAGCGCCGCGACCGGCACGCGCACGCTGGGTATCTTCACCGACAGCGTGGCCAGCAACGTGCTCGCCTGCTGCTCCATCCGGATCTCGTCGAGCACGCCGCGGTGTATCACCTCGTGGCCCAGGAACAGGTTGCCCACGACGTCGATGTTGTCGGCGAGCGCCAGGTCCTGGTACACGGTCGCGATGCCGAGCGCGGTCGCGTCGTGCGGCCGCGTGATGGTGACCGGCCGGCCCTCCCACAGGATCTGGCCGCTGTCCGCGGGGTTGACGCCCGCGATCACCTTGATCATCGTCGACTTGCCGGCCCCGTTGTCGCCGACCAGGGCCAGCACCTCACCGGGGTAGACCTCGAGCGAGGCGTCCGCGAGCGCCTGCACGGCGCCGAACCGTTTCGAGATACCGAACAGGGACAGCACGGGATCGCTCGTCATGGGCCCCTCTTTCGTTCGCGGCCGGCCTTCAGTGTGCGCGAGACGCCGGCGCCCGGGAACCGGGCGCCGGCACCCGCTTACCGTCAGGAGATGCCCAGGTCCGTGCAGGCCTTGGCGAACTCTCCGGTGCAGATCTGCGCGGCCGTGTAGAAGCCGTCCTTGATGACGGTGTCCTTGACCGTCTCCTTGGTGACCGCCACCGGGGTGAGCAGAACCGAGGGAACGTCCTTGCTCCCGTTGTTCTTCATGACGGTCTGGCCGGTGTACTGCTTGCCGGTCGCGGCCGCGATCGCCATCTCCGCGGCGGCCTCGGCCTCCGGCTTGATGGCCTTGTAGACGGTCATGCCCTGCTGCCCGGTGAGGATCCGCTGGATCGCGGCCAGCTCGGCGTCCTGCCCGGTGGTGAACGGGATGGTGGTGAACCCGGCACCCTTCATGGCCGCGATCGCGCCGCCGCCGGTGCCGTCGTTCGCCGCGTACACCCCAATGATCTTGTCCTTGCCCACCGCTGTGATGGCCTGCTCCATCTCACGCTGCGCCTGGTCGGGCGACCAGTCCGGGGTGTCGTACTCCTTGCCGATGTTCACCTTTCCCTCGAGTACGGACTTGGCGCCGGCCTTGAAGTCCGCCGCGTTGGGGTCGGTCGGCGAGCCATGGATCATCACGATCTGGCCCCGCTTGGGGTCACCACCCTTGCTCAGCGCGTCGAGCAGAGCCTGCCCCTGCACCTCGCCGACCTTCTTGTTGTCGAACGAGACGTAGTAGTCGACCGGGCCGGAGGCGAGCCGGTCGTACGCGATCACGGGCACGTTCTTGCTTTTCGCGTTGTTGACCATGCCCTCGGCGGCCTTGGCGTCGACCGCGTCCAGGATGAGCACCTTCACGCCCTGGGTCAGCATGGATTCGACCTGCGAGACCTGCTTGGCGGTGTCCTGGTCGGCGTTCTGGTAGAGCACCTCGCACTTCGGGCAGAGCTGCTTGAGCTTCGCCTCCATCAGCGGACGGTCGAAGGTCTCGTACCGGGTCGTCTTGGACTCGGGCAGCAGCAGCCCGATCTTGAAGCCGTTCTCCACGCTGACCGCGTTGCCGCTGCCTGGGTTGGTGGTGGCGTCCTCGCCGGCGCACGCCGCGACGGCGCCGAGCAGGAGGGCGGCGCCCCAGATTGTTGCCAGCCCCCGTATGGCCAGCCCTCGTCGAGTGATCACTCGCATTCGACCCTCCTGGTCGCCCTCGCGGCGGTACGCCGCGGTCCCGGATGACTTTGCGCCGCTCGGCCGTACGCGGGCACGGGTGAAGTCAATCCCCGCAAGACCATTGCCGTCAAGACTTGAATGCAAGGATCCGATCTTGCCTACTGATCGTTCGACATACAAACAATCGACCCGTCGACATGCTGACGTTTTCGCAGGTCAGGCCGGGTATGGTGGGTGACCCGCGGCATCCGGCGCGGGGCTGGCTCGCCGCTGGCATGTGGCGATGAGCGCTCAGCTCCAGGAGTGACGGCGCGTTAACGATTGCGTAACGCGGCCCTCTCCCCGCAGCCGGCCCTCCCCCGCAGCCGGCCCTCCACCCGCAGCCGGCAGGCGCCTCTGCCGGTCAGCGGCGCCAGCCCCCGCCGGTCTCGACCGCGCTGGCCAGGGTCCGCTCGACGAGCGCCACGGCCCCGAGCGCGGCGGCCCGCTCACCCAGCTCGGCCGGTACCACCTCGACCAGGGCCGCCGCGCTGGGCAGCGTCTGCCGGCCGAGCGCCTCGCGGATCGGGTCGAGCAGCAGGTCGCGAGCCGCGGCCAGCTCGCCGCCGACGACGACCCGGCGCGGGTTGAGCACGTTGCAGAGCATCGCGGTGACCGCGCCGACCGCCCGGCCCGCGTCGGCGATGACCCGGCGGCAGCCGAGGTCCCCGGCGAGCGCCGCCGCGACGAGCGTGTCCAGCGTCGGCGCGCCGCCGCTGCGACCCGGATGGTTGAGCAGGTCCAGCAGGTACGGCCCGCCGACCAGCGTCTCGAGGCAGCCGCGGTTCCCGCACCGGCAGATCCGGCCCTGCTCGTCGACGGTGATGTGGCCGATCTCGCCGGCGAACCCGGCCGTACCCGGATAGATGTCCCCGCGTAGCACCAGGGCCGCGCCGACGCCGCCGGAGAGGTTGAGGTAGACCAGGTCCGTGACACCCCGGCCGGCACCCCAGACCAGCTCGCCGAGCGCCGCGGCGTTGGCGTCGTTGTCGACGTACACCGGCAGGTTGAGCCGGTCGGCGAGGGCGCCGGCGATGTCGGCGCCGCTCCACGCGGGGACCAGCGCCGGGGCGGTGACCTGCCCCGACTTCGAGTCGATCGGCCCGGGCACGCCGACGCCGACCCCGCGCACCGCGGAGCGGTCGACACGCGCCTGGCGCAGCAGCGTGCTGACCAGCCACTCGGTCCGGCGCAGGGCCCGCTCGACGGAGTGGGCCGAGTCGTACGAGATGGTCTCCTCCGCGAGCACCCCGTGGTCGTGGTTGCACAGCACCGCGCGCAGCCGCGCCGCGCCGACCTCCACCCCGACGATCAAGCCGGTGACCTTGGCGAGGGAGACGCTCTGGGCGCGGCGGCCGCCGCTGGACGTGGGCGTGACCACGAGCATGCCGACGGCGCGCAGCTCGCGGACGATGTTGGAGACCGTGGCCGCGGACAGTCCGGTGGTCCGGGCTATCTCCGCCTGGGTCAGCGCGCCGGCAGAGCGGACCGCCCGGATCACCCGGCCCTGGTTCGCCTCGCGCAACGCGCTCTGCGAACCGGGGGTGTCGACAGTCATGAGGCCTCCTCCGCCCGGCGGAGCAAAGTGTACAAGCCTTGAACACTCCTGAAGAGCACCCCGGGCGCACGGCCGGTCCACCGCACAAGCAGCTCAGCGTCGGTGGTTGGCCGGACCGGGCGGCCCGGCGGTAGCGAGAGCGCTCTCTGTCCGGCCTCGGGTGGCGGTGCCGCGCGTCGGGCACGGACACCGTCGAAGATCGCCGTCGTGGTGCGCGATGGCGCTGCCGAAACTCCCCCGTGCGTGCCAGGACAGTGCTCCCGACCGCCGAGCGGCCCGCTGGTCCGGCGACGCCGGCCGGCCAGGGCCGGGGCGGACATCCACGCATTGACATCCGTCGTCTGGCCCGGCACAGTGTGCGGGTGAGAGAGCGCTCTCTCGCGAGGGCGTGGGGGTGGCTGAGGCCCGGCACCTGAGTCCACCATGCCAACCGAAGGAGTTGCCATGCCTCCTCCCGGCCGCCGCCGGCGGCTCGCCGTCCTGGCCACCACGCTGTTCGCCCTGGTCGCCAGCTCTCTGACCACCTCCGTCCTGTCCGCGAGCGCCGCCGATCCGCTGCTGTCCCAGGGACGCCCGGCCACCGCGTCGTCGACCGAGTCCGCCGCCTTCCCCGCCTCGGCCGCCGTCGACGGCAACACCGGTACCCGCTGGTCGAGCGCGTTCAGCGACCCGCAGTGGCTGCAGGTCGACCTCGGCTCGACCGCCACCGTCAGCCGCGTCGTGCTCGCCTGGGAGCCCGCGTACGCCCGCGCCTTCACCATCCAGACCTCCACCAACGGCAGTACCTGGACGGTCGTGCACACCACCACCGCCGGCACCGGCGGTACCCAGGACCTCACCGTCTCCGGCACCGGCCGGTACGTCCGCGTGCACACCACCGTGCGGGCCACCGTCTGGGGCGTGTCGCTGTGGGAGTTCCAGGTCTACGGCGTACCGGCCGGCACCGGTTGCGGCACGGCCAACGCCGCGCTCGGCCGGCCCGCCACCGCGTCGTCGACCGAGAACGCCGGCACACCGGCCGCGGCGGCCGTGGACGGCAACGCCGGTACCCGCTGGTCGAGCACGTTCAGCGACCCGCAGTGGCTGCAGGTCGACCTCGGCACGACACAGACGCTCTGCGGCGTCACGCTCGTCTGGGAGGCGGCGTACGCGACCGCGTACCAGGTCCAGGTCTCCACCAACGCGACCACCTGGACGACCGTCTTCGCCACCACCACCGGCACCGGCGGAACGCAGACCCTGGCCGTCTCCGGCTCCGGCCGGTACGTCCGGGTGAACGGCACCCAGCGGGCCACGCCGTACGGCTACTCGCTCTGGGAACTGCAGGTCCGGGTCACCGGCGGCACCACCCAGCCGCCGCCGACCTCCTCGCCACCGCCGACCTCGCCACCGCCCGGCTCCACCGTGCTGCTCTCGTACCGCAAGCCCGCGGTCGCCTCCACCTCGCAGAGCGACGTGAACTGCGGCAGCTGTACGCCGGACAAGGCGTTCGACAACGACCCGGCCACCCGGTGGGCGACCAGCTCGACGACCGGCTGGGTCGATCCGGGCTGGATCTACGTGGACCTCGGCGCGACCGCCACCGTCCGCCAGGTCGTGCTGCAGTGGGATCCCGCCTACGCGACCGCGTACCAGATCCAGGTCTCCGCCGACGCGAGCAGCTGGACGTCCATCTTCTCCACCACCACCGGGCGCGGCTTGCGGGAGACGCTGACCGTCAACGGCACCGGCCGGTACGTCCGGATGTTCGGCACCGCGCGGGTCGGCCCGTTCGGCTACTCGCTGTGGGAGTTCAAGGTGTACGGCACCGGCGGCAACCCGACCGCCCCACCGCCGATGCCGCCGGACCCGACGTTCCCGGCCACCCGCCTGGTCTTCAGCGACGAGTTCAACGGCGCCGCCGGCACCAAGCCCGACCCGGCAAAGTGGACGATCGACCCGGGCACCGGGCAGAACAACGAACTGCAGTTCTACACCGACAACGCCAACGTGAACATGGACGGCGCCGGGTCGCTGGTCATCGAGGCGCGCCGGGAGAGCGCCGGCGGGCGGGAGTTCACCTCGCACCGGATGAACACGAGCAACAAGTTCCACGTGCAGTACGGCCGCATCGAGGCGCGGATCCGGGTGCCCAAGGGCAACGGGTTGTGGCCGGCGTACTGGATGATGGGCGCCGACTTCCTCACCGGCCGGCCGTGGCCGTTCAACGGCGAGATCGACATCATGGAGGTGCTCGGCCGCAACACGCTGGAGGGCTACTCCACGTTGCACGCTCCGGCGTACAACGGCGGCGGCGGGTACGGCCTGCGCTACAACGCACCCGGCGGTGCGGACTTCGCGGCCGGCTTCCATGTCTGGGCGGCCGAGTGGGACAGCCGCGGCATCAGGTTCACAGTGGACAACCAGACGGTCTTCGTGGCCAGCAAGGACACGGTCGAGACGACGCGCGGGCCGTGGGTCTTCGACCACCCGTTCTACCTCATCCTCAACCTCGCGGTCGGCGGTGACTTCCCCGGCCCGGTCGACCCCAGCACACCGTTCCCCGCGCGGATGCTCGTCGACTACGTCCGCGTGTACCAGTAGGAAGGTCCCCCGCCGGCCCGGACGCGGGCCGGCGGGCCCCTCATGATCACCGATGTCGATGTTATAACTGGTGCCATGACGGCACGACCGCCGACATTGCAGCAGGTCGCCGAGGCCGCGGGAGTGTCCCGGGCAACCGTGTCCCGGGTGGTCAACGCGGTACCGACCGTCGACCCGCGGCTGCGCGCCGCCGTGGAGGAGGCGATCGCGGCGACCGGCTACATCCCCAACCTGGCTGCCCGCTCGCTGGTGACCCGGCGCACGGACTCGGTCGCGCTGGTCATCTCCGAACCTGACCACCCGACGTACAGCGCGCCGTTCCTCAACCGGCTCTTCACCGATCCGTACCTCGGCCGGGTCACCGCCGGTGCGCAGGAGGTGCTGCGCCCGCAGGACATCCACCTGGTGCTGATCCCGGCCGATCCGCCCGCGCACCACCAGGTGCTGCGCTACCTGCGGCAGGGCCACGTCGACGGCGTCCTGCTCATCTCCAGCCACGTCGCGGACCCGCTTCCCCGGCAGGTCGCCGACCTCGGCATCCCCGCCGTGCTCTCGGCCCGGCCGGGTCAACCGGTGCCGATCAGCTACGTCGACGTCGACCAGCAGGCCGGTGCCCGGCTGGCGGTGGAGCACCTCGCCGCCCGCGGCCGGCGGCGCCTGGCCACGATCTGCGGCCCGCAGGACGTACCGGCCGGACAGGACCGGCTCACCGGGTTCCGGGCCGCCGCGGCGGCGCACGGTCTCGGGGAGCCGCCGGCGGTCGAGGGCGACTTCACCCGTACCAGCGGCGAGAACGCGGCCCGCGCGCTGCTGGACCGCCACCCGGACCTCGACGGCCTGTTCGTCGCGAACGACCTGATGGCCGAGGGCGCGGTGCGGGTCCTGCGCGAGGAGGGCCGCCGAGTGCCGGCCGACATCGCGGTCGTCGGCTTCGACGACAGCAGCGCGGCGGTGGCGTCGCGGCCGCACCTGACCACCGTGCGCCAGCCGGTCGAGGAGATGGCCGGCGAGATGGCCCGGCTGCTGCTGGCGCGGGTACGCGACCCGAAGCGGCTGGCGCGGTCGGTCATCTTCAGCCCGACGCTCGTGGTCCGCGAGTCGGCCTGAGCGCGTTCAGCGAACTCCTGCCCCCAACCGGGCCCACCCACCGACCGGCGACAAAGTGCGGGGAGTTAGTGGTTATGGCAGGGCGCATAACCACTAACTCCCCGCACTTTGTGCGGAACGGGGGGCGGCTGGTTGCTCCGATCGCCCGCTAACCGCCGTTCGACCGGGCGTGCCCGAGCGCGTCGCGCAGCAGCCTGACCTGTCCGGCCTCGGGCATGCCCAGCTCGGTGAAGATCCCCTCCGCCGCGGCCCACTCCCGGTCCGCGTCGTCGTCGCGGCCCAGCGCCGCGTACGCGCTGCCGAGCTCCTGGCGGGTCCGGGCCTGCCACTGGCGCGCCCCGAGGCTGTCGAAGATCGCCAGCGCGTCGGTCAGCGCCGCGGCCGCCTCGTGCGGCTCGCCCAGGCCGGTGCGTACCGCGCCCATCTTGTACAGGATGATCGCCTCGCCCTGGGTATCCCCGAAGTCGCGGGTCAGCTCCAGGCCGCGGTCGAGCGCGGCGGCCGCCTCGGCGTAGCGCTTCTGGCCGGCGTACGCGCTGGCGAGCTGGAACAGCGCCTGAGCCTGCGGGCGCTGGGCGTGGTACTCCTCGAAGATCGCCAGCCCGGCGGCGAGGTGGTCGATGGCGTCGTCGGCACAGCCCTGGCTACGCCGCACGGCCCCGATCTGGACCAGCAGGTTGGCCACGTTGAGCCGGAATCCGGCGCTGCGGAACAGGCGCAGGCTGTCCCGCAGGTGCTCCAGCGCGCGGTCGAAGTCGCCCTGGGCGCTGTGCGCGTACCCGAGGTTGCACAACACCCGCGCCTCCCGGTCGGTGTCGCCGGCCTCCCGGAAGATCGTCAGGCAGCGGTGCAGCACCGCGAAGTTCTCCGCCCACTCGCCGCGCTCCCAGAGCAGGAAGCTGTGCGCGTAGGCGACGCACGCCCAGCCGTACCCGTCGTCCCGGTCGAGGGCCTCGTACGCAGCGTCCACATGCGATTGTGCCTGCGCCCACTGGCCGCGCATCCACTGCAAGTACGCCACCGCGGTGTGCGCCCGGGCCAGGGCGGCCCGGTCCGGCCCGCGCTGCGCGGCGGCGACGGCCAGCTCCTGCACGCCCAGCCAGGCCGGGCCGGCGCCGCCGATCTCGAGCGGGTACATCAGCCGGTCGGCGAGCGCGCAGACGTGCGCCCACCAGCCCCGCCGGTTCGCGTCGCGGGCCAGGTCGTACATCAGCTGCTGCTCGGCCATCATCCACTCGTGGGCGGCACCGCGGACCCGCCGGACCATCTCGTCCGGGACCAGATAACCGGCCGGCGGGCCGGCGAGCAGGTGCCGGCCGCGCAGGAGCTCGGCACCGGCCACGGTAGCCAGCTCCACAGCGGCGTCGGCCACCCGCCGGACGGCGCAGGCTTCGCTCGGCGCATCGATCTCGCCGGCCAACCGCTCCAGCGCGAAGAGACGTACCAGGTCGTGGCAGTAGTACCGGACCTGGCCCGGCGCGTCGGTCGCGCCGACGTCGACCAGCCGGACGTCGACGAGGTGCTCCATCACGTCCGCCGCCTCGGCGGGCGGCAGGTCGAGCAGCGCGGCCACCGCCCAGCCGGCCACGTCGGGTGCCTGGACCGCAGCGAAGAGGCACAACGCCCGCCGCGACGCCGGCGGGAGCGCCTCGTAGCCGACCGCGAAGCTGACCCGTACCGCGAGATCCCCGGCGTGCAGCTCGGAGAGCCGCCGCCGCTCGTCGGCGAGCCGGTGCGCCAGCCGCCGGACCTTCCAGTGCTCGTGCGAGGCGAGCCGGGCGCCGGCGATCCGTACGGCGAGCGGCAGCCGGCCGCACAGCTCGACGATGCGGGCGGCGGCGTCGCGCTCCGCCGCGCACCGCTCGCCGCCGACGATGCTGGCCAGCAGCGTCACGGCCTCCACCGCGGTCAGCTCCGGCAGGTCGAGGGTCCAGTCCGCGGCCAGGTCCGCGAGCCGGCGCCGGCCGGTCACGATCGCGGCGCAGCCGGGCGTTTCCGGCAGCAGCGGCCGCACCTGCTCGGCTGAGGCCGCGTCGTCGAGGACCAGCAGCACCTGGCGTCCGGCGAGCCGGCCGCGCAGCTGCCGGACGCGGCCCTCGACGTCCGCAGCCAGCGCGGCCGGGGCCACGCCGAGGGTACGCAGGAGGTCCGCGAGCGCGTCCGCCGGCTCGGCCGGTGCGGCGCCGCTGCCCCGCAGGTTGAGGTAGAGCTGGCCGTCCCGGAACAGGTCGCGCAGCCGGTGTCCGATGTGGACGGCCAGCGCCGTCTTGCCGGCCCCCGGGCTGCCGGTGCAGAACGCGACCACCGGCCGCGCCTGCCGGCCGGCGGCGGTCAGCAGGTCGGTGAGCCGGCCGACCTCGGCCGCGCGGCCGGTGAAATCCGGCACGTCGGGCGGCAGCTGCGCGGGGCGCGGGGCGGCACCGGCCGACCCGGCCAGCGCCGGGTCCTCCTGAAGGATGCGCTGGTGCAGCCGGCGCAGGTCCTCGGCGGGCTCGACCCCGAACTCCTCCCGCGTGCGGTCCCGCAACCGCCGGTACGCGGCCAGCGCCTCGGTGCTGCGTCCGGCCCGGTACAGCGCGAGCATGTACTGCCCGGTGAGCTGCTCGTGCACCGGGTGCGCGTCGGCCTCCGCGGCCAGGTCCGCGATCACGTCGGCCGGGCGGTCGAGGTCCAGCCGCAGCCGGGCCCGCTCGACCACCAGGCCCAGCCGCTCGGCGCCCAACTGCTCGCGGGTACGCTCGGCCCACTCCCCGCTCAGCCCGGACAGTGGCGTGCCCTCGCAGAGCGCGAGGGCCTCGGTGAGCAGGTCGTCCGCGGCGTTGGCCCGGCCGGCCGCGAGCGCGACCCGGGCCCGGTCCGCCAGCGCGCGGGCCAGGTGCACGTCGACGTCCGCCGGGTCGCACCGCACCGCGTACCCGCCGTCGCCGGACGGGATGACGGGCGCACGCGTGCCCGACGTGGCGGCCGCGGTGTCGAGGATCCGGCGCAGCCGGCTGACGTAGGTGGCCAGCAGGTTGCGCGCCCGCGGCGGCGGGTCGGTGCCCCAGATGCACCCCGTCAGCACGTCGGCGGTCACCGGGCGCGGGGTGGCGAGCAGCAGCGCCGCGAGCAGGCATCGCTGCCGGGGTGGACCCAGATCGACCGTTGTCGTGCCGATCTGCCCTCGCACCGCGCTCCATAGACGAAAGCGCACAAAGGCAGCTTTCGAACCCGCCGGCCGGTTGTCAAGGCATGGTGCGGCCCCACCTGCCCGGGGCGTGGGCAGGTGGGGCGGTTCCGCGGGCTAGAAGGCCAGCCCGCCGAGGAAGTCCAGCCAGTTGTCCGGTCGAGGGATGATCCCGCCGACGAAGTCGTTGATCTGGTCCCGGCCGCTCAGTGTCGTGCGCGGCTCGACCTTGACGTCGGCGGCCTGGTAGGCACCCCGGAGCACCCGGGCCCCGCCCAGTCCCATCTGGGTCGCGCCGAGGCCGGCGGCCGGCACCGAGACCGGCCCGAGGATCGGCACGGTGAACGTGACCACCCCGCCCACCGCGAACATCACCGCACCACGGACGAAGACCCTGGCGCCGAGCACGGTGTTGGCGTACGCCGCGGCGAGCCTCCCCCAGCGGACCGTGTACCGCGGCGTCCGGTACCAGTCGACGACGTTGTGCCACGCCTGCGCCAGCGCGGACGGTCGGTTCGCCGGCAGGCGGCCGTCGAACTGCTTGCCCGGCGAGCTGACGTCAGCGCGGCGTACCGTCTTCTTCGGCGAGCCGTCCTTCTTGCGGTAGCACCAGATCTCGTCGCAGACCGACTTCTTCTTCTTCGGCGCGACCCGCTTCGGCGGGGACGACTTCTTCTTCGGCGAGCCGTCCTTCTTGCGGTAGCACCAGATCTCGTCGCAGACCGACTTCTTCTTCGGCGCGACCTTCTTCGGCGGGGCCGGCTTCTTCTTCGGCGAGCCGTCCTTGTTGCGGTAGCACCAGATCTCGTCGCACGGCGCGTGGCCGGTCGGGTCGACGTTGTTGACCGGGTTGTTCCGCACGTAGCTGTAGCGGTTGATGTCCTGGGGTTCGCCGATGTCCGGGATCACCGCGTCGGGCGAGACGAACCGGCCCAGCTCGGGATCCTGGTACCGGGCCACCATGTAGATCAGGCCGGTGGCGTCGTCGGAGACGTGCCCGGTAAACGTCCGTTCGTTCGCCGCGGTACCGGTCGACGACGCCTCCCCGTACGGCTGGTAGTCGTAGTCGCGGACCTCGGCGCCGGACGCGTTCGTCATCAGCCGGGTGGAGCCGAGCCGGTCGGCGTGGTACCAGGTGGTGCTCCCGCCGGCGGACCGCGCGACGAGGATCTCCCCGGCGTAGTAGTACTTCACCAGCTGCCCGTTGACCTCCTCGGCCGTGGTGCCGAAGTAGCGGGTCGTGGACGGGCCGGTGACCTTCTTCAGCCGGCGTTCCCCGGCGTCGTAGGCGAACGTCGTGGTGGCGCCGCCCGCGGTGACGCCGGCCAACCGGTTCGCGCTGTCCCAGGTGAAGGTGCGGCCGTCGCCGGAGATCATGTTCCCGTTCGCGTCGTAGGCGTAATTGGCACCGCCGGCCGCGGTCACCGCGTGCTTGTGCGCCGGGTCACCGTACACATAGGACCCGAGGGTGGAGCTGGAGGTGATGTTCCCGATCGGGTCGTACGTGTACGTCCGGTTCTGCGCGCCGCTGACGGAGAGCAGCCGGTTCAGGTCGTCGTAGGCGTAGGTGGTGGTGGCCGGCCCCGGCGTGCCCTGGGTCATCGAGGTGACCAGCCCGGCCGCGTTGTAGGTGTACGTCGCCTGGTAGCGCTGGTTCGCCCCGGCCGTCACGGCGGCCGTGGTGAGCCACTCCCGGTCGGGATCGTAGGTGTACCCGGTGGTCGTGCCGTTGCCGTAGGTCAGGCCGGTCAACCGGCCGGCCGGATTCCACGCCATCGAGGTGACGTAGCCGCCGACCGCGGTGAGCTGACCCGCCGCGTTGTACGAGTGCGCCACCGCCTCGCCGTCCGGATAGGTGAGCGTGGCCAGCCGCCCGGCCGGGTCGTACGTGCGCGACAGGCTCTTGCAGACGGTGTCGACGCACTGCGTGGTGGCGGTCTCCAGGCCCAGGCTGTTCCAGCTGTGCGCGTCCGAGCCGGCGGGGTACGTGGTACGGGTCAGCCGGCCGACCGCCGCGCCGTGGCCGGTCTCGTCGTAGAACCAGCGGGAGACCCGGCCGCCCGGCTCGGTGCGGGTGGTGAGCCGCCCGAGCGGGTCGTACCCGCTCGTGACGGTCTGTCCCTTCGCGTCGGTCTGGCTGGTGAGCAGACCGCCGTTGTCGTACCCGTAGGTCCACGTCCCGGTGTCCATGTCGGTCAGCCCGGTGCGCCAGCCGAGCGAGTTGTACCGCACGGTCGACCGGTTGCCGGTCGCGTCCGTCCAGCCGGTCAGCCGGCCGAGCACGTCGGTGGTGTAGGTGGTCGTGTAGCTCGCGGAACCGTTGCGCTCGCGGACCATGGTCAACCCGTCGTCCACATCGGACCACGTGGTCCGTTCGTGGCCGAGCTCGTCCCTGGTGGTCACCGAGGGCAGCCCGTCGGCGCCGGTGGTGTAGCTGGTGGTGACGAACGCGCCGCCGGGGTGCGTGGTACGGACCACCCGGTCGGCGCCGTCGTGGGCGAAGACGGTGTACCGGGCGGCCTGGCCGCTCTGCCGCCACAGCGACTCCTTCCACACCACGTCGGTGGTGGCGCGGTAGGCCCGGTCCTGCACGTAGGTGACGCCGGCGGAGGGGCCCTCCTTCACGGTCTGCCAGGCCCGGCCGAGGCCGTCGGTGTAGACCTCCTGCCACAGCCCGTCCGCGGTACCGTCCGGCTGCGCCTCGCGGACCCGCTGCCCGGCCGGGTTGCCGACGTCCAGGTACTGCCAGGTGGTCACCGCGCCGGCCGGGTCGGTCCGGGACGTCTGCCGGCCGAGCGGGTCGTACCCGTACCGGGTCTCGGCGTCGTTCGGGTCGGTGACCGAGGTCGGCTCGCCGAGCACGGTGTCCCAGACCGTGTCCGTACAGTGGTTGAGCGCGTTGCACTCGCGGGTCTCGAACAGGTGGTACGTCGGGTCGAACACGCTCGTCGACGCGGCGCCGCGGGTGTCCGTCGTGGACACCGTGTTACCCCAGCCGTCATGGGCCCAGCGCGCGGTGACGTAGCCACCGGTGTCGCTGTTCCAGTCATCCTGGCGGGTCCGGTCGCCCCGCACCGGCGGCGTGGTGGCGCTGGTCGCGGTGTCGTAGAAGAAGACCGAGCGGGTGACCTGGGTGCCGGCGGTGCTCGTCCCGGCGTGGCTGGTCACGGTCGCCGGCCGGTCCACGATGTACGCCGTGGTGTTCGGCGCGTACGTCGTCGCCGTGGTCAGCTCGTCCCCGGTCCGCGCGACGTCGCCGTGCTCCACCTCGAGCACCTCGTTGCCGTACCCGTCATAGCTCATGTCGGTGCGGGAGACCCGGCAGGTGGCGGTGAGGTTGCACTCGGAGTGCTCGGTGCGGGAGACCTGCGACAGGTACGGCGGTGCCGCGTTCTCCACATAGGACGAGCTGGTGCTGTGGTAGACCTGCCCGCCCGCGGTGCGCAGCAGGCTGCGTTCGACCCGGCCCGCGCTGGCCAGCGTCTGCCGGTAGAACGTCTCCTGCACGGTGCCGTCGCCGTCCACCACGGCGCGGCTGGAGCCGAAGCCGAGGAACCTCCGCTCGGCCGGGTGCCGCGCCCACAGGCCGTCGGCGAACGTGTACTGGGTACCGAAGGACGTGCCCCGGCCGTCCGACTCGGTCACCGTCGACACGGTCGGGAACACGCCGGGCAGCGCGTGCCCGTCCGACCACCACCGGGACGACGGCGAGTACGCCACCGACGTCGTCCCCCCGATACCGTTGGCGATGCCGGTGAGCAGGTCCGGCGTGGCGCCGGCCGCGGGTTTGACATCCTGGTACGCGCCGGCGTCGGTGCGGTGCCAGATCCGTACCGCGTCGGCCTTCCCGTCGCCGGAGACGTCCACGAGGTAGGTCTTCCAGGTGGTGTCCCAGCCGCCGATCGACCCGATCGCGGACGGGGTGGCGAAGCCCTTCCCGTCGTACGGCCGGATCTCCGCGTACGCCTGGTCTCCGTTCCGGTAGACCCGGACCAGGTCGCTGCGCCCGTCGCCGCTGACGTCCGCGAACGTGTCCGTGGTCACCGCCGGGTTCCAGCCGCCGACCGGCCCGTTGGAGTTCACCGTCGGGTAGCCCAGCCCGGTGGAGAGGCTCACCTGCGCGTACGCGCCGCCGTTGTCCCAGATCCGGACCAGGTCCGCCTTGCCGTCGCCGTTGAGGTCGGCGAAGTGGTTGTAGACGTGACCGGGGTTCCAGCCGCCGACCGACGCGTTGAACGTGGTCTCCGGGAAGCCCGAACCGTCGGAGAGCCGGACCTGGGCGAAGGCGCTGCCGGCGTCCCAGATCCGGATCAGGTCCGCCCGGCTGTCGCCGCTGACGTCGGCCAGGTAGGTCAGCGTGGAGTCGCTCCAGCCGCCCACCTCACTGTTCCAGTTCTGGGTGGGGTAGCCGGACCCGTTGGACTTGTTCACCTGGACGTACGCCTTCGTGCCGTTCTTCCACTCCCGGACGAAGTCGGCGCGGTAGTCGCCGTCCACGTCGCCGAAGGAGTCCTTGAACAGCGTGTTCCACGAGCCGACGGAGGCGTTGAACGAATCGGCCGGGAAGCCGCGCCCGTCCGACGGCCGGACCTGGATGCAGGTGTTGGTGCCGCAGTGCCAGGTACGGACCAGGTCGGCCCGGCCGTCGCCGGTGACGTCCACCAGGTCGTTCCTCGTGTCGGTGGCCCAGCCACCGACCTCGGCGTTGGAGTTGGCCGTACCGAAGCCGCTGCCGACGGACTTGTTCACCTGCGCGTACGCGTCGTGCCCGGCCGGCTGGGAGCCGTTCTTGTAGATCCGGACCAGGTCGGTGCGGCCGTCGCCGTCCACGTCGCCGAAGAGGTCCTTGATGAGGGCCGGATCCCAGCCACCCACCGGGCCGATCGCGCTCGCGCCGCCGAACCGCGCCTCACCGTCCTGGTAGGACAGGACGACCGCCGGCAGCGCGGTGCCGCCGGTCACCGTGCCGGTCGCGTCCACCACCGCGTCCCGGCCGTACTCCTGGACGCTGGTCAGGCGCGACCGGCCGGTCGTCGGGCCCTGGCCGTAGGTCAGCCGGTACGCCCGTACCCGTGCGCCGCCGGTGGAGATGTCGATCGTCTTCAACCGCATGCTGGTCGCCGCGACCGTGTCCCCGTTGGTGAAGCTCACCGCGTCCAGCGATGGCCGGGCCTGGCGCCACAGCTTGATCAGCGTGCCGTTGTAGGAGATCGAATCCAGGTACGCGTTGTCCGGCGCCGGCCGGACGTACGTGTACGTCACCAGGTTGCCGTGCGTGTCGCGCTCCTCGGTCAGCGCCCACCGGAACGTGCCCCGGCCGGTCAGGTAGACCGGCGTATAGAGCGACCTCGTGCCGTCGGTGTCCCACACCTCCCAGCGGTCCCCCGCGGTGTCCTGCCGGATCCGCAGGAACTCCTGTTGCCGGGTGCAGTGGGTGCCGCCCAGCGCCGTACAGGCCACCAGCTCCTGGCCGTCGAGCAGGAAGATGTCGGCGGCGTTGTAGCGCGGCACTCCCCGGCCCGGGCCGGCTCGTTCCACAAAGGACGATCCGGCCAGCGTCCAGCCCATGCCGGCGAACCCGTTGCCCGTCCCGGAGTCGTAGGACAGCTCCAGGTCGGGTTCGAGTCCCCGGAAGTCGGGCACCTCGATCGGGATCGACGTGCTGTACGCGCCGGTCGAGCCGGTCCTGCCGGTGCCGGCGGCGGGCGCGACCGGCGCCGGCTCGGCGGCCGCCCGCGGCGGCAGCGGCACGGCCACCACGAAGGCGGCCAACATGATCGGTGCACCGATCCACATTCTCCACAGACGAACGGACACGCTTCCCCCTGTGCGTCGACAGCACCGGTCGCCCCTCGACCGGCGCGGCCACATCATCGGGCGCGGAGATTGAAGAATTGTTGAACGTCCCTGACCGGGCCGAGGTGCGCGACGCCTGCTGGCGATCCACGACAGGCCGGTGCCGGCAGTGTCGCTTTGCCGACACCGGCTCCCGAGCTGCGGGACTACGCTGCTCCTGCTCTGGTGGGGAGGGCGGCATGTCGGACCGTCGGCGCATCCGTCGCGCACTTCTTGTCGGTACGGTCGTGGCCAGCGTGGTGGTGCCGCTCCGGCCCGCCCCCACGGCGGCGGTCACGTTGCCGGCCGGCTTCCAGGAACAGATCGCGTTCACCGGCCTGGTCCGGCCGACGAACATCGAGTTCGCCCCCGACGGCCGGGTGTTCGTCGCCGAGCAGCGCGGCGTCATCAAGGTCTTCGACACCCTCGCCGACCCGACCGCGACGGTCTTCGCCGACCTGTCGACCAACGTCCACAACCAGTGGGACCGGGGTCTGCTCGGGCTGTCCCTGGCGCCGAACTTCCCGGCCGATCCGTGGGTCTACGTGCTCTACACCTACGACGCGCCGCCGGGCGGGACCGCACCGGTGTGGAACGACGTCTGCGCGAACGCCAACGACGGCACCTGCGTCGTCACCGGCCGGCTCTCCCGGTTGCAGGCGGACGGCAACGTGATGACCGGCAGCGAGCAGGTGCTGATCCACGACTGGTGCCAGCAGTACCCCAGCCACTCCATCGGGGACCTGCACTTCGGCGCCGACGGCGCGCTCTACGTCACGGGCGGGGACGGTGCCAGCTTCAGCGCCACCGACTACGGCCAGCTGGGCAACCCGATCAACCCCTGTGGCGATCCGCCGGGCGGTGCGATGACCCCGCCCGGCGCCGAGGGCGGCGCGCTGCGTTCGCAGGACGTCCGTACCACGGCCGATCCGACCACGTTGGACGGAGCGGTGCTGCGCCTGGACCCGGCGACCGGCGCGGCCATGGCCGGGAACCCGCTCATCGGTTCCGGCGACCCCAACGCGCGCCGGATCGTGGCGTACGGCGTGCGCAACCCGTTCCGGTTCACGATCCGGCCCGGCACCAACGAGGTCTGGCTCGGCGACGTCGGGTGGGGGACGTGGGAGGAGATCGACCGGGTGGTCGACCCGACCGCCGGCGTCACGAACTTCGGCTGGCCGTGCTACGAGGGCGCCGGCCGGATGTCGAGCTACGACAACGCGAACCTGACGCTGTGCGAGACCCTCTACACCGGCGGCGGGGTCACCGGCCCGTACTTCACCTACCACCACGCCAGCCAGGTCGTCGCCGGCGAAGCGTGCCCGACCGGCGGGTCGTCGGTGTCGGGCGCGGCGTTCTACCCCACCACGGGCGGGCCCTACCCGGCGGAATACCGCGGCGCGCTCTTCTTCGCCGACTACAGCCGCAACTGCATCTGGGCGATGAAGCCGGCCTCGCCCGGGGGCCTGCCCGGCACCGGCACCATCGAGACGTTCGCCGCCGCGGCGGCCGGCCCCACCGACCTGGCGGTCGGGCCGGGCGGCGAGCTCTACTACACCGACCTGCCCGGCGGTACCGTCCGGCGGATCCGTTACTTCCCCGGCAACCAGCCGCCGACCGCGGTGATCTCGGCCTCCCCGACGTCCGGTCCCGCCCCGCTGACGGTGACCTTCAGCGGCACCGGCTCGACCGACCCGGACCCGGCCGACCAGGGCATGCTGGCGTACCAGTGGGACTTCACCAACGACGGCACGGTGGACGCGACCACGCCGACCGCCACGTTCACCTACCAGAGCGTCGGTGTCTTCACGGCCACGCTGACGGTGCGGGACACCCTCGGCGCCACGCACACCAGCACGGTCACGATCAACTCGGGTGACGCCGCGCCGACCGCGGTCATCGACACGCCCGCCGCCGGGGTCACCTGGGCGGTCGGCGACACGATCACGTTCAGCGGTCACGCGACCGACCCGCAGCAGGGAACGCTGCCGGCCGCCGCGCTGCACTGGCAGCTGCGCATGCAGCACTGTTTCACCCTGGACAGCTGCCACACCCACCTCGTGCAGGAGTTCACCGGTGTCGTCGACGGCTCGTTCGTCGCGCCGGACCACGAGTACCCGTCCCACCTGGAGCTCGTCCTGACCGCGACCGACGCGACCGGGCTGAGCCACACGGCGGTGCGCCGGCTGGACCCGAAGACGGTCGTGCTGACGTTCGCCAGCTCACCGGCCGGGCTGCAACTGACCGTCGGTGCGTCGACGCAGGCCGCGCCGTTCAGCCGTACCGTCATCCAGGGCTCGACGGTGACGGTCAGCGCGCCGACGCCGCAGAAGTACCGCGGCAAGACCTACGACTTCACGAGCTGGTCGGATGGTGGCGGGCAGACCCACGTGCTCGTCGCGCCGGCCGGGCCGACCACGTACACCGCCACGTACACCCGCCGGCCCCGCTGACCGTTCGGGGCCGGGCGCCGGCCGCTCAGACGGTCGGTAGGCCGGCCGAGCGGAAGCAGCGGCCGTCCTCGGTCACCACACCGGACTCGTACCCCCGGCCGGCGGCGAGACCCGCCAGCCACCCGATCGCGGGCAGCCCCATCGCCAGCGCCGCGGTCGCGTACGCGTCCGCCGTGCCGAGGTCCGGCCCGACGACGGTGACCGAGCGCAGGTCCCGGGCCGGGACCCCGCGATGCGGGTCGACGACGTGGTGGCCCCGCTCGTACGTGCCGGACGTGGCCACCGCGAGATCCGTGCCGGCGATGACCCAGCAGACCTGGTGCTCCTCCCAGGGGTGCCGCACACCGACCCGCCAGCCGCGGTCGGCCGCGGGGCCGCCGCGCAGCCGGACGTCACCGCCGGCGTTGAGGCAGTGGTTGCGCAGGCCGGCGGCGACGAGCCGGTCCGACGCGACCTGCACCGCCCAGCCCTTCACGTACCCGGACGGGTCCAGCCGCCCGGTCGCGTACGCGTCGAAGTACCCGCCCGTCTCCGCCCGGAGGGCGGCGCACCGGTCGAGTACCGCGCGGACGTCGGGCGAGCACCCGTCGGGGGCCAGCGCGCCGGTGTCGAGCCGGCACACCTCACTGTCCGGTCGGTACGTGCTGAACCGACCGTCCACTGTGGCCAACCAGGCGAACACCTCGTCGGCGGCCGCGGCCAGCTCGGCGTCCGGCAGGTCGTCGGCGAGGTCGAGGCTGACCGCCATGCCCATCACGTGTTCCACGCGCAGCAGTCCGGCGGCTGCCCTGGTCACGCCTCAGCCCCGTTTCGCCACGTCGAGCGCGGCCTGCAGCGAGGTGCGGTACCCCTCGCTCGTGTAGGTCGCCCCGGAGACGGTGTCGATCCGCGCGCTCTGCGCGGCCAGCGCATCCTGGCGCAGGATCGGCACCGCACGCTCGTTTATCCGCACCGACCGCAGCTCCTCGTCGGGCAGCCGCAGGGCGATGACGTCGGTCATCCGGCCGCCGGAGACGACGATGGCGACCTGGACCGGACCGTACTTCGTCCGGACGGTCGCCCCGGTGAAGCGCCCGCCCGCCAGCCCGGCGGCGGGTGGTGCGGCCGGCGCGGCGGCCGTCCCGCCCGGCCGCGGCGGTGCGGTCGCGACGGCCGACGTCGTGGGTCGCGCGATCGTCGCCGGTGGCCGCGAGGCCGCCGTCGCGGCCGGGACCCGCTCGGCCGCGCCGAGCGGCCCGGAGCCCGCGGCCGGCCCGATCCCCGGCCCGGCCTTGAGGCTCACCAGCAGGGTGGTACCCGCGGCGGTACCCAGGATCGCCAGCACGGCACGTTTCACGCCACGGCCTCCGGATCAGAACTCGAACGGGTCACAGTGGATCTGCCGGCGCGGCACGCGCAGCCGCCGCAGCAGCCGCACCGAGTCGGCGACGAGGCTGTCCGGGCCGCACAGGTAGACGTCGCGCCGGGAGACGTCCGGTACGAGCTGGCGCAGCCCGCGTGCGCTGAACACCTGCCGTGGGCCGGGGTCGTCCCTCGACCCGAGCACGTACCAGACCTCGGCACCTCGGGACCGCACGAGGTCGTCCAGCTCGCGCCGGAACATCAGGTCGTCCTGCGAGCGGGCCCGGTAGATGACCACCGCGCCGGGCGGCAGCTCCTCCAGCAGCGCACGGATCGGGGCGATCCCGCTGCCGCCGGCGACGAGCAGGGCGCGGGGCCGCCGGCGCCGGTCGGCGGTGAAGTCCCCGGCCGGTCCCTCGACCCAGACCCGGACCCCGGGCCGCAGCCAGCGCAGGTCGTCGGAGTGGTTGCCGACGGCTTTGACGGTCAGCCGCAGGAACCGTTCGTTCGGCGCGGCGGAGAGCGAGAACGGGTGCGCCTGCCACCAGCAGCCCGCGGTCAGGAACCGCCAGCGGAAGAACTGGCCCGCCTTGGCGTCGAGCTTGGCCAGCCGCCGGCCGGCGATGTAGATCGAGACGGTGTCCGGGCCCTCGTCGACCACCTCGTCCACCCGGAACCGGTGCCGCAGGTTCAGCCGGACCGGCGCGACCACCCGCCCCCAGGCCAGCGCCGCGACCACGAGGAGGTAGGCGGCCAGCCACGCGTACCGGGACGACCCTTCCGAGCTGAGCTCCCGGCCGTAGGAGAACTGGTGGAAGTACGCCAGGAAGAGCGCGAGGTAGGCGGTCAGGTGCAGGTAGTACCAGACCTCGTAGGGCAGCGTCCGGCGCAGGCCCCGCAGGCTGAGCACGCCGATGCCCACCAGCAGGACCGCGGCCCCGTACGCGGTGGCCATGTCGTTGGACTCGGTGAGCAGGATCCACGCCTCGGTCAGCACCGGCACCTGCTCGGTCCAGGCGTACCCGAGCGTGATGGAGACGATGTGCGCGAGCACCGATACCAGGACGAACCCGCCGAGCTCCCGGTGCCAGAGCACCAGCCCGCGCGACCCGACCCAGCGTTCCAGCCAGTCCAGGCGGCTCATGATGAACACCTGTGCCAGCAACGCGTACCCGCCGACCAGCCCGGTGATCTGTCCGGTCGCGGTCAGCGCCGCGGCCGGACCGCGGGTCGACCCGGCCGGCGTGTTCAGCCACCACGGGACCACCACCGCGACGAGGCCGGTCCAGAAGCCGATGACCAGCAGCCACCGGCGGGAGCGGCGGACACCGGCCGGCCGGGGCGGGCTGTGGTGCGGCGACGCCCACCAGCTCGACTCCGGCTCCCAGGCGACCGCCGTGCCGGTACCGCGCTCTTCCACGCTGTCGGTCGTACCAGAGCCGGCCGCCCGCCCGCCATGCGGGGGGCCGGACTTTACGTTTTCCTGCGACCTTCTTATGCGTCGCTTATCCCGGCGGGCGGTACCACCGGGGCGGTGCGGTTGCGAGGCGATCCGCGGACGTCGATGATGCTGGACCATGGCTGACGCCCTGCCGGAGTGGCTGATCGGCTCGGAGCTCTTCGTCGCACTGGTGATCATCGTCGTCACCGTGGTGGTCGTCCGGGTGGCCAGCTGGACGTACTTCCGGGTGCGGTACCGCGACGGCCTACCGCTGGTCCTGCAGCCGCTGCGGGAGGTGACCGCGGAAGGGTCCGCGGTCGAGACCGATCTCGTGGCGGAACTGGCCGCGTACATCGGGGCGGACCTCAGCGGCGCGCTCGCGCCGGGTGCGCTGGCCCGCGCGACCCCACCCACCCCGACCGAGGAGCAGTTCTCCAGCCCGACCGGATTCGTCGCGGCGATCGCCGCGTTCGCGGTCGCCCGCCGCCCGGGCCTGCATGTCCAGCTGACCCGGATCGACACCGACCTCAACGACGGTGAATGGCGGATCACCGTCACCATCATCAAGCAGCCCAGCGGCCGGATCGTCGCGTCGCACACGGTCGACGCGCCACGCGCCGACATCGTGGCCCACATCGGCAGCTTCTGCGTGCACCAGGTACACAACCAGCTCGCGTTCGGCCGGGAGACGCCGCGCTGGGAGCGGTGGCGCTCCGCCGACGGGTACCGGCTCTACCGGGAAGGGCTGACCCTGCGTACCGAGGGCCTGCAGATCCAGACGGACGCGTTCGGCCTGCAGGCCGAGGCGCACCAGCTGCGCCGGGAGGCCGAACGGGTCAGCACCGAGTCCACTGTGGACAGCCGGCGGGCCGGGCAGCTCGGCCGGCGGGCGACCGAGCTCGACACCGCCGTCGACGACGCCCGGGCCCGCTGGACCGACCTGCTGGAGCAGGCGGCCGACCGGTTCCGCAGCGCGTCCGTGGCCGACCCGGCGAACCTGCTGCCGCTGCTCGCCCGGGCGGCGCTGACCGAGATCCTCGACGACCGGGAGACCTCGCGGCGCCTCTACGAGATCGCCCGCAGCCTGTGGCCGGAGCAGATCGAGTCGACGTACCGGCTGCTCACGTACGACCTGTGGCGGACGCCGGTGGAGCCCACCGGCCCCGCGATCGGCCCGCCGCCGCTGACCAACCGGCACGCCGTGGCCGAGGTACGGCGCCTGCTGCGCCCGTGGCGGATTGCCTGGCTGTGGGCCCGGACCTGGTTGCCGCGGTGGTGGGCGCCGGGCGAGCGGCGCTACTGGGCCTCATGGGTACGCCCCGGCAACCCGCGGACGCCGCGGCTGACGCTGCGCTCCAAACGCCGGGACCTGCTCGTCGCCGCGGACGTCGCGCTGCTGACCGTCTCCCTGCGACAGACGATCGCGGCCGGCGGCGACTCCGATACCGAGCGCCGCCTGACCCGTGCGCTGTTCGAGCAGATCGACCGCCGGCTGTCCCGCGGCCGGTGGCGGTGGCGGCTGCGCCGGGGCCGGTCCGTGGACCGGCTGCTGACCATCCGGCGGCCCCGGCTCGCCGACGTCACGCTGACCCGGCAGCGGCGCAGCCGGATCGCCACCCGGGGCTGGCTCGCGCAGTACAACGCCGCCGCGTTCTACTCCACCGCGGTGCAACTCCCCGCGCCGCTGCGCCCCCGCCTGCGCCCGCCGTTGCCCGGCTGGACGGAGGAGACCTGGCGGCGGACCTGCGCCCTGGCCGCGGTCAGCCACCTCGCGCACGTGTGGCGCGACCCGTACAGCCAGCTCGACCCGAGCTGGCTGCGCAACGACCCGGACCTCGAACCGCTCGCGCACGCGTTGATGGACATCGGCATCGACGGCCCGCCGTACGCCTCCTGGGCGATCTACGCCGGGCTCATCGGCCGGCTGCCCGGTCCGGCCCGGACCCCCACCGGTACCCCGCCGCTCGACGACGAGGCCGAACCCGCGACGGTACCGGTCGGCGGCGCGTTCGCGGAGCTGGCGCGCCGCCTGCGCCGCCGACGCCGGTCCCGGTGAGGTGCGCTACCGCTCGGCCCGGACCGCGACCACCTCGAGGTACTCCGACGGGATGGCGACCGGAGCGCCACCGAGCCGGTCGTACCGCTGCACGAGGCTGGTCAGGTCGTCGGCCAGCCGGGACTGGGCGGTCGCGTCCAGCGCGGCGAACGACGCGATGGTCGGCCCGTAGTTCGTCCGGAAGAAGTCCACGAAGTCGGCCGGGGACCGGAACCGGAACGTGAACGTGCGCCGCCGCATCGACAGCTCGGCCGTACCGTCGCCGAACAACTGCCGGACCCGCTCCTCGGTCCCCCACAGGATGGGCGGCTTCACCCCGGCCGGCGGCGGGAGGTGCCGCCCGACGGTACGGAACATGTCGCCGATGAAGCTGTCCGGCGTCCAGTTCGCCAACGCGATCGTCCCGCCCGGTCGGCACACCCGCAGCAGCTCGGCGGCGGCCCTCTCCTGGTCCGGCGTGAACATGACCCCGACCACCGACAGCACGGCGTCGAACGACGCGTCCGGGAACTGCAGGGACTCCGCGTCGCCGTCCAGGAACCGGATGTCGAGGCCCTCCGTCGCGGCCCGGGCCCGGGCCCGCTCCAGCAGGGCGGGTACGTAGTCGATCCCGGTCACCACGCACCCGCAGCGCGCCGCGGCCAGCGCGGCGTTGCCGCTGCCGGTCGCCACGTCGAGAACCTCAGCGCCGGCGCGCAGGTCCGCGGCGTCGCACAGGTTCTCCGCAATCAGGACGATCCGGGTCGCGACGGCGGAATAGTCCCCGCTCGCCCAGACCTGGTTCTGCTTCTTCTTGACAGCGGCCAGATCCGGGGCGGCCGCCTGGTTCGTTGCCTGCATGTGCTCCTCCTCATGACGGGCAGGGTGCTCCGACACGGCCGATGCTCGGTCCGAGAACCCCCGCGACACATTGGGCACCGCAGCTTAGATTCTGTCGGACACCCGCTTGTCGGGTCCGATGAATTGATCTGGACCGGTACGGGTGGCGCGCGCATCGTTTCATGCCGGCGCCGGCGGCGTGCACGTCCCGAACATCCTGCACGAGGTCGGTGCCACCGATCGCCTCGGTGCCGCGGTCCTCGCCCAGCGGCTCAGCGACCGAACAGCTGCGCCACCCGCAGCAGCGGACCGACCAGCGCCGGGATCTGGGCCGGGTCCTCGAGGTGGCCGGATCGCCAGGTGAGCAGGTCCGGCCCGGCGATGCTCCACTCGGGTACCCGGCCGGCCAGATGCTCGGCGATCAGCGCCGGGCCGATAAGGGCACGGGCCAGCGCGGGATCCTTGGTCTGTACCCGGAACCGCTGGTCGAACACCTCGTGACCGGTCGCGGCCGGGTTGTCACCGAACATGCCGCGCCCGAGCCGGGACAGCGCCCCGCGCTCGCGGACCGCCAGCGGCGGGTACGCCTGGGTGAGCCGGACCGCGGTGACCACGTACCGGTACGTGGTGCGGCTCTTCGATCCGTCCGAGTTGGACGACTCGCTCGTGTACGAGTACTCGCCGACCGCGACCGGTCGCCCGGCGACCGTGCTCGATACCAGCAGCGACACGTCGCCGCCCCACCCCGGCAGGTGCTTCGCCCAGTCGACCTTCGGGCGGTTCGTCACCACCCACCCGTTGGCCGCCGCCCACTGCCGGATCCGTTGCTGGCGGGCGTTCTCCCGCCGCACGCTGACGACGATCAGCACCGTGAACAGCGCGACGACGGTGAGGCAGCCGAGCCCCACCAGGACCGGAACCAGCGTCTCCATCTCGGATCAGGGTATCCGCAGCCCGACCGCCACCGGCCCCCGTCCGGACGGACGGCGGCCGGTTGGCGCGACCGGTGACCCGGACCGGGCGGCTACTGGCCGCGGCTGGCGGGATCCACCCGCGCGAACCGGAGCAGGTCGGTCATCTTGAAGTCACCCGGGCTCTGCGTCGGCAGCGTCGGCGTCCAGCCGGCCGGCGCCGCGCGCAGGTACGAGTTCGCGTCGAGCTGGAGCAGGCCGACGAAGACCTCGCCGACGAGCCGCCCGCCGCTGGGTCCGAGCTGGATGCCGTCGCCGACGAGTTCGGCCTCGGCGAGCGCGTAGTACCACAGTGGAGTCGAGTTCTGCAGGCCGTACGGGGTCAGCTCGGGCAACGTGAACGCGGCGAACCCCATTTCGTTGGCCATCCGCTGGCCCGACGGCAGGCTCCAGGTGACCTGGCGCAGCAGGTTGCGCTGGGGCAGCGAGGTCGGCGGGTCGCCGCTCGCGATCGCACCCAGCGGCAGGTTGAACAGTGCGGTGGAGATCTTGCGGTCGATCCGCTTGTTCGGCCGTACCTGCCCGTCGTTGAAGTTGAAGAACGTCTGCCAGCCGATGAACCGGCGCCGGGCCCGCCGGCCGCCGCGCAGGTCCACCGGGTCGGCCTGGCCCTCCCCCGCCGGGTCGAAGATGAACCCGAAGAACGGGGTGCCGTCGGAGTTGCCGGCGAGGTTGGCCCGGTACGAGGGCCGCACCATGCTGTGCCCGAAGCGGTACACCGCGCCCTGGAACTCGACCGGGATGAACGCCGGCCCCGGCTCCGGCCGGTAGAACCGCCGGCCGTGCGTGAGGATGTCCAGGGTCAGGCCGAAGCCGATGACCTGCGGCAGGAACTCGTGCGTGATGATCCACTGGTAGTGCCAGGTGAGCAGCTGGCGCGCCCGCGCGAACTGCTGCGAGGTCGGTACGCCCTGGCTGCGCAGCTGGTCCACGATCCGGTTGTGGGCCAGGATGAACGCGGCCTGCAGACCGGAGATCATGATGTTCTCGTCGTTGCGCGGGTCGGCGATGATCGCCGTTCCGGTCGAGTTGCGCGGCACGTCCTCGAAGAGCCCGCCGGACTCGATGCGCAGCTTGATCCGGTCGGACTGGTAGAGCGACGGGCTCACGGCCGGCCCGCCGCCGTACACGGAATCCAGGTCGAGCGCGGGCGTGCGGGTGTTCGGCGACGCCTCGGGATCGGTCGGGACACCCAGCCGGGACGTGGTGTCGAAGGTCATGTCGTGGTCGAGGAACTGGCCGAGGAACGTGGTACCCGCGGTGTGGAACGGGTTGTCGCGGTTGTTGGGGCTCAGCTCGGGGTTGGTGATGAGCCGGACGGGGCCTTCCTGCAACGGGTCCCTGGCGTCGAGCACACCGCCGGGCTTGCCGATGTCGAGCAGCGCGGTGGTGAGCTGGTTGCTCGGCGTGGCGAACGGTGGGAGTCCTGGGAAGACCCGGCCGAACCGGTCGGCCGGGGTGGCCGCGAGCGCGTGGTCGGATCCGGAGATCGCCGGTACGGACCCGATCGCCACCGCGCCGGCGGCGGTCGCCCCGGCCGTGGCGAGCAACCGCCGGCGGGACACCGGATGGTCGCCGGTGGCCGTGGTAGTGGTACGGCGAGGGCGTCTCGGAGGTGTGGACACCATGATCACCTTCCGTCGGACCGGGAAGATAAACAAACTTTCCTAATAGAAACTGATTCTGCGACCGGTCCGGTCCGTCACGCACCGCCCCCAAGGGTTACCTGCGTACCAATCGACTCCCGCCGATGATCAGCCGCCCGCCCGCTCGCGCCGCCCGCGCCGCGGGTGACGTTGGCCGGTCAGCTCGTCGAGCCCGCGGACTACGAGGTGCGGCCGACCGCGATCGTCTCCTCGACCTGGTCCTGCCGGCGCTGGTCGATCTCCGACGCGGCGGACTCGTCGTGGGCCATCACGACCTCGATGTCCACGTCCTTGAAGTCGAGCACACCCATGTCCGCGAAGGCAGCCTGCAGCCGCGGCCCGAACATGCCGATGTCGCGCAGCGTCGGCACGATGCGGGTGAACAGCAGCGAACGGAACTGCAGGAAGGTCTCCGACTCGCGGACGTAGGAGATGCACTCCTCGGCGTCGAAGTCGAGCGTCCGCCAGATCTCCTCCCCGACGAAGCGGTCGCGCATCAGGTAGCACGCCTCGACGCAGAACTCCTCCCGCTCCTGCCGTTCCCGCTCGGTCAGCTCGCGGTAGTAGTCGCGCAGCGCCAGCCGGCCGAACGCCACGTGCCGCGCCTCGTCCTGCATGACGTAGGCGTTGATGGACTCGGCCAGCGGATCGCCGGTCAGGTCGCGGATGAGGCCGAACGCGGCCAGCGCCAGGCCCTCGATGAGCACCTGCATGCCGAGGTACGTCATGTCCCACCGGCTGTCCGCGATGACGTCGTTCAGCAGCGCCTTGAGGTGCTCGTTGATCGGGTACGCGAGCGCCAGCTTCTCGCGCAGGTACCGCGAGTACGCCTCGACGTGCCGGGCCTCGTCCATCACCTGGGTCGCGGCGTAGAACTTGGCGTCCAGGTCGGGCACGGTCTGCACGATCTTCGAGGCGCAGATCAGCGCGCCCTGCTCGCCGTGCAGGAACTGCGAGAACTGCCATGCCGTCATGTGATGGCGGACCAGCCCGCGGTCCCGCTCGCCGAGCGCGGCCCAGGTCCGCGATCCGTAGATCGGCACGGTCTCCTCCGGCACCACGAGCGGGTTCGCCAGGTCCACCTCGTGCGACCAGTCGATGCGCTCGGCCGCGTCCCACTGCTTGTGCTTGCCCTTCTCGTACAGGCTGAGCAGCCGGTCCCGGCCCTCGTCGTAGTCCCAGGAGAAGGCGGTGGTATTCCCGCTCGGCAGCAGCCAGCCGGTCTCCTGGACCGGAAGGACGTACATGCGCGTACCCATGGCTCGCCTCCTCATCGGGGTGCGGCGGGTCCGGACATCGTACGAACGGCGGCCGGACCAGGTCAATCGACGGATATCCGTGGTGGGGATACATCGGCCGTAGAACGGCGGTAGATCACCGGTTCCCATCATGGTGGTCGATTCCGCGGCGGTCGCGGGATCCGTGTCCGGCCGACGTTCACCGGCCGTGGGGGGTTGCTGTGGCCGTCTTCCGGATCTGGACCAACCTGCTGGGCCGACAGAGACGCCGCCTGGCGATCGCGGTGACGCTCGCGGTGGCGCCGGGGCTCGTCCTCACGGGCGTACCCACGTTCGCCGCGCCGCCGGCGAAGCCCCGGCCGATCGCGTTGCCGGCGACCTCGCCGCCGCTACGGCTGCCGGAGCCCTCGATCCCGGCGGCCGAGGGGGCCCTGTCGGTACCCGCGGACTGGAACGCGCGGCTGTCGAGCCGGGCCCGCCGGACCGAGGTGAACCTGCCGGTACGGGGCAACGAACTGGTCGACCGGCGGGACGCGGTGACGAAGGTCTTCGCCAACGCCGACGCAACCGAGACCGTGGTGATCCACGGCGAGGCGATCCACTACCGGATGGCGGGCCACCAGGACTGGTACCCGATCGACAACCGGATCGTCGCCGATGCGCAGCGGCCCGGCTGGGTCCGCAACGCCGCCAACGACTGGACGGCACGGTTCGGTCCGATCACGCCGGGCGGCGGTGGTGGGGTCGAGCTGGTGACCGGTGCGGGCGTGGTCCGGCTGACCCCCGAGGTCGCCGCCGGGACGGCGCCGATCAAGCCGGTGGTCGCCGCGGACGGCGCCGCCAACACGGTCATGTACAGCAACGTCTGGCCCGAGGTCGACGTGCGGTTCGTGGTCACCGGCGGGCGGGTCCGCACGGAGGTGATCGCCGCCGGCACCGACCGGGCCACCTTCCCCTTCGTCGCCGACGGCCTGCACCGGGTCCGCCTCACGCCGCCCCAGGTCGTGCGGTCGGGTGGCGCCGCCGCTGCCGACTCGCGGGTGACCGACCGCAGCCTGACCCTCTCGGTCGACCAGCAATGGCTCTCCGCGCGTACCGCCGCGGTCGAGCCGCTCGTGGTGACCACCGCTGCGGTCATCGGTGCGTCCACCTGCACGTACAGCACCGCGCCCTGGGAGGTGTGGTGCGACGGGATCAGCACCGGGACGAACCGGTGGCCGCCCGCGCAGCACTGGTGGCTGCGCGGTGTCGCGCAGTTCAACTACCGCCCGTGGGTGGAGACCCGGGACGTCCTGTACGCGGGCGTCTGGATGAGCCAGAACGGATGGTCCACAGCAGACCCCGAGCTGGTGAACATCTGGGAGGCGACCGGCTGGAGCTTCGACCACGCGGTCGCCGGCGGGAACGGGCTGTACTGGATCGACCAGGAAGTGGTACAGGACGACAACCACTGCTTCGGCGCGGACGTGTGCTTCGACGTGACCGAGAAGATGCACAACTGGCAGCTCGCCGGCGCGTTCAACGGCTGGTGGGACGGCAAGTTCGGCTTCTCCCCCGAGGAGGACGACTACCCGGGCTTCCTGGACCGCTTCTCGTACAAGAACTTCGACACCGCGGACGTCAACCTGGTGCTGAACGTGAACGCCCGGCCGCCCGCGCCAGCCCTGGCCGGTCCGCAGGACGGCGCTCTCGCGATCGACACGCTGACGCCGACGCTGCGCTGGTCCCCCGTCACCGACGCGGACGGGGACGCGGTGAAGTACACCGCGAAGATCGCGACCGGGCCGGACGGGGAGTCGGGCCTGGTGGCCACGTCGCCGGAGACGACCGGTCTGGAGTGGACGGTCCCGGCGGGAGTGCTGCGCGACGGGCTGACGTACTACTGGAAGGTGTTCGCCAACGACACCAAGGCGTGGACCCCGTCACTCGTGCGGAAGCTGACCGTCGACCGCCGGCTCGGCATGGGTGGCACGTCACCGGTCGACTCGTTCGGCGGCGTGACGACCAACCTGGTCAGCGGCAACGTCTCGTTGTCGGTGGACGGTCCGGACCTCGCCACGGTCGGCGGCGGGATCGACGTCGACCTGGTCTACAATGGACGGCCGGCGCTCACCGGCCTGCGCGGCACGTACCGCGAGGACCTCGACCGGGACCAGGTGGTGGACCCGGAGGACCCGGTGAAGCTGGTCCGCACCGACTCCCAGGTCAGCTTCGCCTGGGGCGAGGGCTCGCCGTCGCCGGCCGTACCGGCCGACTTCTTCCTGGTCAACTGGACCGGCACGGTCCGCACTCCGGCCGGGAACTGGCAGCTCGGGGTGCGCTCCGACGACGGTGCCCGGGTACGGGTGGACGGTGCGCTGGTCGTGGACCGGTGGGGCGGGCTGACCCCCACGACGGTCTACCAGTCCGGCGGCTTCACCGGGCTGCACACGGTCCAGGTCGAGTACTACGAGCACAGCGCACCCGCGTACGTCGAGCTGTGGATCCGCAACCAGGCCAACCCGAGCCTGGAGTTCATCGTCCCCGCGCACTGGCTGGCTCCGGAGGCACCCGACATGCCGGCCGGATGGTCGGTGCACGCGGCCGACTCGGGCGCCGACTACACCAGCGCCACCGTGACCGAAGGGTCGGTCTCGCTGATCACCACCGACGGTTCCGCGATGGCCTTCACGAAGCAGGCCGACGGCGGCTACAAGGCACCCGAGGGTGTCGACGACGTGGTGAACGTCAACGCCGACGGCGGCGTCTCCGTGCACGACGACGCCGGACTGTCCTATGTGTTCCGTCCGGACGGCGGCCTGGAGTCCGTGGTGAGCGCGCTGGACGACCGCCGGCCGGCGGCGGCGCGCAACCACTACGACGGCCTGGGCCGGCTCAGCAGGATCAACGACCCGGTCTCCGGCCGCGACGTGACGTTCCGGTACGCCGCCTCCGACGGCGACTCCGCGTGCCCGAACGTGCCGCCGCTCGGCAGCGCGACCAACTTCCAGTCCGAGGCCGGCATGCTGTGCCGGGTGTCCTATTGGGACGGTACCGCCACCGACCTGTACTACCACCGCAGCACCGACCTGCTGGCGTACATCGTGGAGCCCGGCGACATGTGGTGGGGCTTCTCGTACGACACCCAGGGCCGGCTGGTCGCGCTGACCGACCCGGTGGCCCGCGACGCCGCCTTCACCGGGGCACGGACCGACAGCGACCCGAGCCGGCTGTCCACGACCATCACCTACACCGGCGACGACATGACCAGCAAGGTCCGGACGGTGACCGGACCGGCGGCCCTGCAGACCGATACCCAGCGTCCACAACGGACGTACACCTACGTGCAGACCACCACCGGCGGCATACTCATCAACGGCTCGGCCATCGTGGCCCGGGCGGGCGTGTCGGGCACCGAGACGGTCCGCTACGACCACCGCGGCCGCGAGACCGAGAAGACCAACGCGCTCGGCAGTACCACGCGGACCCACTGGGACCAGCGGGACCTGGTCATCGCGACCGAGACGGCGGATGGGCTGCTGACCGCCACGACGCACAACGTCCGGAACATGCCGACCGACGTGTGGGGCCCGGCGCCCAAGGCGTGGTTCGACAAGATCTGGTACGGCTTCGACTTCTTCGTCCCGAAGCCGGAGCGGGTGGCCCAGATCCCGCACGAGGTGACCCGCTACGACGAGGGCCTGGACGGGCTCGACGTGCGGTGGTGGAACAACATCAACCGAACGGGTACGGTCGTCGCGCACCAGTACAACGCCGGCTCGGTCCGGGAGAGCTTCCCGGCCGGCTCGGTCCCCGAGGGCGTCGCGGCCGACGGCATCTCCGCCCGGTTCACCGGCGACCTCGTCTTCGACGCGGCGGGTGAGTACCACCTCCAGCTCTGCGCCGGCCCGAGCGACCTGGCCACGCTCTCCCTCGACGGCCACCGGCTCGTCGACGTGTGGGCTGTCCCCGACCTGCGGTGCGGAGCGCCGGCGCTGCCGGTGCGCTCGCTGGGCGCGAACGAGACGCACCGCATCGAGATGGACTTCGTCGACCTCTCCGGTGATGCGCTGCTGCACCTGAACTGGACCAAGCCGAACGGCGTCTACGAGCCGGTACCTCCCTCGGCGCTGCGGCCCAGCTACGGGCTGGTGACGTCCACTGTGGACGAAGACGGCAAGGCGACCCGGACCGAGTACGTCGACGCGGCCACCGGCATCGGGCCGCAACACGGGCTGGTGACCCGGACCACGGTCGACCCCGGCGGGCTGAACCTGACCGAGACGACCACGTACGAGGCGGCCGGCGGGACCGGCCGGTTCCTGCGCCCGCTCGTGCGGACCAGGCCGAGCGGCGCCGGATCGACCACGACCAACACCTACTACGGCAACACCGAGCAGCGGGACAACCCGTGCACCACGACGGTCGACCCGGCGAACCAGGGCGGCCTGCTCAAGCTCGACACGTCCGCCGACCCGGACGGCGCGGGCGCCGGAGCGCCGATCGTCCGCGAGCTCGTCTACGACAAGGCCGGCCGGGTGGTGGCCGCGCGCTCGGGTTCGGCAACGCTGAGCGCCGGCGACTGGATCTGCACCACGTACGACGTGCGCGGCCGGCAGACCGAGGTACGGTACCCGGCCTTCGGCGGCGAGCCGGCCCGTACGGTCACCCACGCCTATCTGGTGGACCCGGACGGTACCGGGCCGCGGGTGGCCAGCCCGCTGGTGAACACGACCACCGACCCGGCCGGCACGATCACCACCGAGGACGATCTGTTCGACCGCGAGGTGTCCTACACGGACGTCTTCGGCAACACCACCACGGTGACGTACGATCTCGCCGGCCGGGCCATCTCCAGCGGCGGGCCGGCGGGCACGGTGGTCCGCGGGTACGACGCCCTCGACCGGGTCACCTCGCTGACCCGCAACGGGGCGGTGCTGGCCAACGGGTTGAGCTACGACGCCAGCAACCGGCTGCGGACGGTCACCTACCCGACCGGCACCGGGACCGCGGGCAACGGCACCACCGGTACGTTCGACTACGACCTCAACTCCGGCCACCTCCGGAAAGTCACCTGGACCGGTCCCGGCGGGGCGCTGCTCACCAGCGACGAGGTGAACGCGCGCAGCCTCGGCGGGGACGTGCTCGGGCAGGTCGTCGACGGGGTCGACCACCACGCCGGCAACGACTACACCTACGACAGGGCCGGCCGGCTCACCGACGCCTGGGTGCCCGGCGGCCGGTACCAGTACGCCTTCTCCGCCAGCACCTCGTGCACCGCCCCGGACTCGTACCGGAACACCAACCGGACCCGGATGACGGTCACCCCGACCGGCGGCACGGCGACGCAGACCAGCTACTGCTACGACCACGCGGACCGGCTCACCTCGGTGACCGGTACGGTGGTCGGCACCATCACGTACGACAAGCACGGCAACACCACCGGCATCTTCGGCGAGACGCGCCAGTACGACGTGGCCGACCGGCACGTCGGGACCGTCAAGGGCACCACCGCGGTCCGGTACCTGCGCGACGCGACCGACCGGATCGTCGAGCGGAAGGTCAACGGGACCACCGTGGCCCGGTACGGGTCCACCGGGACCGGCGACGCGCCGGACTTCACCACCGACGCGGCGAACCGGGTGCTGGAGGTGACCCTGCTGCTGCCAGGCGGGGTGCTGCTGACCACCCGGACCGCCGGGAACGTCTGGTCCTATCCGGACAGTCGCGGCAGCATCGCCGCGGTCGCCAACTCCTCCGGCGTGAAGCAGGGCGCCACCAAGGCGTACGACCCGTTCGGCGGCCTGGTCAGCGGTACGTTGCCGGACAACAGCCACGGCGAGTTCGACTACGGCTGGCTCGGCGAGCACCAGCGCCCGCTGGAGCACCAGCCGACCCTGCAACCCGTCATCGAGATGGGCGGTCGGCAGTACTCGCCACTGCTCGGCCGGTTCCTCGAGGTCGACCCGGTCGACGGCGGCTCGGCCAACGACTACGAGTACTGCAGCGGCGACTCCGTCAACTGCACGGATCTCGACGGCACCTGGGGCATTCCCAAGTTCGCCAAGAAGGCGCTCAAGAAGGTGAAGAAGGTCGCCAAGAAGGCCATGCGGTCGGTGAAGAAGGTGGCCAAGAAAACCTGGAAGAAGGCGTCCAAGTTCGCCAGGAAGGCAATGAAGAAGGTCAGCAAGCGGATCGGCAAGATAGCCTTCGGCGCCGGCAGGTTCCTCGGCCGGCACGTGGGTCGCCACCTCGGCAAGATCGCGAAGGTCGGGCGGGTACTGAGGCTCGCCACCCTGGCGCGGTTCGAGTTCGTCGGCTGCCTGACCTGGCGGTCGATCCGGGACAAGGACAACTCGTTCGGGGACTCGTTCAGAGATATGGGCGGCTGTGCCCGGTCGATGGTCGCCATGTAAGCGGCCGGCGGCGGGAGGGTCGCCGCGTCCTTCGGGGCGCGGCGCCCTCCCGCAGCACCGGGTCGTCCATGAGGATGCGCCGGTGCAGCTCGCGCAGCTCGTAGCTCGGTGCGATGCCGAGCTGCTCGCGCCACACGTGCCAGAGCCGGCGGAACGTGTCCAGTGCGTCCGGCCGCCGGCCGGAGGCATGCAGCGCGAGCATGAGCAGCCGCCACGGTCGCTCCCGCCGGGGCTCGCCCGCGGTGAGGTCTTCCAGGGTGGCCACCGCGTCGGCGGGCCGGTCCGCGGCGATCAGCGTCTCGGCGAGCAGCTCGCGTGCTTCCAGCCGGCGCTGTTCCAGGTGATGTGCCGCGTCCCCGAGCAACGGCAGGGTCCGGGCGTCCGCCAGGGCCGGCCCGCGCCACAGGTCCAGGGCGGCGGAGAGGGTACCGATGGACTGGTCCGAGCGGCCGGCGCGGGCGGCCGTGCGGCCCTCGGTCACCAGCCACTCGAACCGCCGCCGGTCGAGGTCGTCGTCGACCAGCTCGAACCGGTACCCGGACGGCACCGTCCGCAGCAGCTCGGCTCCGCCCGGCAGCAGCTCCCTCAGGCGCCAGACGTAGTGCGGCAGGAGATGGCTCGCCGATGCCGGGGCCTCGCCGTCCCACAGCGTCTCGACCAGCCAGTCCCGGTCGAGCGTGCGCCGCGGGCGCAGCAGCATGATCGCCAGAAGCTCGCGTTGCTTCGCGGCGCGTACCACCGACCAGGTCCGCCCGTCCCAGACCTCGACCGATCCCAACACCCGAAACCGCACGGCCGCATCATCGCGGTACGCCCTCACAGAATCGCCATGCGATCCTCACACTCCGACAACCGCGCGTGTGGGTTCCAGCGGTGGCCGGCCCCCGTCCGGTCAGTCGGCGGGTGACTCGGTGAACGTCGGGTGGTGGCGGCGGACCGGCTCGCTGGCCTCTGCCAGCAGCGCCGGGCCGTCGTACCGCACCGGTCGCCTGGCGGACCCGGCCGGTACGAGCGCGAAGAACTGATCCGCGGAGAGCGCGAACACGACGCGGCCGAGGCCGGCGGTTTCGATGGCGGTCGCGCACATGCCGCACGGCTGGCAGCTCGTGTACATCGTGACGTTCGCGGCGGTATCCGGGGTGAGCTCGCGCGCGGCCCAGCGGGCCAGCTTGAGTTCGGGGTGGGCGCTGATGTCCCGCTCAGAGTTGACGGTGTTGTGGTCCTCGACGAGAACGGTGCCGTCCGCGGCGACCAGCAGGGAGCCGAACGGTCGTTCCCCGGCCTGGCCCGCCCGCGCCGCCAGCTCGATTGCCCGGCGCAGGAAGGCCTCGTCACGCTCGTTCACCAGCCGATTATCGGGTACCGCCGGAAGGATCGCCCGGCCCATCGCGGCCGGAGCCATGGCGCACCTCCTCGGCCAGCGTCGCCAACCGGGACACCGTGTGGTCGATCCAGCGCAGGTCCGCCTCGATGTGGAAGAGCTGGTAGTCGGCGAGCAACGAGTCCTGGGTGGTGGCCGCGTTGCGCCGGGCCACCGTGAGGGCCTGCATCGCGGTGAGGTGCTTGGCCCGCTGGCGGTCGAGGAAGTCGTCCGCGGGCCGGCCGGAGAGCAGCGCCAGCACCACCTTCGTGAAGAGCACCGTCTGGAGTTGGGGCTGCGGTTCCTCCGGCTCGCCGAGCCAGGTGTCCAGGTCGGTCACCCCCTCCGGCGTGATCGAGTAGCGCTTGCGGTCCGGGCCGGCCCCGGCCTCGACGCCGGCGATCTCCACCCGACCGTCGCGGACGAGCTGGGCCAGGGTGCGGTAGACCTGGCCGAACCGGATCGGCTTCGCCGCGCCGAACCGCCGGTCGTACGACTGCTTCAGGTCGTAACCGTGCCGGTCGGCTTCCTCGAGCAGCCCGAGGAGGGCGTAGGAGACCGTCATGCGCACCTCCAGGAGAGGGAGAGCCTTGACTATACCCGAAGGGTCTACTCGACAGGTATAGGCACCGCGGCACGCGCGACGAGCACATGTCATCGGCGTACTCGCGGCCGGAGTGCTGGCCGCGGCCGCGCTGCCGGCGATGAACGCCATGGCCGGTACCTCGGGACCGGTGGCCCGCTGGTCCACTGTGGAGACGGCAAGCTGTACGGCGTCGGCGACCGCGGCGGGATCTACACCCTCGGCGTGCGCGACGCACGGGCGGCGAAGGTCTCCCAGCTGACCGTCGCGCTGGCCGGTCAGAGCTTCGGGGTGGACGTCAACCCGGCGGCCAACCGGCTGCGGATCATCAGCGACACCGGGCAGAACCTCCGGCACAACCTGGACGACCCGAACGGCGCGCCAGCGGCCGGTACCACCGCCACGGACGGCATGCTCACGGTCCCACCCGCGACCGTGGCCGCCGCCGGGGTCACCGGCGCCGCGTACACCAACAACGACCTCGACCCCGACACGGCCACCACGCTCTTCGACGTGGACACCATGCTGAACCAGGTCGCCGCGCAGTCGCCGGCCAACGCCGGCAGCCTCGCCGCGACCGGCAGATTTGCTGGTCGACCCGGACGCAGACGCCGGGTTCGACATCTACACCACGCTGCGCGACGGGCCGCGTCCGGTGGGTTCCGGTCGCCGCCGCCACGGCGGCCGGGGCCCACCGTGGTCGAAACGGCCGTCAGCCGGCCCGCTCGAGATCCAGCCGCAGCCAGACCGCGAGGTCCTTGATCTCACGGTTCACCGCGGCGGACATCGCCTTGGTGAACGGCACGTCCTCGTGGACCGCGTCCACCCGCAGCACGCCGGCGTCCCGGTCGGCGGTGGCGTCGAGCTTGCCCACCAGCCGGTCGCCGTACAGGATCGGCAGCGCGAAGTATCCCCAGCGGCGCTTGGCCGCGGGCTTGAACATCTCCAGCTGGTAGTCGAACTCGAAGATTTCGACCATGCGCTTTCGGTCATGTACCAACCGGTCGAACGGGGACAACAACGCCGCCCGCCCCGAGAACGGTTGGCCCAGCTGGGCGGGGTCGACCCGCCAGGTGCCGCGGACCCCCTCGACCACGGCCGGCTCACCGACCTCGCCCACGTCGATCGGCTCGATCGGACACTCCGGACCCCGGGCCCGGGCGATGCCCAGCGCGCGCAGCCGCCGCTCGTTGCGGATCCGGGCCGCCTCCTCCTCCGGTACCACGGGATCGTCCGGGTAGACCCGCGACGCCAGGTCCCACAACCGTTCCCGGCCCCGCCGTCCGGCGATCGCGACCTCGCCCCGCCGGACCATGAGCTCCAGCATCTGCGAGACGTTGCGGTCGTTGGTCCACCCGGTCGACTGCCACGGCACGACGCAGGTGTCCGGAAGCTCCCGCGAGGTCAGCGGGCCCGCCGCCGCGAGCCGTTTGAGGATGTCCCGCCGGCACGCGTCGTTCGCCTCTATCCAGTTGCGGTAGGCCGCCCGCGAGCCGCCCAGGTATCCACGGGCGCTACGCCACTCGGCCATCTCCGCGCGGTAGAGCGCCAGGTCCTCGCTGGGCCGGATCATCGCCCGCAGCTCCAGCAGCGTCCGG
>Ga0209481_10000052_pt1 | contig 57357 bp, 67 predicted proteins | sample SoiMetdeltSBSDD3_FD_187598 | JGI IMG/M metagenome (GOLD analysis project Ga0209481, IMG submission 187598) | Bulk soil microbial communities from a Populus tree surrounding site in Tennessee, USA - Soil MetaG P. deltoides SBSDD3 (SPAdes) (version 2) | ecosystem: Environmental > Terrestrial >...
CGGATCGAGGGGGACGGGCATGTGCGGACTCGCCGGGTACGTGGGGATCGACGCGGAGCAGGGACGGGCGCTGCTGCAGCAGATGGCGGACCTGCAGGTCCACCGGGGTCCGGACGGCGAGGGCTTCCTGGTCGACAACCGACTGGGCCTCGCCCACCGCCGGCTCGCGATCATCGACAAGATCGGCGGCGAGCAGCCGATGCGCTCGGCCGACGGTCGGTTCGTCATGGTGTACAACGGCGAGGTCTACAACTTCCGGCAGCTGCGCACCGAGCTTGCCGAGCTGGGGCACGAGTTCCATACCCAGTCGGACACCGAGGTCGTCCTCGCCGCCTGGTGCCGCTGGGGGTACCCGGCATTCGACCGGTTCAACGGGATGTTCGCGCTCGCCATCGCGGACACGCACACCGGGCAGATCGTGCTGGCCCGCGACCACTTCGGCATCAAGCCGCTCTACTACGCGTCGGACGAGACCGGCCGTACCGTCTTCGCCAGCGAGATCCGGCCGATTCTCGCCTCCGGCATCGTCGAGCGGAAGCCGGACGACGTGACCGTCTACCGGTACCTGAAGTTCCGCGTCCACGACGATACCGATCGAACCTTCTTCGCCGGCGTCACCCGGCTGCTGCCCGGCGAGTGTGCCACGATCACGCCCGACGGCACGGTGCACACCGCGACGTACACCCGGCTCTTCGCGGACCTGCCCAGGCTCGCCGCCCACGCCAGGCGGTACGACGAGGCCACCCGCGAGCAGTTCGCCAAGGCCCTGCGCAACGCCATCCGCGACCGGCTCGTCAGCGACGTTCCGGTCGGGACCGCGCTCTCCGGCGGGCTCGATTCGTCCACTGTGGTCGCCACGATCAACGAGTTGCTGGCCGGGCACGACGCCGAGGCCGCCGCGGTCGGCGACCGGCAGCAGACCTTCTCAGCCGTCTTCCCGGGCGAGCTGAACGACGAGGAGCGCTACGTCGACGCGGTCGCGCAGAGATGCGCAGCGCTGAAGGTTCACAAGATCGTCCCGGGGGCCGACCAGTTCCTCGTCGACCTGCCCGACTTCATCCGCACCCAGGAGGAGCCGGTCATCTCGACCGGCCCGTACGCGCAGTACTGCGTCATGCGTGAGGCCGCGAAGCACGTCACGGTGATGGTCGACGGCCAGGGCGCCGACGAGATGATGGCCGGCTATATCCCGTACTACCTCGTGCACCTGCGGGACCTGCGCCGCCGGGGCCACACCGCCGAGGCGGCCGGCGAACTGAGCCGGTCGCTGGACGTGCTGTGGCGGCTCGGCCGGTTCCGGGCCGCGGACAAGCTCCGCCGGCGCCGCCGTGCCGCGGCCACCGCGTTCCTCGATGCCGAGTTCGTGCGGGAGCACGCCGCCGAGCGGCTCGACACGATCCCCGACGACCTCAAGGCCCGCCTCGTCGACGACATCTTCCGGCACAGCCTGCCGGCGCTCCTGCGCTACGAGGACCGCAACACGATGCGCTTCTCGGTGGAGGGCCGGGTGCCGTTCCTCGACGTACACCTGCTCCGCGTGCTCTGGGGGCTCGACGACGAGGCGATCATCCACAAGGGATGGAACAAGCGGGCCCTGCGCGACGCCACCGAACGGCTTCTTCCGGCTGTCGTCCGCAGGCGCCGCGACAAGATCGGCTTCACCACGCCCGAGGACGCCTGGTTCATCCGGATCAAGAACTACGTGTACGAGGTGTTCGCCTCCGACGAGTTCGGCGCCAGAACCTACTGGAACGCCCCAGCGGTGCAGGCGGCGTTCCGGGAGTTCCTCAGTGGACGCGGCGGCGCCGACACGATGACATTCTGGCGCATGCTCAACGTCGAGCTGTGGCTGCGCGAGTTCATCGACAAGGAGCCGGACGCGGGCGTGCCGCCGATGGAGACCGGGCAACAGGGCCCCGTCGGCCGGCACCCGGAGGCGCCGCCGAAGAGCGACTACGTGCCCAACGTGGACAAGGAGCTGGAGACCGCCGACGGCCGGTGGGCCCGGTTCCCGCTCCGGGTGGACATCGTCGCACCCGGGGACGACGTGGCCGCGCTCGCTGCCCGCCGTACCGTCGAGTTCTTCGCCGGGCTCGGCGACGCGCCACCGCGAGCGGCGGCGAACCTGGCCGGCGACGGCCGGTGGTACCTCTACGTCGGGGAGAAGGTCGTCGCGATCGCGCAGGGCCGGTGCTACTTCACCTGGGATGTCCATCCTGGACCGTGGGCGCGCACGCTGTCCCGGTTCGTGGTACGCACGCCGTACGGGATCGGCCTCGGCCACCCGGTGACCATGCACCTGGCGATCCGGGAGGTGGGCCTGCCACGCATCCTGCTCGCCTCGGCGGCCGGCGCCGTGGGCAAGGCGATCGGCAGGCGGGGGCTCTTCTACCGGGTGGCCGGGCCGGCGGTACGGGCGATCGACGGGCCGACCGAGTACTCGGCGTACCCGGCGAACGTCTCGGCGAAGCTGGCCCCCGCGGATCCGCACGGGGTGGCCCGCCACATCTCCGCCGCGGTCCGGGCCGCCGCGCTGCCGGACGGGGCCATGCGCCGGTTCGGCGGTACCGTGATCATCGACGCCAATGACATCGGGCGCAACATCCTGGGCCACGACACCGGACTCTCCGAGCAGGAGCTCGTCTCCGCGTTCGTTGACAACCCGCTCGGGCAGGGCCGTGAGCAGACCCCGCTGGCGGTCGTGGTCGCCCGTGTCCCGTCGATGGCCGAGCTGGACGCGCAGAAGGGGGTCCGCTGGCCCTCCGCAGGCGGTCAGCCCGCCGAGAACCCGGCGGACGTGAAGCCCGTACCCGAGCCGGCTCAGGAGAGCTGAGCCGCCACCCGCCACTGTCCTATGCGGACGGCCGGTACCCGCTGGTGGCGAACTGCGAGAGCTGCGGGACGAGCCCGCCGCACACCACCACTGGTGTCCCGGCCGGGCTGTCGCTGCGGCCGCTCAGCCGCCGCCCGGACCACCAAGCTGGGCGTACCCGCGCTGGCGCGGGTCTGGTACGACGCTACTGAAGGTAGCCCTCGACCTGGTCTTTCGGCGGCGGCTGCACCTCATCCGGGTTGACCCCCGCGTCCCGGGCGGCCCGGCGCCGGCGCAACAGGTCCCAGCACTGGTCGAGCGACTCCTCCAGCGCACGAAGGCGGGCGTGCTCCTCCTCGGAGGTGATCTCTCCGGCGACCCGGCGGGTACGCAGCTCGTGCTCCTCCTCGACCAGCTCGGTGATCTGGCCGAGGATCTGCTTGTCGTCCACGGTGCCAGCCTATGTGAGCGGGCGGACCGGCGCGGCGTCGCCCGGACCGGGGCGTAGCCGAGGGAAGGCGCCGCCTGAAGCGGCCGCAGTGCGAGCGATGGCCTCAGGTCAGGTCGCGGGACGCGCGCGCGATCACCCCGATCGCTGTGCGGCGGGGCAGCAGGCGGGACATCACCGCGTTCGACACCCGCATGAGCGGGCCGGGCACGACCCGAGGGCCGCGGCCGAGTGCCGCCAGCGCCGCCTCCGCGACCTGGTCGGGGGTACGGGTACCCGGCGCCCTCGTCGCCTTGGCCTGCGCCAGCCCGGGGGTGGAGACCGCGCCCGCCACGCAGGCGAGCACGTCGACACCGCGCGGCCGCAGCTCCGACCAGAGGCCCTCGGCGAGGATCGTGCCGAACGCCTTGGTCGCGGCGTATGTCGCGATCCCGGGCGAGCCCTGCTGGCCGGCGAGCGAGGACATGATGACGAGCCCGCCCCGACCGCGGGCCACCATCGGCGGCAGGAAGTGGTGCGCGAGCAGCAGCACGGCGCGGCAGTTGAGATCCAGCGCGCGCAGCGACCGGGCCGGGTCGGCCTCGACGAAGCGGCCGATGGAGGAGTACGCGGCGTTGGCGACGACCAGGCCCACCTCGTGCGGCACCCGGCGTACCGCCGCGATGCCGTCCTCGGTCGCGAGATCGGCCTCGATCGTCATGGTCTCGACCGGCAGCGCCGCGGCGAGCGCGGCCAGGGGTTCCGGGCGCCGGGCGACCAGCACCAGGTTCAGTCCACGGGCGGCCAGCGCGCGGGCGAACGCGGCGCCGATGCCCTCGGACGCTCCGGCGATCAGCGCCCAGGGCCCGTAGCGCTCCCTCACCCGAAGGGCTCCCGGCGCATCCGCCAGATCACCAGCAGCGGGACCAGGAGCCAGGACGCGTTGGCCAGCAGCACCATCCCGAAGTGGTCGGTGGCGTGCTCGCCGTACGCCTCCTCCATCAGGATGATGAGCACGTTCGCGAGCATGGTCCCGGACCACACCAGCGCGGGGACGCGGATCCAGTTGCGGCGGCGGATGAACGCGTACAGGGCGGCGAGGTAGAACGGGCCGAAGAAGAGGATGTCGATCCAGATCGTCATCCGCCAGAACGGCGGCCGGGCCAGCAGCAGCGGGTCGTACGTCCGGCCCCACCAGTGCACCAGGTCCACCACCGGCGCCGGTGGCCACAGTGGATAGTCGAAGTCGGACGGGTCGGCGATGACCAGCTGTTCGAGGTCGATCATGTAGGTGACCACGGTCGCGTTGACCGCGAAGAACGCGATCAGCAGGATGTCGAGCAGGGACCGGCGGGCGGTCCGGGTCTCACTCGCCATCGTCGGCTCAGTCATCGTCATCGTCCCGGCGGCGGCGCCGTCCCGGCACCGCGTAGACCACGCCCCACGAGCGCCGGCCGTGGTAGTAGCGCCGTTTGGGGCCCAGCGTCGCGTAGACGATGCCGGTGATGATCCCGAAGGCGGTGTACGCGCCGAGTTCCACCATCGACCCGTCGATGTCGAAGACCCGGCCGCCGGTGCGCAGCGGGATCACCAGCAGCGGCAGGACGACCCAGCACAGCGCGCCGTAGACGAGCCCGATGCCGACGGCCGGGATCGGCTGGCGGCTGACCCAGGCACCGAACAGGCCGCCGTACACCGCGCCGGCGAACAGGCAGATCGCCAGCAGCACCAGCCACGATCCGCTGACCGTGGTACTGCCGGCCAGGCGCCCGAATACGCTCATCTCGCCCAGGACCTGAAGGATCGTGCCGAGCACGACGCCGCCGGCCAGGCCGCCGACGATGCCGGCACCGGTACGGGCGACCACATTGGACGGCGGTACGTAGTCGTCGGACATGGGAGGGGCTCCTTGTCTGTTGGCCGGCACACTAGACGGCCGGCGGCCCGATCGCGAGGACCCGGGAGTGCCGTGCCGGGTACCGTGTCGCATGATTGACCCCGTGCACGTGTCGGCGCGGGGTGACTATGCCGTCCGGGCGGCGCTCGGGCTGGCCGCCCGGCACCCCCGGACGACCTCCGCGCAGAGCCTGTCGGAGGAGCAGGACCTGCCGTACAAGTTCCTCGAGGCGATCCTGGCCGACCTGCGCCGGGCCGGCGTGGTGCGCAGTCACCGCGGGGTCGACGGTGGGTACGTGCTCACGCGGGAGCCGGCTCAGGTCACGGTCGGTGAGATCCTGCGAGCGGTCGATGGCCCCCTGGCCGGAGTCCGCGGGTCGCGGCCGGAGGACGTCGCATACGAGGGGGCGGCCGAGCACCTCCAGGAGGTCTGGGTCGCGGTCCGGTCGGCGGTACGCCGGGTCGTCGACGAGGTGAGCCTCGCCGACGTGCTCAAGGGCCGGCTGCCCGCGCATGTCCGGCGCCTGACGGCCGTCCCCGACGCCTGGGAACCGCGTTAGCTGGCACGGCTCATTGCGCGGGGTCGACCACGCCCCAGCGGGTCCGGATGGCCCGGTCGACGGCGCCGAACGCGGCGTCCACGAGCACGCCCACGACGAGGATCACGATCATCGTGGCGACCAGCCACTCCGCGTCGCTGAACTCGCGGGCGAAGGTGAGCTGCGCGCCGAGCGCGGTGTGCCCGAGGCCCACGATGATCAGCTCGCCGGCCATCAGGCTCCGCCAGGCGAACGCCCAGCCCTGCTTGAGCCCGGCGACGATCGACGGCAGCGCGGCCGGCGCGATCACGTGCCGGTAGAGCGCGACCCCGCGCGCGCCGAGGTTCCGGCCGGCCCGCAGCAGCAGCGGCGGTACGTAGTCCACGCCGGCGATCACGCCGTTGGCGATCGACGGGGCGGCGCCGAGCACCACCACGAAGAAGATCGCCTGCTCGCTGAGCTGGAACAGCAGGATGGCCAGCGGGAACCAGGCGATCGACGGCATGGTCTGCAGCGCGGTGATCATCGAGCCGATCGCGGTCCGCAGCAGGCGGAAGCGGGCGACCGCGAGACCGAGTACCAGGCCGAGGGCGAGCGCGGCCGCGTACCCGATCGCGGCCCGCCGGCCGGTGATGGCCAGCCCTTCCCAGACCTGGGACCGCCCCAGCTCCTGGGCCAGGCGCCCGAAGACGGCCAGCGGCGGCGGCAGCGCGTACTCCGGCTTCCATCCGGTCCAGACGACCACCTGCCAGAATGCGACGGCGATGCCCACGGCGGCGAGTTTGGGCCAGACCGCCGCCCAGGCCCGGGCCGCGCGGGACCGCTCGCCGCGGCGGGCGGCCAGCTCCAGGGCGTCCAGGCCGTGCAGGGTTTCAACGGCCATGCCGGCTCACCTCCGCGCGCAGCCGGCCGGTGATCTCGGCGGCGATGGCGGCGACCTCCGGGGCGTCGATGCGGCGCGGCCGCGGGATCTCGACCGGGGTGGTGTAGATGACCCGGCCGGGCCGGCTGGACAGCAGCACGATCCGGTCGGCCAGCCGGGCCGCCTCGCGGACGTTGTGCGTGACGAACAGGACGGTCAGCCCGCGCTGCTGCCAGAGCCGTTCGAGTTCGTCGTGCAGCAGGTCCCGGGTCATCGCGTCGAGCGCGCCGAACGGCTCGTCCATGAGCAGGACCGGGGTGTCGAGCGCGAGGGTACGGGCCAGCGCCACCCGCTGCCGCATGCCGCCGGACAGCTCGTGCGGCCGCCGCTTCGCGAACTCTCCCAAGTGGACGGAGTCGAGCAGCTCGGCGATCCGCTGCCGGCGCTCGGCGTGCGGTGTCCGGTGCAGCCGCAGCGGCAACCCGACGTTGCCGGCCACGGTCAGCCACGGGAACAGCGCCGGATCCTGGAACATCAGCGCCGGGGTCTTCCCGCCGCCCACGTCGATCCGGCCCGCGGTCGGCCGGTCGAGCCCGGCGACGAGCGACAGCAGCGTGCTCTTGCCGCAGCCGGACGCGCCGACGAGGCAGACGAACTCGCCCGGTCGCACCGCCAGCGTGAGCCTGTCGAGCGCGAGGACGGCCGAGGCACCCCGGCCGTGCACCTTGGTGACGCCCTCCAGCGCGACCGCGGCAACGGTCGCGCTGGAGGGCAGGACAGCTGTTGTCATGGCAGTGGTATCTCCGTTTTGCTCTGCGCTTTGAGGATCTCGTTGAGGTACGTCAGGTCGTAGAGACCGGTGAGGTCGACCGGTCGGGTCAGCCCGACCGCGACCGCGTGGTCCAAGCCCACCTTCAACGACGACGCGATCGGATCGTTCAGGAATTCGAGGGTGCGCCACGCCTGCTTGATGAGCTCGAGGTCCAGCGGCTTTCCGGTGATCTTCCCGATGTGCGTGGAGACGGCCTGCTGGGCCTCGTCCGGCTTGCTGTTGATGACGTCGTTCGCCGCGACCTGGCCCTCGACGAGCTTGCGGACCACATCCGGGTGCTGTTCGAGGAACTCGGTCCGGACGATCAGGTTGGTGATGACGAACCGCTTGTCCGGCCACAGGTCGCGCTCGTCGACGAGTACCGTGCCGCCGGCGTTGACGAGCTGGGATCCGAACGGCTCGGGTACCCACGCACCGTCGATCACGCCGCTGGTGAACGTGTCCACCGTCTGCGCGTTGCCCTGCGGGACGATCGTGACGTCGCCGCCGCCCTCCTTGGTCGTCGGGATGCCCTTCTCCTCGAGCCAGAAGCGCAGCGCCACGTCCTGCGTGTTGCCCAGCTGCGGGGTGGCGATCCGCTTGCCTTTCAGGTCCTCCGCGCTGGTGATGCCGGGCTTGACCACGAGCGCCACGCCGCCGGAGGCGGCACCCGAGACGACCCGGACGGCGACACCCTTGGACCTGGAGTGGGCGTTGACGGTCGGGTTCGGGCCGATGTACGTCGCGTCCAGCGCTCCGGAGAAGATCGCCTCGATCGCCTCCGGGCCCGCGTTGAACGTCCTGGTCTCCAGGTCGACGTCCGGGCCGAGCTTCTCGGCGAAGATGCCCTGCTCGACGCCGACGAGCGCGGGCGCGTGGGTGAGGTTCGGGAAGTACCCGAGTCGCAGGGTGACCGGGCGATCGCCGGCGGACCTGCTGCCGCCACACCCGGCGAGGCCCGCGACGAGCGGGGCAAGGCCGATGCCGAGCGCGACCACGGTCGCGACGCGGCGCGGGGCGGGCGTCCGCATCTCATACCTCCGTCTATCCCGATCAAGTTAGTAGGAAATATATGAGCGGTAGGATCAGACGGTCAATACCGGTCCGGATGGTGGGACGCTCCGGTGGTACGGTGAGCGGCGTGAGCGGCGTGCTGCGGATCTCGGCACGGAACGCCCGGTTCCAGCAGTGGCAGGCGTTGCTGGGCAACCGTACGAAACGGCAGCGCGCGCGGCTCTTCCTCGTCCACGGGGTACGGCCGATCAGCCTGGCGGTCGAGCACGGCTGGACCATCGACACGCTGATCCATCCCGCGGACCAGCCGCTGTCGGGCTGGGCGAGCGGGCTGCTCGACCGGGTACCCGCGACCCGCGTGGCGATGGCGCCCGACCTGCTGCGGGAACTGGCCGACCGCGAGGACGGGACGCCCGAGCTGGTCGCCGTCGTGACGATGCCGGCCGACGACCTGGACCGCATCCCGGTCTCCGGCGGCCTCCTGGTGGTGGTCTTCGACCGGCCGACCAGCCCGGGCAACATCGGTACGCTGGTCCGCTCGGCGGACGCCTTCGGCGCCTCGGGCGTCATCGTGACCGGGCACGCGGCCGACGTGTACGACCCGAAGGCGGTCCGGGCCAGCACCGGCTCGCTGTTCGCGGTGCCCGTGGTCCGGGCGGCCTCGCACCGGGAGGTGCTCGCGTGGCTGGTCGGACTGCCGGGCGCCGCCACGGTGGTCGGCACCGACGAGCACGGCGCGGTCGACCTGGGCGGTCAGGACCTGACCGGGCCGGTCGCGCTGGTCATCGGCAACGAGACGGCCGGGCTCAGCGTGGCCTGGCGGGAGGCGTGCGACGTGACGATCCGGATCCCGATCGGCGGAGCGGCCAGCTCGCTCAACGCGGCCGCGGCGGGGACCGTGGTGCTCTACGAGGCGGCTCGCCAGCGGCGCGGCGGTCCGGCGTGAGACGGCCGTCATGGCACGTGATCATGCAGTGGGTCAGCGGTTCACGAGCCGTCACCAGTTCACGGGTTCGCAGCCGCCGGCGGGCTCGACCTGGAGGGTGGCGTGGTCGATGCCGTACGACCGGTGCAGCGCCTCGCGTGCCGTGGCGAGCACGGTGCCGAGGTCGGCGCCGCCGTCGACGGAGAGGTGGGCCGAGGCCACGTCCATGCCCGAGGTGAGTGTCCACACGTGCAGGTCGTGTACGTCGGTCACGCCGGGCACGGCGCCCAGCGTGCCGCGCACCTCGTCGACGGAGAGGTGCGCCGGGGCCGCCTGCACCAGCACGCGCACCGCGGCCCGGCCGAGCGCCCAGGTCCGGGGCAGGATGAACAGCGCGACGGCGACCGCCATGATCGGGTCGGCGTACGGCCAGCCGGTCAGCTGGATCACCACGGCCGCGACGAGAACCCCGAGCGAGCCGAGCAGGTCGCCGACCACCTCCAGGTACGCGCCCCGGACGTTGAGGCTCTCCCGGGCACCCGCGCGGAGCAGGAGGAACGCGACCACGTTCGCGGCCAGCCCGACCGCGGCGACCACGAGCATCGGGCCGGCCCGGACCTCGTGCGGCTCGATCAGCCGTCGGACCGCCTCGACCAGCACGTACACGGCCACGCCGAAGAGCAGGACCGCGTTGCCGAGCGCGGCGAGCACCTCCAGGCGGTACAGCCCGAACGTCCGCTGAGCGGACGTGGACCGCCGGGCCCGCTCCGCAACGTGGATCGCGGCCAGGGCCATCCCGATGCCGAGCACATCGGTGAACATGTGGACCGCGTCGGAGAGCAGGGCAAGTGAGCCGGTGACCAGCGCCGCCCCGGCTTCGACCAGCATGAACACCGCGAGCAGGGTGAACGCGGTCCAGAGCCGGCCCCGGTGGCGCGCCCCGCCCCGCAGGTCGGCGCCGTGCGCGTGACCTGCTCCCATCCGATCACCCTGGTCCCGGCTTGACATATGTTTACATCGCTATAAGTGCAGCAGAGTTCAGTATGGCAGCCACGAGTCCCGCGTGCCCACGGTGGTCAACCGCTGCGTGGCCCGGGACAGCGCGACGTACAGCGTCCGGACCGCCAGCGCGGCGGGCTCGACCAGCACGACCCCGTCGTACTCCATGCCCTTGGCCTCCAGCGGGGTCACCACCTGCACCCGCTCCTCGCCGGGCCCGGCCAGCCCGTCGAGGTCGACCGGGACGCCGGTGATCACGCCGACCGTGCCCTCCACGGACGCGAGCAGGTCCTCGACCGCCTCCCGCGCCGCCGCGGCCAGGCCGTCCGGTGCGGTGACCACGTGCACCGGCTCGACCCCGGTCGAGCGGACCGCCCGGGGCAGCGACGCGTCCGGTACCGCCCGCCGGATCACCGACGCGGCCAGCGAGAAGATCTCCGCGGAGTTGCGGTAGTTGGTGGTGAGCGGGTACTCGTGCCGGCGCCGCGAGCCGAGCGCGTCGTCGCGGGCCCGGGTCACCTCGGCCGGGTCCCCGGCCCAGGCGGACTGGGCCGGGTCGCCGACGATCGTCCAGCTCGCCGACCGGCCGCGCCGGCCCAGCATCCGCCACTGCATCGGCGAGACGTCCTGGGCCTCGTCGACGACCACGTGGGCGTAGTCCCGGTAGTCCTCGGGCCGCTCCGGCGGGCCGGTCGCGACCCGGACCCCGACCACCCGGTACCCGTCGTCGGTGCGCCGCCGCGGTGGGGCCGGCGGCCGACCGAGTTCGTGGTCCAGTTCGTCGAGCAACGCCACGTCGGCGATCGTCGGCCCACCGGGGCCGAACGACAGCCGCGAGATCTCCACAGTGGACAGCAAGCCGCGGGCGTACTCCCGCAGCCGCCCGGGATCAGCCAGCCAGGACAGTACGTCCGCCGGCGCGAGCACCGGCCACCAGGCCCGGACGAACGCCCGGAACTCGGACCGGTCGCGCAGGTCGGCGACGGCCTCGTCGCGCGAGCGGTCCCGGACCAGCGTCGACGCCTGCCGCCAGAGCGTGTCGAGCAGCAGGGACACGGCCGTCGGGCGGACCTCGTTGCGCCGGGCGCCGCGCGACAGCGCGGCCCGCCGGACCGTGGCCAGGTCGGCCGCGGTCAGCCGCAACAGGGTGCCCCGGTAGAGCAGTCGCAACTCGGTGGGCGCGCCCGGTACCGCGTCCCGGGCCGCGCGCCCCAGTACCTGGCGCATCCGCAGCGATCCCTTGACCGCGGCGACGTCCGGCTCGTCCACCGCGGTGGCGACCACACCGTCCACCATGGACCCGAGCGACCGCAGCGACGCGGATTCCTCGCCGAGCGAGGGCAGCACCTGGCTGATGTAGTTCACGAACACCGGGGTCGGGCCGACCACCAGCACGCCGCCGCCGGCGAACCGGGACCGGTCGGTGTAGAGCAGGTACGCCGCCCGGTGCAGCGCGACGGCGGTCTTGCCGGTACCCGGGCCGCCGGAGACGCTCGTCACGCCGGAGGCGGGTGAGCGGATCGCCTCGTCCTGCTCCCGCTGGATGGTGGCGACAATGTCACGCATGCCGCGCCCGGTGGTCCGGCTCAGCGCGGCCAGCAGGGCGCCGTCGCCGACCACCCGCATGTCCGGCGGCGCGGCGGCCGGGTCGAGCAGGTCGTCCTCGATGCCGGTGACCTTCTCGCCGGTCGACTGGATCATGCGGCGGCGGACCACCCCCTGCGGGTCGGCCGCGGTGGCCCGGTAGAACGCGGCCGCGGCCGGCGCGCGCCAGTCGATCACGAGCGGGTTGGACTCCGCGTCCCGTACACCCAGCCGGCCGACGTGGTACGTCTCGCCGTCGTTCAGATCGAGGCGGCCGAAGACCAGGCCCTCGTGCTCGGCGTCCAGCGCGTACCGGCGGCGGGCCTGGTGGAACACCATCGCGTCCCGCTCGACCAGCGCGCCGAACGTACCGACCCGGGCGATCCGGTACCCGTCCGCCTCGGCGGCGACGGCGGCCCGCCGTAGCTCGGCCACCCGGGCGTACACCCGGTCGACGTGGCGCTGCTCGGCAGCGATCTCTTCGGAGAGGATGGTGGCGTCGGACAAACGAGACTCCTGTGCGGCGGCAAACGCCTAGCGTATGGCGTCGGCTATGCCGCCTCCTCCGCGGCCACCGCGGTCGCCGCCCGGGCGCGCCGTTTGAGGTAGACCGTGGTCGCGATACCGCAGAGCACGGCGAGCCCGAGAGCGGCCCAGGAGAAGTCCTTAAGCCAGTGCTCGGCGGCCCGGCCGGTGTAGAAGATCAGGTACGTCGTGCCGAACGCCCAGACCAGCCCGCCGGTCGCGTTGGCCAGCAGGAACTTGCGGTACGGGACGTGCAGCGCACCGGCGAGCGGGCCGGCGAGGATCCGCAGCAACGCCACGAACCGCCCGAAGAACACCGCCCACACGCCCCACCGATTGAAGATCCGTTCGGCCCGGCCGAGGTGTTCCGGTCCGACGTGGCGCGGGAACCGGCGCCCCAGCCGGACCAGCAGGGCGCGCCCGCCGCGGCGGCCCACCGCGTACCCGATCGAGTCGCCGACGATCGCGCCCGTGCTCGCCGCGATCGCCACCCACCACGGCTGGGTGACCCCGGTGGCGGCCAGCAGAGACGCGCTGACCAGTGTTATCTCGCCCGGCAGCGGGATGCCCATGCTCTCCAGGCCGATGACGAGTCCGACGACGGCATAGATGCTCAGCGCCGGCATGGACGCCAGCCATGATTCGACGAACTCCACCGGCGCACGGTACCCAACGGTCGCCACCCGGTCTACCGTGGCCAGATGTCGGATCGGTGGCTCCTGTACGGCGCGAACGGCTACACCGGACGGCTGGTGGCGCACCGGGCGGTGGCCCGGGGCGAGCGGCCGATCCTCGCCGGACGCAGCGCCGGGCCGGTCGCCGCGCTCGCGGACGAGCTGGGCCTCGAGCACCGGGTCGTCGAGCTGCGGGGCGTCCGGGCCGCGCTCGACGACGTCACCGCCGTCGTGCACTGCGCCGGGCCGTTCACCGTCACCTCCGCGCCGATGGTCGCGGCCTGCCTCGCCACCGGCACGCACTACCTGGACGTCACCGGTGAGCTGGAGGTCTACTCGGCGATCTTCGACCGGCACGACGAGGCGGTCGCGGCCGGCGTCGTGCTGTTGCCGGGCGCGGGCTTCGACGTGGTACCCACGGACTGCCTCGCCGCGCAGCTGCACGCGGAGCTGCCCGGCGCGGTCGCGCTGGAGCTGGCCTTCCGTGCGCCCGGCGGGACGAGTCCGGGCACGGCTCGTACCGCGCTGTCGATGCTCGCCGCGGGCGGCTTCCGGCGGGTCGGTGGCCGGCTCGTGCCCACCCCGTTCGGCACGCCGACCCGGGTCGTGCCGTTCCCGTCCGGCCCGCGCCGGGTGGGCGCGGTGACCTGGGGGGACCTGGTCTCCGGGTACCGGTCGACCGGCATCGGCGACATCACCGTCTACACCCGGGTGCCGCGCCGGGGCCGGTTCCGGCTCGCGGTGGTCCGGCATCTGCTCCGGTACGGGGTGGTGCGCGCCCTCGCCGGCACCGCGATCCGGCGGCGGGTCGCCGGCCCGTCCGACGAGGTCCGGGCGGCCACCACGGTCGAGGTGTGGGGGAGCGTGCGCGACGCGGACGGGGAGACCCGCGAGGCGACGCTGACCGGGCCCAACGCGTACGACCTCACGGCCGACGCGGCCGTCCAGGCGGTCCAGGTGCTGCTCCGGGGAGGCGTCCCGCCCGGCGCGCACACACCGTCGAGTGCGCTCGGCGCGCGGTTCGTGGACTCGCTGGATGGGGTTTCCGTCCGGTTCGTTTAGATATCATCGGCACATGATCACTGCGACCCGGCGGCTGGTACCCGGCGGTGCCGGCGTGATCGGCGCCGCACTGCTGGCCGGCCCCCTTCCGGTGCGCGCGGCAAGCCGCGACCGTGATGACATGCAGAGCACCCTGGCCGGCCGTACCCCGGCTGAGGCGCTGGCCGAGCTGCTCGCCGGCAACCGGCGGTTCCGGTCCGGCCGCCCCCGCTACGGCCACCACGTGACCAACGCGGCAGCCGCGTCCGGCGGGCAGGAGCCGTACGCCGTGGTGGTCGGGTGCATCGACTCGCGCGTCCCGTGCGAAGCGATCTTCGACCAGAACTTCGGCTCGATCTGCGTGGTGCGCTCGGGTGCGCACGTACTGGACCGGGCGGTCACCGGCTCGGTCGAGTTCGCCATCGGCGAGCTGCGCGTACCGCTGGTGCTGGTCCTCGGGCACGAGCGGTGCGGGGCGGTCGCCGCGACGGTCGAGGCGCTGCGGTCCGGCGAGCGGCCGGACGGCGCGCTGGGCTACCTGGTCGACGCGATCGCGCCGGCCGTGCTGGACAGCGGGCTGGACCATCCGGACGTGGCCCGGCGGGCCCTGCGCCGGCACGTCCAGCGCACGGTCGCGTCGCTCCGCCAGGTCGGCAGCGGCCGGGTACCCGAGGCCGAACGGGCCGGCCGGGTCGCCGTCGTCGGCGCCGTCTACGACCTCGACACCGGCATGGTGGACCGCCTGCCCTGACCGGCAGTCCGAGGGGCTGCCCGCGGTCTGTGCGGTGGGCATAGGTTGGGTGCCATGAGTCTGCTGCCCGACCTTCAGCAACGGCTGGATGACGCGGCCACGCGGCACGGGGACGTGGCCGGCGCCGCCATCGCGGTGGGGCTCGGCGACGAGCTGGCCGAGGCGGCCACCGGTCTCGTCAACCGCAACACCGGCGTCGAGGCGACGCCGGACAGCGTCTTCCAGATCGGCTCGGTCACGAAGGTGTGGACGGCCGCGCTCGTCCTGCAGCTCGTCGACGACGGACTGGTGAAGCTGGACGAGCCGGTCCGGGCGTACCTTCCCGAGTTCGGCGTCGCCGATCCCGAGGTGACCGAGACGGTCACCGTGCGCCAGCTCCTGTCGCACACCGGCGGTTTCGACGGCGACCTGTTCGAGGACACCGGCCGGGGCGACGACGCGCTCGAGAAGTTCATCGCGTACCTGCACGGCGCGGCCCAGGTGCAGCGGCCGGGGACGCTGTTCTCGTACTGCAACTCCGGGTACTGCGTGCTCGGCGCGCTCGCCGCCAAGCTGCGCGGCGGTACCTGGGAGGAGGCGTTCCGCGAGCGCCTGATCACCCCGCTGGGCGCGACCCACGTGGCGCTCCTGGCCGAGGACGCCATCCTGTTCCGGGCCGCCGCCGGTCACGTGAAGATGCCGGGCACCGAGCGGGCCAGCGTGCTGCCGCAGTGGCAGATGCCGCGCTCGAACGGCCCGGCCGGCTCGACCGCCTGCGCGGCGCCGCGGGAGCTCGTCCGGTTCGGGCGGATGTTCCTGGCCGGTGGGGTCGCCGCGGACGGTACCCGGCTGCTCTCCGGGACGTCGGTGGCCGCGATGACCACGCCGCAGGTCGACGTGCCGGGCGTATCCGGCCTGCTCGCCAACGCGTGGGGACTCGGCGTCGAGCTGTTCGACTGGTACGGCACGCGGGTCTTCGGGCACGACGGCGGTACGCCCGGGCAGAGCACGGTCTGGCGGGTGATCCCGGACCACGACGTGGTGATCGCGATGTCGGTCAACGGGCCGGGTGCCGTCACGCTGCTGGAGCAGGTGCTCATTCCGGTGATCGAGGAGGCGACCGGTGTCCGGGTACCCGCACTGCCGCGCCCACCGGCGACCCCGCTGCCGGCCGGGGACGTGTCGGCGTTCCTGGGCCGGTACGCCGGACCGATCCTCGCGTACGAGGTCGCGCCCGCGGACGGCGGGCTCGACATCACCTACGTCCCGGGCGAGTTCGCGATGCGGATGGGCGACGAGCGCAGGACCGGCCGGTACGTCCGGTTCTCCGGCGACTCGTTCATCTCCCTCCAGCCGGAGGGCGGGTTCCACAGCACGGTTACGTTCGTCGACAATGGACGGTACCTGCACAACGGCCGGGCGCTGCCGCGGGTGGAGCGGGTGGACTCGTGACGCTGACCGGGTTCGAGCTGCGCCGGGTGGCGATGCCGCTGGTCCACCCGTTCCGGACATCGTTCGGCGTCGAGACCGAGCGGGACGTACTGCTGGTCCGGGCCGCGACCCCGGATGCCGAGGGGTGGGGCGAGTGCGTGGCGATGTCCGCCCCGCTCTACTCGGCCGAGCACGTCGACGGTGCGGCCGAGGTGATCCGCCGGTACCTGATCCCGGCCGTCACTGCCCTGTCCACTGTGGATGTTCATCTGGTGGAGCGGGCGCTCGCCCGGTTCAAAGGGCACCCGATGGCGAAGGCGGCGGTGCACACCGCGGTGCTGGACGCCCAGCTGCGCGGGGTGGGCATGTCGTTCGGCGGGTTCCTGGGCGCGGTCCGGTCCTCGGTGCCGGCGGGCGTCTCGGTGGGGATCATGGACTCGATCCCGGAGCTGCTGGACGCGGTCGCCGGTTACCTGGACGAGGGGTACGTCCGGATCAAGCTGAAGATCGAGCCGGGCTGGGACGTCGAGCCGGTCCGCGCGGTGCGGGAGCGGTTCGGCGACGAGGTGCTGCTGCAGGTGGACGCGAACACCGCGTACACGCTGGCCGACGCCGGGCAGCTGGCCCGGTTGGACCCGTTCGACCTGCTGCTGGTCGAGCAGCCGCTGGCCGAGGACGACGTGCGCGGGCACGCCGCGCTGGCCCGGTTGATCCGCACCCCGATCTGCCTGGACGAGTCGATCACCTCGGCGCGGGCGGCGGCGGATGCGATCGCCCTGGGCGCGGCGGCGATCGTCAACGTCAAGCCGGGCCGGGTCGGTGGGTACCTGGAGGCCCGGCGGATCCACGACGTGTGCGCCGCGCACGGGGTACCGGTGTGGTGTGGCGGCATGCTGGAGACCGGGCTCGGCCGGGCCGCGAACGTGGCCCTGGCCGCGCTGCCCGGGTTCACCCTGCCGAACGACACGTCCGCGTCGGGCCGGTACTACGCCCGTGACATCACCCGACCGTTCACTTTGGACGACGGGCACGTCCGGGTACCGACCGGGCCGGGCATCGGGGTGGATCCGGAACCGGATGCGCTGGCCGAGGTGACCACGGCGACCGAGTGGATCCCGCTCCGCTGAGCCTCAGGCGAGCCCGCACTCCTTGATCGACCCCTGGTAACCGGCGAAGAACGCCTTCGTCCGGGCCTCCGCGTCGCCGTGCGCGCCGGGCGCGAACCAGGGCTGTCCCGGGTCGTCCCCGACCGCGATCAGACCGGCGCGCAGCTCCTCCAGGTCACCGTCTTCGAGCTGCAGCTGCTTGTCCCGGATCGAGTCGCCGATGTACGCGCCGGCCAGGCAGTCGGCCTGCAGCTCCTGCTCGATCGTGAACTGGTACTGGATGCCCAGGCGCACCTGGATGCCGTGCGCGTACTCGTGGCCGAGCAGGAAGAACAGGAACGCGTCACCGATCTGCCGGAACGCCGCGGCGGCCCAGTTCACGTCGTACGCGATGAAGTCCCCGGCCGGACAGTAGGCGGCGTTGTTGCGGGTCAGCGGCGCTCGGCCGCACCTGACCTGGCCGTCGCGCTCGTACGCGATGACCTGGCGGATCGGCGTGAACCGCGCGCCGGCGTAGGAGAACTGTTGCCGCCAGTAGCGCTCGGCCACGGTGACCGCGCCCCGGACGTCGCCCTCGAACTCGTCCGCGTCGGGCTGCTGTTCGCTGGTTCCCGGGCCGGCGCCCGACCCGGGGTCGCCCGGCTCGCCGCCCGGCCGCCCGACCCCGCAGGCCGCGCCGATGATCAACGCGATGACGAGTACGAGGATGGTCCGCTTCGACACAGGTGCCTACTACCCCTCCGCGCGGTGCACCACGCACTCTGATGACCCGGCGCGTGGTCGATGGATGACGGCTGTGTGACTGTCACGGTGCATGGTGCCCTCACCACAGTGAGAGGAGAGGGTTCATGCGACTGCGGAGGCTCGGCGTCGCGGCGCCGGCCGGGCTGCTGGCCGGGGTACTGGCCGGGCTCGTCATGGCCGCGACGTTCGGGGTGGGCCCGGCGTACGCGGCGGCGGCGAGGTGGGGGCTGCACGACTTCAACGCCGCCGGCGGGGTGGAGCACTCGTTCAGCTGGGGTGACCTGCCGGCGAGCTGCATCCCGCTGACGGGAGACTGGGACGGCAACGGCTCGGACACCGTGGGCGCGGTGTGCCCGGTGGCCAGCAACGGACTGGAGTGGTCCTGGTTCCTGCAGAACCAGCACGACGGCGGGCCGACCGACCACTGGTTCAACTGGGGCTCCACCGGCTGCCTGCCGTTCGTGGGGGACTGGGACGGCAACGGTACGGACACGCCCGGCACGGTCTGCGGCGGCTCCAACGGAGAATGGCAGTGGCGCCTGCGGACGGCCAACGCCGGCGGCGGGGTGGACATCTCCTTCGGCTGGGGCGGTACCGGCGGGTGCTGGCCGATCACCGGTGACTGGAACGGTGACCGGGTGGACACTCCGGGGCTGATCTGCCCGGCCAACGGGGTGTGGAACTGGCGGCTGCACAACTTCAACGCGCCCGGCGTGGTCGAGTACGCGTTCGCCTGGGGTGGCACGGCCAACTGCTCGCCGGTCTGGGGCGACTGGGACGGCAACCGGACCGAGACGCCGGGCAACGCCTGCCGGCTGTCGAACAGCGAGTGGGAGTGGGCGCAGAGCGACGTCAACGCGGCCAACGGGGTCAACCGGCTGTTCCGCTGGGGGTCGACCACGCAACGGCCGCTGGTCGGCGACTGGAACGCGGACGGCCGGGCCACGGTCGGGACGACCACGCTTGCCGCCGGCGCGCCGGCTCCGCCCGGCGGGTACTCGCTGCCGCTGCCGCGGGGTGCGGCGCCGCGCAGCGAGTACGCCGGCCCGCACCACGACTACCCGGCCGTGGACATCGCCGTCGTCACCGGTACGCCGTCGTACGCGGTGGTCAGCGGCACGGTCCGGCTGGTCGACGACAGCTCGTGCGGGCTGGGCGTGGTGCTCAGCTCGGCCGCGCTCGGCGCGGACTTCACCTACTGCCACTTCTCCCGGCACGCGATCGGCAACGGGGCGAGCGTCGCACCGGGGCAGCTGATCGGGTACACCGGTAACACCGGCAACTCGACCGGACCGCACCTGCACTTCGGGATCCGGGCCGGCGGGGTACGCCGGTGCCCGCAGTCCTGGCTGCTCGCGATCTACGACGGCCGGGTACCGCCCGCGCCGTCCAGCCTCCCGACGACCGGCTGCTTCTTCTGACGCCGGTCATAACCGTGGGCCGACCGGCGGGTGCCGATCGGCCCACGGTGAGCTGGAGGTCTCAGGCGGCGTCGAAGACGCCGGCCTCGACGAGCCGCTTCTCGGTGTCGTCCCAGCCGTGCCCGGGGAACGTGGCCGCGAGCGAGACCAGCTCCGCGCGGATCTTCGGCCCGTGGCCGGCCGCCGCGAGCGTGCGGATCTCCTCGACGAAGGCGCCGGAGTCCGTCTTCAGGTGCACGGTCTTGCCGTTGGTGAGGTTCCGCACGTACGCGTTCTTCCCGTTGTTCAGCGGGATCAGGTACTTGAACTCACCGAGGACGCTCAGCGCGCCACCGGCCGCGCCGGCCTGCCCGGCGCGAACGGACGCGCGCGCGGTCTTGGAGGTGTTGCTGGCCACGGAGGGACTCCTAGAAATGGAACGGATTGGGGGACGCAAGCCCTTGCGTCCGGCAAGTCTACCCGATGGCCGCCGGCCGACCGGATGGCCGCCGGGAGACGATCGGGGAAGAGTTTCCCGATTCGCTGGCGCACCAGCCGTATCACCAGTCATCATGGTTGGCAACCTCTCCGTTGATCGAGGTCGTAGGGGAAGACGCCCTCGGTATCGGGAGGTGAACGTGCCGACGCGTGGAGTGGTCTATATCCACTCGAGCCCGCTCGCCGTGTGCCCACACGTCGAGTGGGCGGTTGCGCGCGTCCTCTCCACGCCGGTGAGACTCGACTGGACCGTCCAGCCGATCGACCCGTCGGCCCGCCGGGCGGAGTCGACCTGGCACGGCGCACCCGGTACCGCCGCGGAGATCGCCAGCGCGCTGCGGCAGTGGCCGATGATCCGGTTCGAGGTGACCGAGGAGCCGAGCCAGGACCTGGACGGCGAACGGTTCATGTACGTGCCCGGCCGGGGACTGTTCCGGGCCACCATGAGCGCGAACGGGGACATCCTCGTCAGCGAGGACGTGCTGCGCTCGCTGATGACCTCGGCCCGGGGGCCGGAAGGCCTGGCCCACGCCCTGGACCGGGCTCTGGGTACCGCCTGGGACGACGAGCTGGAGCCGTACCGGTACGCCGGCGAGGGTGCTCCGGCGACCTACCTGACCAGGGTCGGCTGACCCGGCCTGGCGCGGCTCTGGTTGAGTTGTCGCATGCCGACCCCCCGGTTGACCGCGTTGCTGGCTGGCTGCGCGGCGGTGCTGATCGCCGCTGCCGGCTGCGTGCCGGGGCGCCCGCCCCGCGCGTCCGCCCCGACGGGCCCTGCCTCGGCCGTGCCGCCCGCGCGGCCGTCCACTGCGGCCGATCCGGCCGCTCGGGCCCGGGCCATCGTCGGCGCGCTCGGTGACGAGGATCTCGTCGGTCAGGTGCTGATGCCGTACGCGTACGGCAGCTCGGCCACCGACGTCTCGCCCGCGTCGGCCGCCGGCAACCGGAAGCTGGGCGGGGTCGACACGCCCGCCGAGATCGTGGCGAAGTTCCGGCTCGGCGGCCTGATCCTGGTGGGCTGGTCGGCCGACGACCCGACCGGGGGCACGAACCCGACCACGAACGTCGACTCGGCCGCCCAGGTCCGCGACCTCACCGGCGGGCTGCAGGCCGCGGCCGGCAAGCTGCCCGCGAAGGTACCGCTGCTGATCGGCACCGACCAGGAGTACGGCGTGGTGACCCGGGTGCAGAAGGACGTCACCCCGCTGCCCAGCGCGATGTCCTTCGGTGCGGCGGGTTCGCCGGCGCTGACCGAGGCCGCCTGGCGGGCCGCCGGCACCGAGCTGGCCGCGCTCGGCATCACCGTGGACTTCGCGCCGGTGGCGGACGTGCTCGGCGCGGCGGGCAGCGGGGTGATCGGCTCCCGCTCGTACGGCTCGGATCCGGCCCAGGTCGGCGCGCAGGTGGCGGCCGCGGTCCGCGGGCTGCAGGCCGGTGGCGTCGCGGCGACCCTCAAGCACTTCCCGGGCCACGGGCACACCACCGCGGACAGCCACACGAACCTGCCGGTGCTCGCCCAGACCCGCAGTTCGCTCGCTGCCGGGGACCTGCCACCGTTCACCGCGGGGATGTCCGCCGGGGCCGCGCTGGTGATGTCCGGCCACCTCGACGTCAAGGCCGTCGACCCCGGCATGCCGGCGACGTTCTCCCGCAAGGTGCTCACCGACCTGCTCCGCGGGGAGCTGCACTACCAGGGGGTCGTGGTCACCGACGCGCTGAACATGGCGCCGGCCCAGCGCTGGCCGGCGGGCGAGGCGGCGGTACGGGCCCTGGCCGCCGGCAACGACCTGCTGCTGATGCCGCCGGACCTGCCGGCCGCGCGGGACGGCCTGCTCGCCGGGCTGCGCTCGGGGGCGCTGCCGCGCGCCCGGCTCGTGGAGGCGGTGACCCGGATCGTCACGCTCAAGCTCCGGCTGGCCGCCAACCCGCAGCCGGAACTGTCCACTGTGGCCTCGGCGGCGCACGCCTCGGCCGCGTCGGCGGTCGCCGCGGCGGCCGTGACCGTCCTGCGTGGATCGTGCTCGGGCCCGCTGGTCCGCGGCTCGGTGACGGTGACCTCGTCGGCCGGCCGGGACCGGCAGAAGCAGTGGCTCACCGCCGCGCTCAAGGCCGCCGGGGTGGCGGTGGTCCCGTCCGGCGGTGCGGTGGTGCACCTCGTCGGGTACGGCGACGGCGCGTCCGACCTGCGCTCCGGCGCGGCGGTCACGGTCGCGATGGACACTCCCTACGTGCTGCGCTCGATGCGGTCCGGCGCGCTGCTGGCCACGTACTCGTCGACCCGGGCGGCGATGACCGCGCTCGCCGCCGTGCTGGCGGGGAAGGCCTCGGCGCCGGGCCGGTCCCCGGTAGCCGTGAGCGGCCTACCCCGCTCCGCCTGCGCCCGCTGACCGCCGCGGGGCCGCGCTACAGCGGGATGTTGCCGTGGGCGCCGCGGGCGGCGGGCGCCTTGGCGAGCGCCTCGGCGATCCGGCGGCGGGTCTCGGTCGGGGTGATCTCGGCGTCGACGACACCGACCTCCAGCGCCCGGTTGACCCCGCCGGCGACGCGCACCTGCTCCTCGATCAGCTGCGCGCGCAGTCCCTCGCGGTCCTCCGGCCTGGTCGCGGCGATCCGCTTGCGGTGCAGGATGTTCACCGCCGCCGACGCACCCATCACGGCGATCTCGGCGTTCGGCCACGCGTACACCGCGGTCGCACCCAGCGCGCGGGAGTTCATCGCGATGTACGCGCCGCCGTAGGCCTTGCGCGTCACCAGCGTCACCCGCGGGACCACGGCCTCGGCGAACGCGTGCAGCAGCTTGGCGCCGCGGCGTACCACGCCCTCCCACTCCTGGCCCACGCCGGGCAGGTACCCGGGCACGTCCACGAGCACGACCAGCGGTACCCCGAGCGCGTCGCACATCCGCACGAAGCGCGCGGCTTTCTCCGCCGACGCGGCGTCGAGGCAGCCGCCCAGGCGCAGCGGGTTGTTCGCGATCACGCCGATGGTCCGGCCGCCGAGCCGGCCGAGCGTGGTGACGATGTTCGGCGCCCACCGCGCGTGCAGCTCCGCCCCGGGCTCGTCGAGCAGGGCGGCCACGACGGGCTTCACGTCGTACGCGCGGTTGGATTGGGCCGGCATCGAGGCGGCCAGGTCGGTGTCGTCGCCCACGTCGGCGGGGGAGACCCGACCCTGGCGGCCGAGCAGCGCGGCGAGCTGGCGCGCGGCCATGAGCGCGTCCGCGTCGCTCTTGGTCGTCACGTGCACCACGCCGGAGCGCCGGCCGTGCGGCTCGGGGCCGCCCAGGCGCTCCATGTCCACCTGCTCGCCGGTCACCGAGCGGACGACCTCCGGGCCGGTGACGAAGATGCGGCCGGTGTCGCTCATGATGACGATGTCGGTCAGCGCCGGGCCGTACGCCGCACCACCCGCGGCCGGGCCGAGGACGACCGAGATCTGCGGCACCCGGCCGGACGCGCGGACCATCGCCGCGAAGACCTGCCCGACGCCGTCCAGGGCCACCACGCCCTCGTGCACCCGGGCACCGCCGGAGTGCCACAGGCCAATCACCGGTACCCGCTCCCGGACCGCCGCGTCGATCGCGTCGACGATGTGCTGGCAGCCCGCCATGCCCATCGCGCCGCCCATCCGGGTGCCGTCGGTGGCGAAGGAGATGACCGGCGTGCCGTCGATCTCGCCACGGGCGTAGAGCACCCCGGAGTCATCGCGGGAAACGAGCAGGCGCAGCGTGTTCCGGTCGAACAGCGCGCGCAGCCGAACCTCCGGGTCCCGATGGTCCTCTGTGGACAGCTCGGCTGGGGCGGGGGTGGTGGTGGTCACGGATGTCTCCTACGGGCGCGTGAATACGAGTGCCACGTTGTGGCCGCCGAAGCCGAACGAGTTGTTGAGCGCGGCGGGGATGTCCATGTGGCGCGCCTTGTGGGCGGCCACGTCCAGGTCGACGCCATCGTCCGGGTCGTCGAGGTTGATGGTGGGCGGAACCACGCCGTGGACGATCGCGAGGATCGTCGCGATCGACTCGAGCGCGCCGGCCGCGCCGAGCAGGTGCCCGGTCATCGACTTGGTCGCGGTGATCACGGCGTGGTCGCCGAGCGCGGCGTGCAGCGAGACGATCTCCGCGATGTCGCCGACCGGCGTCGAGGTGGCGTGCGCGTTGACGTGGACGACGTCGGACCTCGCCACGCCCGAGTCGCGCAGCGCGGCCGCGATGGCCCGGGCGGCGCCACGGCCCTGTGGATCGGGCTGCACGATGTCGTAGCCGTCGGAGGTGAGGCCGGCCCCGGCGAGCCGCGCGTAGACGCGGGCCCCGCGCGCGGCGGCGTGCTCCGCCCGCTCCAGGACCACCATGCCGGCGCCCTCGCCGAACACGAAGCCGTCGCGAGCCTTGTCGAACGGGCGGGAGGCCCGCTCGGGTTCGTCGTTGCGGGTCGACATCGCGCGCATCGACGCGAAGCCGGCGATCGGCAGCGGGTGGATGACCGCCTCGGTACCGCCCGCGACGACCACGTCGGCCCGCCCGGCGCGGATGGTGTCCAGGCCCAGCGAGATCGCCTCGGCGCCGGTGGCGCAGGCGCTGGCGACCATCCGTACCCCGGCCTTCGCGTCCAGGTCCAGGCCGACCCACGCGGCGGGACCGTTCGGCATCAGCATGGGTATGGTGTGCGGCGACACCCGCCGGGGCCCGCTGGCCTCCAGGATGTCGTCCTGGTTGAGCAGCGTCAGCGCCCCGCCGATCCCGGTGCCGATGCTGACCGCGAGCCGCTCCGGGTCGGGGCGGTTGTCCCCTGCGGGCTCGCCAAAGCCCGCGTCCCGCCACGCCTCGTACGCGGCGATCAACGCGATCGCCTCGACCCGGTCGAGCCGGCGCAGCTTGACCCGGTCGAGCTTCTCGCTGGGCTCGACGGCCAGCTGGGCGGCGATCCGGACCGGCAACTGGGCGGCCCAGTCCTGGGTCAGCGGGCCGACGCCGGACCGGCCCGCGACGAGGGACTCCCAGGTGGACGCGACGTCCCCGCCGAGCGGGGTCGTCGCGCCGAGCCCGGTAACCACCACGTCTACGGTCATCAGCCTGCCTTCTCGATGTACGAGACCGCGTCGCCGACGGTCCGCAGGTTCTGCACCTCGTCGTCCGGGATCTTCACGCCGAACTTCTCCTCGGCCGCCACCACGACCTCCACCATCGACAGCGAGTCGACGTCCAGGTCGTCGGTGAACGACTTGCCCTCGACGACGTCGTCGGGGTTGACCCCGGCAACCTCTTCGAGGATTTCGGCGAGGCCGGCGGTGATCTCGTCACGGGTCATTGCGGTTCGTCCTTTCGACGTTTCTCAGGGACACCGGACGACTTGTCCGGCGTAGGTCAGGCCACCGCCGAAGCCGAACAGCAGCGCGGGGGCGCCGGAGGGCACCTCGCGCCGCTCGACCAGCTTCGACAGGGCCAGGGGCACACTAGCCGCCGACGTATTGCCGGACTCGACGATGTCCCGCGCGATCACCGCGTTCGTCACGCCCAGCTTGCGGGCCAGCGGCTCGATGATGCGCAGGTTCGCCTGGTGCGGTACGAACGCGGCCAGCTCGCGCGGCTCGACACCGGCCTTCGCGCAGGCTTCCAGCGCGAGCGGGGCGAGCACGGTGGTGGCCCACCGGAAGACCGTCTGGCCGTCCTGGTAGATGTACGGCCGCCAGCCCTCGATCCGCAGCACCTGCCCCTTCTCCGGGTCGCTGCCCCAGACCACCGGGCCGATGCCGGGCTCGTCCGCGCCGGTCACCACGGCCGCGCCGGCGGCGTCGCCGAAGAGTACGCAGGTGGACCGGTCGGTCCAGTCGGTCAGGTCGGACAGCTTCTCCGAGCCCACCACGATCGCGTTGCGGGCCGCACCCGCGCGGATCGCGTGGTCCACGGTGGCCAGCCCGTACGAGAAGCCGGAGCAGGCCGTGTTGAGGTCGTACGCGCCCGGCGCGCGGATGCCCAGCCGGGCCGCGACCCGGGTGGCCACGTTCGGGCAGCGGTCGATCGAGGAGCAGGTCGCCACGACCACCAGGTCGATATCGGCGGCGGTCAGGCCGGACGAGGCGAGCGCCTTCTCGGCCGCGGCGGAGGCCATGTCGGCGACCGTCTCGTCCCCGGCGATGCGCCGCTCGGCGATGCCGACCCGGCTACGGATCCACTCGTCGGTCGTATCGACCAGCTGCGCGAGGTCGTCGTTGGTGAGGACCCGCGACGGCTGGTAGTGGCCGAGCGAGACGATCTTCGAGCCAGGGCTCATAGGTGGCCTCCGATGCGGGCGAGAGGTTGGCCCGGGGCGACCGGGTCGTCGTGATTGGCGAGCCATTCGGTGAGCACACCCGCTGCGTGCGCGGTGACGTCGACCGCACCCTGCCGGGTGGTGATGTGGCCGATGACCTGCTCGGCGCGGAGCTCGGCCCCCTCGTCGAGGCCGTCGACCGGGCGGAAGTTGCCGGCCGCGGGCGCGACGACGACACGGAAGTGCGGGGCGGGCTCCACGCCGAGTGCCACGCCGTGCCGGGCGATCAGGTCCCGGGCGGCGGGCAGGTCGTCGGGCGTGTTCAGCCGGACGATCTCCACGCCGGGCAGCGCACGGCGGATCAGCCCGGCCAGCGTGCCGGCCGGCGGCAGCTCGATGACCGCGGTGACGCCGAGGTCGGCGAGGCTGCGCATGCACAGGTCCCAGCGCACCGGTGCGGTGACCTGCCGGACCAGGCGCTGCAGCAGCTCACGGCCGTACCCGACCGCGGCACCGTCCAGGTTGGAGAGCAGGATCTTCGCCGGGTCGGCGGGGCTGATCCCGGCGGCGACCGAGGCGAGCACGCGCTCGGCCGGTGCCATGTACGGCGTGTGGAACGCGCCCGCGACCGGCAACGCGATCACGCGTACCTTCGGCGGCGGCTCGGCCTTGAACTTCTCCAGCCGGTCCAGCGCGCCGGCGGCGACGGTCTGCCCGGCGCCGTTGCGGTTGGCGAGGTAGAGCCCGCGCGCCTGGATCGCCTCGACGACCGCGTCGTCGTCCGAGTCGAGGCTCGCGCCGAGCACCGCGGACATGCCGGTCGGTTCGAGCGCGCAGGCGGCGGCCATCTCCCGACCCCGGACCGCGGCCAGCGTCACCGCGGACTCCGGGCTGAGCGCGCCGGCGATCGCGGCGGCGCCCAGCTCGCCGACGCTGTGCCCGGCGACGACCTGGACGTCGTAGAGCGGTAGCTGCTCGGCCGCGAGCAGCGCGGCGGCGGTCAGCAGCGGCTGCGTCCGCGCGGTGTCGCGGATCTCCTCGGCGTCGGCGGCCGTGCCCAGGTGGACGAGGTCGAGCCCGGTGAGCGCGGACCACCACCGCAGCCGGGCCTCCGCCCCACCGATGGCGCCGCCAGGGGCCAGCCAGGGAGCGAGAAAGCCGGGCTTCTGGGCACCCTGGCCAGGAGTCAGTAGGGCGAGCACGAGTATGACTGTTCCCGATACTCACCATCCGCGCGGTGCCGGCAGGTACGAGATCCCACCATTGGCTTTGTGGAGATTCTACAACTCGCGCTAGTGGGTGGCGGAGGGATCAAGGCGGCCGACGGTGAGCGAGATGCGCAAGGCATAGGAATCCCGCGGATCCAGCGGCGATAAGCCGGTAATTTCTGATATGCGCCGAAGGCGGTATCGGACCGTGTTGGGGTGGACGAACAACGCTCGTGCGGCACTCTCCAACACCGCCCCCGCAGCGAAGAAACCATCGAGCGTCTCCAGCAGCTCGCCGCCGGAGCGCACCAGGGCGCCGTACACCTCCTGGCGCAGGATCCGGCGGGCCTCGGCGTCCCCCGCGAGGGCGCGCTCAGGAAGCAGGTCGGCGGCGGCGACCGGGCGAGGTGCCCCGGGCCAGGCGGCCGCTGCCCGGAACCCGGCCAGCGCGGCGCGCGCCGACTCGGCCGCCTCGTCGAGTGAGGGCATCGCCGGGCCGACCACGACCGGCCCGACGCCGAAGCCGGGCAGCAACTCCGCGGTGACCGCGAGCGGATCGGTCGTCCCGCCGACGACCACGACCAGGCGATCCCCGTGTACGCCGCCGAGCACCTCGACGCCGATCCGGCGCGCGGTCCGGTAGAGCGCATGCACCACCGCCGAGGCTTCACCACCCGGCGTACGCCCGACCGCGACCGCGACCGGTGGCGCGTCCGCCCAGCCCAGCGCCGCGGCCCGGCTGGCCAGCACGTCGGAGGAGTCGCCGCGCAACAGGGCGTCCACGAGCAGCGCCTGCAGCCGGGCGTCCCAGGCGCCGCGGGACTCGGCCGCCCGCGCGTACACCCGGGCCGCCGCGAAGGCGACCTCGCGGGAGAATTTGAGCACCGCCTCGCGCAGCGCCGCCTCCTCGCCGCTCGCCGCGAGGTGGGCCACCTGCTCCTCGACCACGTCGATCGTCACCTTGATCAGCGCGACCGTCTGGGTGAGGCTGATCGACCGGGCCAGGGCCCGCGGCGCGGCGTCGAAGATCTCGTCGGAGACCTCCTGCGGACCGCCATTGTGACGGTCGCCGCGCAGCCACTCGACCAGGGACCGGACCCCGGCCTGCGCGACGAGCATCACCCACGCTCGTTGGTCGGCGGGCAGCTCGCGGAACCACGGCAGCACATCGTCCATCCGGGACACGCTCGCGGTGGCCAGCGCCCCGGCGGAGCGCTCGATCCGCCGCAGGGTCGCGCCGAGGTCCGTACCCACGTGTCATAGCCTCGCATGATGGTGTGGCGGCTCGCCCCGGGCGCGGCGTTCCTCGTCGTGCTTGGCCTGGTCGCGGGGCGATGGGCGCCGCTGGACAGGGCCGACCGTGCGGCCTCGGCGCAGGTGCTGGCCTTCGGCCGCGAACAGCCGGCGTGGGTCACGACCATGCGGCTGGTCACCGACGCGGGAGCCACGATCAGCTTCGTCGCCGCCGGCATCACGCTTGCCGTCGTGCTCGTCATCCTCCGCGCGTACGCCGCGGCCGCCGCCACCGCCCTGGTCGTCGCGCTGGTACCGGTGCTCTGGGGAGTGTTGCACGCGACCCTGCACCGGCCCCGGCCGGTGGACGGGTTCCTGACGATCGAGAGCAACGGCTTCCCGAGCGGTCACACGGCCAACGCGACCGCGCTGGTCCTGCTGGCCGTCTTCCTGCTGCGCGGCCGCCGGTGGTGGGCCGGTGCAGTGGCCGCCGCGGTCCTGTTCGCTGTCCTGATCGGGGTCAGCCGGGTGGCGCTGCTGGCCCACTGGCCGTCCGATGTGGTCGGTGGCTGGCTGCTCGCCCTCGCGGTCGTCCCGCTGGTCATGTGGGCGGTGCCGGGAGCAGGCCACGCCCGGATGCGGTCGTGGACGGCCCGCCGTAGCGCCCGGTCCAGCACGCCGCCGAGCAGCAGCCGGGTCGTGCGGGCGACGAATCCGGCCACGGGTACGGCATCCGGTCACCAGCCACCCCGCGGAGGACGCACCCAGGTTCCGTACCAGTACCGTGGGACGCTGTGAAGGCCATGGCGATCCACCGGTACGGCGGGCCCGAGGTCCTGGAGCCGACCGAGCTACCCGATCCGAAGATCGTGCCGGACTTCGTGCTGGTCCGGATGCACGCGGCCGGGGTCAACCCGGTCGACTGGAAGATACGCGAGGGGTACCTGGACCGCGGCTTCTACGTGCACTTCCCGCTGGTACCCGGGTGGGACGTGGCCGGCGTGGTCGAGGCCGTCGGGCCCTCGGTATCCGGGTTCGCGGTCGGCGACGAGGTCATCGGGTACGTCCGGCGCGACGAGATCCAGCACGGCACGTACGCGGAACTGGTGCCGGCCCCGGAGCGCACGCTCGCGGCCAGGCCGACCTCGGCGTCGTGGGTCGAGGCGGCCGGGCTGCCGCTGGCCGGGCTGACCGCCTGGCAGGCGCTGCACGCGGTCGCGGTCGGGCCGGACGACACGGTGCTCGTGCACGCCGCGGCCGGCGGGGTCGGGCATCTCGGCGTGCAGCTCGCGCGGCTGCTCGGGGCGGCCCGGGTCATCGGTACGGCCAGCGAGCGCAACCACGACTTCCTGCGCGACCTCGGCGCCGAGCCGGTCGAGTACGGCGACGGCCTGGCCGACCGGGTGCGGGCGCTCGCCCCGGACGGCGTCGACGCGGTGCTGGACTTCGTCGGCGGTGCCGCCCTGCCGGTCTCCTTCGAGCTGGCCAGGACGCCCGAACGGGTGGTCTCGATCACCGCCGCCGCCACGGTCAAGGAGTCCGGCGGCCGGTACGTCTTCGTCCGCCCCGACGCCGCCGACCTCACCGCGCTCACCAGGTTCGTCGACGAGGGACGGCTCACCGTCCACATCGAACGGGTGTTCCCGCTCTCGGCCGCGGCCGACGCCCAGCGCCTGGTCCAGGCGGGTCACGTCCGGGGCAAGGTGGTCCTGGAGCGGTGAGCCTGCTCGAGGAGGCCCGCCGGCTCGCGGACGAGGTGCTGTTCCCCTCGGCGATGGCGGTGGACGCGGCCGACCGGGTACCCGCGGCGCACCTGGACCTGCTGGCCGGGCACGGCTTCTACGCGATGGCCGGCCCGCCGGAGCTGGGTGGCCTGGACGGCCCGCCCGGCGCGGTGGTGGAGGCGCTGGCCAGCGGCTGCCTCGCCACCACGTTCGTGTGGATCCAGCACCACGGCGCGGTGCGCGCGGTCGCGAACAGTCCACTCTCGACCGGCTGGCTGGTCCCGCTGTGCCGCGGCGAGCGGCGCGCGGGCATCGCGCTCGGCGCGCTGCGCCCGGGGCCACCCTCGGTCCGTGCGACCCGGGTCGCCGGCGGGTACCTCTTCGACGGCGAGGCGCCCTGGGTCACCGGCTGGGGGATGATCGACGCCCTGCACACCGTCGCCCGGGACGGTACGGACACCGCGCTCTGGGCGCTGCTGGACGCGGTCGAGGGCGACACGCTGACGGTCGAGCCGCTGGAGCTGGTCGCGGTCAACGCCAGCCGGACCGTGACGATCCGGTTCACCGAGCACTTCGTTCCGGACGGGCGGGTCACCGGCATGCTGCCGTTCGCCGAGTGGCCGGCCCGGGACGCCGCGGGACTGGCCTTCAACGGCCGGCTCGCGCTCGGCGTCACCCGCCGCTGCGTCGCGCTCGGGGTCACCGACCTCGCGGCGGAGCTGGACGCCTGCCGGAAGGCGCTCGACGTGGACGACCCCGCCACCCTGCCCGCCGCCCGGGCCGCCGCCTCGGAGCTGGCGCTGCGGGCGGCCGCGCGGCTCGTCGTCACCGCGGGCGCCCGGGCCGTGCTGCGTGACCAGCACCCGCAGCGGCTCCTGCGCGAGGCGTCGTTCCTGCTCGTTTTCGGCTCGCGGCCGACGATCCGCGCGGCACTGCTCGACCGGCTGGCCACGGGCAGGTCCTGATGCTCGACCTGGTTCTGGTGCTGCGGTACCGCAAGGCGGTCACGTACGGGTTCCACACCCTGCTCGCCGCGCTGGAGGAGCACGAGACCCCGGTCCGGTACGAGGTCCGCTTCGCCACCAGCGTGGACGCCTGCGCCGCCGAGATCCGGCGGGCCACCGCGATCGCCGGCCGGACCCTCGTGCTGTGGTCGTTCTACTCGCCCGACGCGGAGCAGCTCGCCGCCGAGCTGGCCGGCATCAAGTCGGCCGCGCCCGGCGCGACCCACGCCGCGGGCGGGGTGCACGCGACCGCGGAGCCGGAACAGACGCTCGACGCGGGTTGGGATGTCGCCGCGGCCGGCGAAGGGGAGACCACGCTGCTGCGGCTCGTGGACGCGGCCGGCCGCTGTGGACGCGGCGGAGTTTGAACGGCTGCGGGTGCACCCGCAGCCGTCTCCGGTGTCTGTTCCGGTGGTGGATGTGGCTGCGGCGGTGGCGGCGGAGGTGGCCCGGGTCCGGGCGCAGGAGCGGGAGGCGGCGCGCCGGGAGGCGGAGCAGGCGGAGGCGCGGCGGCTGTTGATGCCGTCGCCGTGTACCTACTGCGGTTGGGCCGGCGAGTCCGCGATACGCGATCCGGACACCGGGAAGCGGGAGCCGTTCGTGTGGACGATCCCTCGCTGGGGGGTGGCCTGTTCGGGGTGCCACAACGATGTGCACCCGTTCGGCCCGGACGGGCCGGCGAGGGATGACGCGGAGCACCGCTGGCTGGTGGCGGCGCGGCTGATCGGGGAGCCGGCGCGGGGCTGGTTGATGGAGTACGCCCTACCCAAGATCGGTTTCCGGTGGTGGGTGGAGACGGCCGGGGCTGTGCCCGGTGCCCGGTTCGCGTACGTGGACGTGCCGGGGTTGACGGCGCGGCTGGTTCACACGGACCGGCCGGATTACCGGCCGGGCCCGCCGTGCCCGCTGTGCGGGCAGACCGACCGGTGGGTGTACGAGCGGGCGCACCGCGAGGTGACGAACGTGCGCCGGTCGGAGGATTCGGCGGAGATGGTGGCGATGGATGTCAACGTGCCGGAGTCGCTGCGGTGTTCGCCGTGCGCGGTGGCCGGCCGCCGGGACGCGCCGCGGGTGTCTGTGCGAGGCCAGCCCGTACGGGTGCTCCGGCCGGGTTTGGCGGACACGGTGCTGGTGGATACCCGGCCGCCGCGGTGAGCGAACTGCGCCGCATCGACCCGCTGTCCGCCCGCAGCCGCGGACCCGATGACGAGGTGACCGTGTGCAAGATATGCCGCCGCGGGATCTACCGCGGCCAGGAGTGGACCTGGTCGACCCGACCCCTCGGCATGATCCACACCGGGTGTCAGCCGTGAAGATCCGGGCGACGACGGAGACCAGGGCGCCGCGCGTGAGCTGGTGCACGGTGGAGGGCTGCGGCCGGCATTGGTTGGGGCCGCGGGCCGCCCGGCAGTTGACCGAGCACGTGAACGGGTCCGGGCATCACGGGGTGGCGTTGTCCGCCGTGCACATCCGACCAGCCGACGACGCATAGACCGCCGCCACCGGCTGGGGTGGCGGTTCTAGCGTCGACATTACAGGGGCCGTTGCAAACCGCACCGGCCGGGCCTGTCAGATGCCGTCGTAGATGTCGCCGCGGTGGCCGAGGTCCACGATCACGATGATCAGCTGCGTATCCTTGATCTCGTAGATGACGCGGTAGTCGCCGGTCCGCACGCGCCAGAGGTTGCGGGTGCCGGTGAGCTTCAGGCAGCCGGGTGGCCGCGGTTCGGACACGAGGCTGTCGATCAGGCTGCCGATCCTTTTCTGGACCGGCGGGTCGAGCTTGCGCAGCCGCCGGGCCGCCGACGAGCTCATTTGAATCTGCCACGGTCCTGTCATCTCACAGGCCGAGTTCTGCCTTCACCTGGTCCCAGGGCACCGTCTCTTCGACGCCCGCTTCGATCCGTGCCATGATCGCGTTCCCGCGGGCGGCCCACACGGCGTCCTCGTCGACCTGGCCGGAGGCCACGGCCGGAAAAATGGGCAGTTCATTGAGGCCGCTCGCGAAGGTCAATGGTGGAGCTACGCGAGGAAGTGTGTTGGTGATGCCCGCCAGTGGCAACAGGTCCGGCGGGGAGATGACCATGTCGGTCATGATCCACCTCCTTCTTGTCGCTGCGTCTGTGCCTTGTCGTATCGTTCGGCAACGATCGCGAGGACATCGATGAGTTCGCCGAGCCTCTCGCGCGAGAGCAGGTAGCGGCCATGGACCTTCACCGAGATGCCGTAAGTCCTCAGGTGGTGCTTCAGATCGTCTGCCCCATGCAGCACCGGCGGGGCGGCGTGGCCGACGACCAGGTAGATCCCGTCCGGGGCGCCCGTCCGGTCGGGCAGGCCGACACTGACCAGGAACTGGTTGGCGGGCAGCGCGGGGACGTCCGTATCTCCCGGCCAGCTGAGGCGCACGGTCACGGAGTCGTTGTCGGGGTTCACGTCGTCCTCGGCCACGTTCGAAGTGTTACACGCATCGAGCCGGCATGGGCTGAGAAGTTCCAGACCGGGGCACTCGGACGATACGGAGCAAACGGTCCGAACCGGCACAGCAAGCGGCCCCCGCTCCTTAGGGAGCGGGGCGCATCCATGTAACCCCAGACACGACGAAACGCGCCCCGGCTCCCCTTCTGACCGAGGGAGCGGGGCGCGTTTCACGTCGGGCTGCGGGATGCCCGCGACCGGCAGATGACCGGCCACGGCAGGGCCGTCACCGGGCTGATCCTCGGCTACCTGTTCGCGGTGCCGTGGCTGGCCGTCGGCGTGCTGTATGTGCTCGGCCGGGTGTGGCCCACCCCGTGAGGGTCGGGGTGCCGGTTGCGGGTGCAGCGCTCTGGCACCTCGACCGGTCTAGCGGCGGTGCAGCGGCCAGCCGGGCGTCGCCGACTCGGGCCAGCACCTGCGGCACCACGTCACCCCGGCCACCCCGGCCGCGACCAGCGTGGTGCGGATCATCCCGGCCATGTCTGCCCCGCACACCGTGTCGTGACCGTCCCCGGCCCGGTGTCCCGGCCCGTGCCCGGCTGCCAACCACACCGCCGTGGTGTTGGGCAGCGAACTCACGCCGGGCCCTGGTAGGCGTCCCGTAACGCGCCGCGCACTTCGAGGACGACGTCGGCGAGCCGTTCGAACGAGTCGACCTCCGCCGCCGACGGCGCCATGTCCTGCGGGCAGACCGTCAACCGCGCCGACCCGACGGTGATCTCCAACGCGCAGCCGTCGGCGACCACCGACAGCGTCTCGGACAGGTACACGGTCACGTCGACCACCGGCAACCCGTCGTGCTCGTGTCCGGCGGTCATGACGTCGCCTCCGACGCCCAGGTGAGCAGGATCTCCCGGGCCGCCACCTCCGAAAGGTTCGTCCGGTGCCCGTAAGTGCCCAGCCGGTGCGCGATCCACACGTCGACCAAGCCGTACACCCGACCGGCCGACGCGACCGGCCGGCCGTCCACATACGCGACCAGCAGACCCGGGCGGGGGTGCCCGCCTTCGTCCCGGGCGTGTTCGATGCGGATGTCAGCCATGGTTGAACTCGATCCACACGGCGCCGGTGCGGGCCTGCTGGTCGACCACACAGCGCAGCACACCGGGGGCGGCGGGGGCGAAGTGGTCGATGACGGCGGCCCGCTGCGCCGGGGTCAACTGCCCGACCCGCCGCCACATGGACAGCAACCGGGCGGCGTCGCGGCGGCCGGTGACGTGGAAGTGGTCGAGCGCGGCGATGGCGTCTGCGACGGGCGGCGGCGGATGCGGCAAACTGTTCCATGGGCGGACCTCCTGCGTCCGTCAAGTCCCCGGGTCACGCGTTCGCTCGCTGGCCCGGGGGCGTCTTATCTCCCAACCGACCGTAGCCGCGCAAGGGCAAATAGGCGCTACCGGGTCGTTTGGACCAAACAGGGGTACTATCATTTGGGTCAAGCGGGCAATTGCCACACTTGCCCCTGTGGACCTTGACGCCGCGGTACGCGGCTACCGCCGCGCGGTGGCCGGCATCGACGCGGCGAAACGGGCCGCGAAACGCCGCGAGACACACGCCCGGGAGCGGGCCGACGCCGCCCGGGCCGTGCTGCACGCCGCCATGGTGCAGGCCGCGCTGAACGGTGTCCGGCCGGTCGAGATCGAACGCCGCACCGGCTACACCAAGGAACGGGTGCGGCAGATCCTGCGCGCTGGCGGCATCGAGCCGGAGTGATCAGCAGCCGTGGTTACCGGGCCGCCTGGCGGGGGTGCGCGGGGAAGGATCAGTGCTGGGTCAGTCGCGGGTCGTCCGTGCCGATCTCGGCACGAATCGCCGCCTCCAACTCGGCGAACAGCTTGCCGGCCTCCACGCGGGCCAGGACACGCTGACCCTCTTGACTGCCGGGCCTGTCCATCCTCCAGCCAAGCCCACCTACTGCTCCCAGCCGGTTGGCCAGCACGTTGACCTCGGGGCTGCCGAAGACGTTGCCGCGGGCGCCGAGCCGGGCCCGTTCGAGCGGGGGTAGCCGAAGGTCGACGAAGTGGGGGGCGTACGGCTCGCGGGTGGCGTCGTCGGCCATGTCGTACTCGAGCCACTTCTTCTCGGCGTACGCCTCGGCGAGCGTGTCGATGTAGACGTCGGCGCGTCGCTCGCGCAGCCATCGGATGTGGTCCTGGCGCAGCGCGAGCCAGAAGGTGAGGAACGGCACGGTGAGGGCCGCTGCGACGGCGAGCCCGGCGGCGACCAGCGAGACCACGGCGGAAGCGTCCACGGTGCCGAAGCGTACGACCCCCGTTCGAGCGGCCCGCCCTGCTGGCCGCTGCGGGCCGAACAGGGCGGGCCGGGGGATACGGGCTACACCGCGTCGTCGTCGCACCCGGGCCGGTCAAGGCGACGCTGAACCCTACGGCCGATGTCGTACGCCTTCCCGAGGCTGGACCCGTCGAGCCGGTCCATCGCGGCGAGGCAGTCCGCGACACCCTGCTCGTACGCGTCCAGGTCGTCGGTCGGGGTGGACATCGGCGGCGTGTCGACGCCGGGGAACGGGATCACTGTGCCCATCACTTCGCCTCCCGCTCAGGTGTTGATCGGGACCGGGCGCAGCGCGGCGCGGGCCTGCCGGTCGGTCACCCCGAGGATCCGGGCCACGTCCGCCACGCCCGCGCCGTCCGCGGCCAACGCGGCTGCCGCGCGGCGGGTGTCGGCGAAGGACCGCTTCGGGGCGGTGCGCGGCTGCGCGGTACGGGCTGCCCGGGGCGTCGGCGCTTCCGCCGGCGCTTCCGCCGCCACTTCCGCGGCGGTGCCCCGCCAGGAGGAGATCGCCAGGTGCGACACCAGCGCGAACACCACCGGCGCCATCGCCACCCCGACCAGACCGGCAGCGGGCAGGCCACGCGCCCGGCCGTCGGCCAGGTTCCCCGCGATCGACAGGGCGGCGGTCGCGGCGAACACCGCGGCGGTGTAGGCCCGCCGGGACAGCCGCTCACCCCGGCGCAGGTGCGCGGCGAGCAGCGCCACCAGGGACGCGAGGTCGACACCGACCGGCACCAGCGGCGACATGTCGCCGAGGTGCATCAGCCGCTGCCCGTACCCGTCCAGACCGTGGAAAGAGATGGCGAACGTGACCGCGGCGACCCCGGAGGTGAGCGCGACCAGCGCGACGCGGGTCAGCCGGTGGCCGGCGGGTGAGGTGGGGATGATGGTCATAGCCGAGACCTCGTTTCTCGGTCAGGCCCCGGGTCTGGCGCTTGCATCGCCGCTCGGGGCCGTCTTATTCAGACCCCCGACACCCGTAGTAGTTCGAGTATGTATGCGTGCCGGTTCTGCCAGACGCCGTTCATGTTCTCCGCCCGGTTCCGGCACCGGTCGGTGGCGAACGTGCGCTGGCACGTGCGGCGGCTACGCGAGCGTGGCCTGTGGGACGTCCGGTTCATCACGCCGACCTCGCTGTCGTACGGCGCGGCCGGCGAGGAGCCGGACCTCGGCGCGGTCGAGGAGCTGCTCGCCGCCTGCCGGCACGAGATCGGCCCCGACGGCCGGGTCTTCTTCGGCAGCTTCCCGTCCGAGATCCGGCCGGAGCACGTCACCGTCGAGGCGTTGCGGCTGATCCGGCGGTACTGCGCCAACGACAACATCATCGTCGGCGCGCAGTCCGGCTCCGACCGTGTGCTGGCCACCGCCAAGCGGGGGCACGACGTGGACCAGGTGCGCCGTGCGGTCCGGATCGGGGTGGCCGAGGGGTTCCGGATCAACGTGGACATGATCTTCGGCATGCCCGGCGAGGACGCGGCCGACGTCGCCGACTCGCTCGCGCTCGCGGCCGAGCTGGCCGACCTCGGCGCCCGGATCCACGCACATACCTTCATGCCGCTGCCCGGCACGCCGTGGCGGGACGCGGCGCCGGGCGGGATCAGCCCGGAGACGGTACGCCGGATCAGCGACCTGTCCCGCCGGGGCGGACTCTACGGCCACTGGGAGAAGCAGCGCGCCCATGCCGAACGGCTGGCGCAGGCCGCCCGCACGTACCCCTGGCCACGCGGGCGGCGCCCGTCCGGCTGACCCCGGTGACCGGCAACCAACCCGGCCGGGATCCGCACCGGCCCGCCGGAACTACGTCAGCCTGGAGAGCAGCTCCCGCGCGCGGTCGGCGTGCTCCGCGTCGACCATCACCGCGTACTGCGCGGCCTGCAGCCCGCTGACCGAGGTGAAGTCCCGCCGGCCACCGGTCATCGCGTGCGCGATCGCGCCGAAGACGGCGCCCCAGACCGCACCGATGACCAGACCCAGCAGAACGACCCGCCACCAGTCCGATACCGCGAAGATGCCGAGCAGGAGGCCGATGAGCAGGCCGAACCAGGCACCGCTCGCCGCGCCGGCCAGCGCGGCCCGGCCGACCGTCAGCCGGCCGACGACCTTCTCCACCAGCGTCAGATCGGTGCCGACGATCGCCGCACGCTCGACCGGGAACTGGTTGTCGGACAGGAAGTCGACCGCGCGCTGCGCCGACGCGTAGTCGGGGAAGGCAGCCACGGTCACGGTGGTGCGCCCGAGATCCGGGGACTGTAACGGTGACATCGTCATGATGTTTCCTCCGTTCCGGAGATGACCTCGTCGACCCGGTGAGCCAGGTCGATGTCCACGCGCTGCGGCCGGTGCATTCCGCTCATCCCCCGTAGCTGCCCAATCGATCACCGGGCAAACCGCAGCGGACCTGGTCGGCGGCCGCCGGCGCGATGATCGTGGCGACCGGGCCGGGCCCGGGAGAAGCCCCGGCCGGCGGCCCGAGGACCTGGCAACGGGCCAGACCGTGCCGGTACCACAGCGCCGCGGTCCAGGCGCACAGCAGCGCGTCGATCAGGTCCTCACGGTGCTTGTACGGGACGTCGCCGGCGGGTGACGCCTCCTCGACCAGCAGCCGGCTGACCGGGTGCGAGTCCAGCCGCAGCGGCGGGTCGGCGCCGCCGAGCGCGACCATCCGCCGGATCAGCCCGTCGCAGGCCGCGGCGCGCACCGGTCGCCACTGCGCCACCCGGAGGGTCCTCGGCTTGCGCTTGTACCGTGGCCGCTCGCCGTCGGCGTGGTAGCCCAGCTCGGGCGCGCCGACCAGGGTCGTGTACGGGTAGCACTCCGACATCCACCGGCCACCCGTCGGCGGACCGGCGAACCCGTCGTGGTAGCTCCACCCGGACGGCTCCAGCATCCGGCGCAACGCGACGCCGGCCAGCCGGCGCGAGGTGAGGTTGGTCGTGTTCGCGCTGACCTTCCACCGGCCGTAGCACCGCCCGACCGCGCTCTCGCACGGCCGTTGACCGCCCGGGTTGGTCACGACCAGCGGCGCGTCCACGAACAGCAGCGCCGGGCGGTCGGCCGCGGCCCGCTGGATCCAGGCCGCGGTCTCCGCCACGCCGCGCGTCCAGCCGGCGTCGAGGACCCGGCCGGTACCGTCGACAACGGCCACGCCCGTCTCATTGGGTGGGACGGCCGCGGTGCCCTCGGCCCAGGCGAGGTCCACGCCGATGAAGCGCACGCGTTCTTTTCTAGCGGAACCGGGCCGGGTCCCGGGCCGGACCCCTGCGGACCAGCCGTGACACGCCGCCGAGCAGCGCCAGCAGGACGAGCGCGCCGCCGCCGACCAGCAGCACCCCGCGCTGCCACTCGCCGAGCACGTCGTCGAGGCTGGTGTTCGGCACCGGGCTGGCCACGCCACCGAGGTTCGCCTGTCCGGAACCGCCGCCCTGGCCGCCGGGGCCGTCGATCGGGTGGCCCGGCTGGGCGGGGCCCGGCAGCACCAGCGGGACACCGACCGCGCGCAGCGTCTCCGGCATCGACACCCGGCCGTGCAGCCAGGCCGCGGTGCCCTTCTTCTTCGGCTGCTCGGCCGGGCGGAACACCTTCGGCCCACCGATGGCCAGCGGGTAGACGTCGTACGCCTGGTCCGCCACCCCGTCGAGGAAGACGACCAGGTGGAACTTCGGGCCCAGTTTTGTGGGGTCGGGGTTGGCCAGGTTGGACGGGCGGGTCGCCAGCCAGTCCACCTGGGACAGTAGCGTCTTGAACAGTCTGGGATCGTCCGTCGCGCGGACCGTCACCTGCTCGGTGAGGCCGGGGCCGGTCAGCGTGATCTCGGTGGGTGCCGCGGCGGAGGCGGGGGAGGCGAAGACCGACAGGGCGGCGAACGTGGCGAGGCTCAGTGCGAGTAGGTGCACTGTCCGTCGCCGCATGGCCGACCTCCTCGCCCCCGACATTCGGGCGATGCCTGCAGTCTCGCCCCGAGTGGTGACCGCCGCAATCCGAGCGCTCGAAACATAGACACCACAGCCGCTCCGATGGTTGCACTCGCGAGCTACGAGTTGCGGAACTTCTTGTCACAGTCCGGCGACTATATCGGCGTGAAGTGTCTCTGGGTACGGGCCGCGCTCGGTCTCGCCGTGGTCGCCGGAACGGTCGCGCTGGCCGGTACGCCCGCGTCCGCGCACAACTCGTTCTCCTCCAGCACGCCGAAGGACAAGGCCGTGCTGGACCAGGTACCGACCGTGGTGACGCTGAAGTTCCTGGCCCGGCTCAGCCCGCAGGGTACGAAGGTGACCCTGGTCGGCCCGGACGGCTCGTCCGCGGCCGCCGGCCCGGCCCGGTTCGACGGCCCGAGTGTCACGGTCCCGGTGCGCGCGAGCGTCGCCGGTCTCTACACGGCGAGCTACGAGGTGGCCTCGTCGGACGGGCACCCGATCACCGGGAAGATCACCTTCACGCTGACCGAACGGGCGGTGCCGAGCCCGGGACCCGCCGCCCCGGAGACGACCGCCGCGCCGGCTCCGACCTCGACCGCGGCCCCGGTACCCTCGCTGCGCACCACCGCGTCGGACGCGGCCGGCGGGATGCCGTGGTGGCCGTGGGTCCTCGGCGCGCTCGCCGTCGCCGCCGCGGTGGCGCTGCTGGTGGTACGCCAGCGCCGCGCCCGGTAGCCGGCGCGCCGCGGCGGTCGCGATCGGGCGCCGAGAGCCGGCAGGCTACTTCTCGTCCTTGTCCAGGCCCTGCTCGATGGCGAACCGGACCAGCTCCACCCGGTTGTGCAGGTGCAGCTTGTGCAGCGTGTTCTGGACGTGGTTCTGCACTGTCCGGTGGGAGAGTACGAGCAGCTCGGCGATCTGCCGGTACGACCGTCCCTTCGCGACCAGCCGCAGGATCTCGGTCTCCCGCGCGGTGAGCTGCGGCGTGTCCACATCGGCCGGTGCGGTGGCCAGCCGCCGGAACTCGCCGAGCACCATGCCGGCCAGCCCGGGCGTGAACACCGCGTCACCGGCGGCCGTCCGGCGGACCGCGTCGAGGAACTCCGCGCTGGCGGCCGACTTCAGCAGGTACCCGGTCGCGCCGGCCTTGACCGCGTCCAGCACGTCCTGCTGTTCTCCGCTCGCGGAGAGCATCAGCACCCGAGCGGTCGGGTGCGCGGCGAGCAGGCCACGGATCACCTCCACTCCGGACAGATCCGGCAGCTGCACGTCGAGCACCACGACGTCCGGCCGGGCGGCCGGCGCGAGCCGGACCGCCTGCGCCCCCTCGCCGATGCTGGCCACCACGTGGTAGCCCGCCTCGACCAGGTCACGGCAGACCGCGTCGCGCCACATCGGATGGTCGTCGACCACCATCACGCGGATACCCGCCACGCGGGTCATCGTATCGACGCGCGTTGCACCGGCCGGGGTACCCGCAACTCCACCTCGGTGCCGGAGCCCGGATCGGAGGTGATCGTCGCGGTGCCGCCGAGGTCGCGCAGCCGCCCCCGGATGGACTGGGCCACCCCGAGCCGCCCCTCGCCGGCCGCCTGGGCCAGCCGGTCCGCCGGGAAGCCGGGGCCCTCGTCGCGGACCGTCACGGTGACCGCCTCCGGCTCGTCCTCGACGAGCAGCCAGGCCCGCGCGTCCGGACCGCAGTGCCGGCGCACGTTGTCCAGCGCCGCACCGACCGCGGCGACCACCGACTCGGCCGCGGTCGCCGGCAGCACCACCGGGTGGGCGGGAGTCGCCACCGAGACGGCGGTCGAGGCGTACCGGCCGAGCAGCGTGCGCAGGTCCACCGCGGCGGTGGCCGGGGATCCGGTACTGATCAGCGCGCGCAGCGCCGCCTCCTGCTCGCCCGCGAGCCGGCCCAGGTCCGCCGCCGGACCGCCCAACTCCAGGCCGCGCCGCTGGACCAGCGCCAGCACCTGCAGCACCGAGTCGTGCAGGCCGCGGGACAGCCGTTCCCGCTCGCGGGTGACCGCTTCCCGCTCGGCCGCCTCCTGCAGCCGGCGTTCCGCGTCGACCGCGAGCCGGGCCACGTGCCCGACCGCGACCCCGGCGAGCAGCAGCAGGACCGCGCCGGTGAACGCGCTCTGGTTGTACTGCGCCCGGACGACCAGATCGGTCGCCCCGATGACCAGCGCCGCGACGATGCCGCGCCGGCGCCCGCCGGAGACCGCCCAGGCCAGGACCGGCCCGGCGATCCAGGCGACCGGCAGGGTGGCCAGGCCCTCGGTCAGCCCGGCCGGGCCGATGACCCAGCGGCTGGCCAGCAGGCAACCGGCGGTGACGGCCAGGTCCGCGACGAGCAGCGGCCAGCCACGGCGCTGCGGTGCGGCGTACCCGTAGATGCTGGCCGCGGTCCAGCCGGCCATGACGGCGAGGACCAGCCAGCCGGCGACCGGGTGGGGGTACTCGTCGAAGTTGCCCGCGATGAGCACCCCGGCGTAGCAGAGGGCACCGACCCGGAAGACGGCGACCGCACGCCAGAGCGACTCGTGCACTGTGCCATCCTCGCTTCGCTACCCGCCCGCCGCGCTCATGGCAGGCGGGCCAGGGCCGCGCGCAGCCGGGCGAGGGTACGGTCGCGGCCGAGCACCGCGAGCGACTCGAACAGCGGCAGCCCGACCGTCCGGCCGGTCACCGCCACCCGGACCGGCGCCTGCGCCTTGCCGAGCTTGAGGCCGTGCGCCGTGCCGACCTGCTCGACCGCCGCCTTGAGCGGGTCGGTCGCCCACCCGGGCAACGCCTCGAAGGCCGCCAGCGCGTCGCGCAGCACCGGGACCGCGGTCCCGGTCGACATCGTCCTCGCCCAGGCCGCCTCGTCGTAGGCCGGCTCGTCGAGGAACAGGAAGTCCACTGTGGGCACGATCTCCGCCAGCAGCGCGATGCGGGTCTGCGCCAGCGGCGCGACGGCGGCGAACGCGACCGGGTCGAACGCCTCCGGCTTCCACGGCGGCGCCGGGATGTTCTGATGGTCCAGCGTCTCGGTGCCGTGCAGCCACGGCTGGCAGGCGACCACGAACTCGTCCGGCGCCAGCGCGCGGATGTACTCCCCGTTGAACGCACGCAGCTTCTGCTCGTCGAAGAACGCCGGCGACGGGTTCACGTCCTCGAGCCGGAACTCCTCCTCGATGACCGACCACGGCACGATCTCGCGGTCACCCCGGGGTGCCCAGCCCAGCAGCATCAGGTAGTTGCGCATCGCAGCGGCGAGGTACCCCTCGTCGCGGTACGTCTCCAGGGCCACCTTGTCGCGCCGCTTGGACAGCTTCTGCCGCTTTGCGTTGACGACCACCGGCACGTGCGCCCAGACCGGTGGCTCGTGGCCCAGCGCCGCCCAGAGCAACTGCTGCTTCGGCGTGTTCGGCAGGTGCTCCTCGGCCCGGATCACGTGGGTGATCTCCATCGTGATGTCGTCGACGACGTTCGCCAGCAGGAACACGGCCGAGCCGTCGGCCCGCGCGATGACGAAGTCCTCCAGCGTGGCGTTCTCGAACGTCGGCTCGCCCCGGATGATGTCGCGGACCACGGTGGTGCCCTCGTCCGGGGTGCGGAACCGTAGCGCCCGGCCCTCACCCGGCCCGAGCCCCCGGTCCCGGCAGAAGCCGTCGTACCCGCCGTACGTGTTGCCGGTTCGCGCCTCGATCGCCGCGCGGGTGCAGTCGCAGTAGTAGGCCTTCCCGGTCTGGTACAGCCGGGTGGCGGCGGCACGGTGCTCGGCGTGGTACGCCGACTGGACGTACGGCCCTTCGTAGCTGCCCCGGGAGATGCCGATCCAGTCGAGCGCCGAGAGGATGCCCTCGGTCCACTCCGGACGGTTGCGGGCCGCGTCGGTGTCCTCGATGCGCAGCACGAAGACGCCGCCGTGCTGCCGGGCGTACACCCAGTTCTGCAGCGCGGACCGGGCCCCGCCGACGTGGAAGTAGCCGGTCGGGGAAGGGGCGAATCGTACGCGCACGGTCACCCGCCAACCCTACTAAACGCGACGGACCGACCGGTCGACCGTAGCGCGCCAGCCGCCGTCGGGGGCGTTGCCACGGAGCGCGACCAGCGCCGCGATCGCCCCGAAGACCAGGTCCCCCCACGAGTACGGGGCACCGGCGCGGCCCTTCTGGATGACGTACGCGACCCCGGCCGAGTTGCTGCGTGCCCATCCCCGCCGGTGCGGCACCCGCCGGGCGGCCCGGCCGCCCTCGCCGGTGACGAGCCGCACGTCGAACGGGTAGCCCACCTCGCCGCCGGACTTGGTGACGATGATGCGCGCCTGGTCGGGCCGCCCGTCGCTGTCCCGCAGCCGGGTGTACCAGCGTAGCCGCGGCGCCTCGATGACCACCTCGACGCCGTCCCCGTGCAGGCCGGGATCCCGCGCCTCGGCCACCGACCGCACCATGTCGATCACCGCGCCGACACTGTCGACGTCCGCGCGGGAGAACTCCACCCAGCCCACGCGCTCATGATGCACAAACTGCGGGGAGTTTGTGGTTATGGGCAGGGCCATAACCACAAACTCCCCGCAGTTTGTGCGGGTGAGGGTCAGCCGGAGTCGCCGCCCGTCTCGCCGGCCGGGGCGGCCGTCACGTCGTGGATCGCGTACTTCTGGGCCGCGTCCGTCGGCGTACCGGCCGGGACCTCGCCGCGCGCGGCGAGCTGGCGCAGCACCGCGACGACGATGGACTCGGCGTCCACGTGGAAGTGCCGGCGCAGCGCGGCCCGGGTGTCCGAGAGCCCGAAGCCGTCGGTGCCGAGCGAGGTGAAGTCGCCGGGTACCCAGCGGGAGATCAGGTCCGGTACGGCCCGCATGAAGTCGCTGACCGCGAGCACCGGACCGGGCGCCTCGCGCAACGCCTCGGCCACGAACGGAAGCCGGGGCTGCGCGCCGGGGTGCATCAGGTTGTGCTCCTCGGCGGCGACGGCGTCCCGGCGCAGCTCCGTCCACGAGGTCGCCGACCACACGTCCGCGACCACGCCCCAGTCCTGGCCGAGCAGCTCCTGCGCGCGCAGCGCCCACTGCATGCCGGTACCGGAGGCGAGGATCTGCGCCCGGGGACCGTCCCCGGTCGCCGGCCGGTACCGGTACAGCCCGCGGAGCAGCCCGCGCACGTCGAGGCCCTCGGGTTCGGCGGGCTGCACGATCGGCTCGTTGTAGACGGTCAGGTAGTAGATCAGGTTCTCCGGGCTGTCGCCGTGCATCCGGGTTCGGCCGGCTGCACGATCGGCTCGTTGTAGACGGTCAGGTAGTAGATCAGGTTCTCCGGGCTGTCGCCGTGCATCCGGCGCAGCGCGTCCTCGACGATGTACGCCAGCTCGAACGCGAACGCCGCGTCGTACGCCACCACGGCCGGGTTCGTCGCGGCGATCAGCAGCGAGTGCCCGTCCTCGTGCTGCAGCCCTTCGCCGTTGAGCGTGGTCCGGCCGGCGGTCGCACCGAGCAGGAAGCCGCGGGCCATCTGGTCCGCCGCCGCCCACAGCCCGTCGGCCGTGCGCTGGAACCCGAACATCGAGTAGAAGATGTAGACCGGGATCATCGGCTCGGCGTGCGTCGAGTACGACGTGCCGGCCGCCGTGAACGAGGCGACCGAACCGGCCTCGTTGATGCCCTCGTGCAGGATCTGCCCGCTGGTCGCCTCCCGGTAGGACAGGAACAGCTCCCGGTCGACCGGCGTGTAGTTCTGCCCGTGCGGCGAGTAGATCTTCGCGGTCGGGAACAGCGAGTCCATGCCGAACGTGCGGGCCTCGTCCGGGATGATCGGCACCCATCGCGGCCCGATGCCCCGCGAATCGTCCCGGCCGGCCTTCATCAGGTCCTTGAGCAGCCGGACGAACGCCATCGTCGTGGCGACCTTCTGCTTACCGGAGCCGCGCTTGAGATCGCCGTACGCGCTCGGCGCCGGCAGGGCCAGCGGCACGGTCGTGGTCCGCCGGGCCGGCAGGAACCCGCCCAGCGCCTCGCGCCGCTCCCGCAGGTACGCGATCTCGTCGGACTTCTCGCCCGGGTGGAAGTACGGCGGCAGGTACGGGTCGGCCTCCAGCGCCGAGTCCGGGATGTCCAGGTAGAGCCGGTCCCGGAAGGACTTGAGGTCGTCGAGCGTGAGCTTCTTCATCTGGTGCGTGGCGTTACGGCCCTCGAAGTGCGAGCCGAGCGTCCAGCCCTTGATGGTCTTGGCGAGGATCACGGTCGGCTGGCCGGCGTGGTTCACCGCCGCCTGGTACGCCGCGTACAGCTTGTGGTAGTCGTGACCGCCCCGCTTGAGGCCCCAGATCTCCTCGTCGGACATGTGCTCGACCATCTTGCGGGTGCGCGGGTCGCGGCCGAAGAAGTGCTCGCGGACGTACGCGCCGGACTCCGCCTTGTACGTCTGGTAGTCCCCGTCCGGCGTCACGTTCATGAGGTTCACCAGCGCGCCGTCGGTGTCCGCGGCGAGCAGCGGGTCCCATTCGCGACCCCAGATCACCTTGATCACGTTCCAGCCGGCGCCGCGGAAGAACGCCTCCAGCTCCTGGATGATCTTGCCGTTGCCGCGCACCGGCCCGTCCAGCCGCTGCAGGTTGCAGTTGACCACGAAGGTCAGGTTGTCCAGCTCCTCGCGGGCGCCCAGGCCGATCGCGCCGATCGTCTCCGGCTCGTCCATCTCACCGTCGCCGAGGAACGCCCAGACATGCTGGTCCGACGTGTCCTTGATGCCGCGGTGGTGCAGGTACCGGTTGAACCGGGCCTGGTAGATCGCGTTGAGGCCACCGAGCCCCATGGACACCGTGGGAAACTCCCAGAAGTCCGGCATCAGCCTCGGGTGCGGGTACGACGGCAGCCCGCCGCCCGGGTGCGACAGCTCCTGCCGGAACCCGTCGAGCTGGTGGTCGCTGAGCCGGCCCTCCAGGTACGCCCGCGCGTAGAAGCCGGGGGAGGCGTGCCCCTGGAAGAAGACCTGGTCCCCGCCGCCGGGGTGGTTCTTGGCCCGGAAGAAGTGGTTGAACCCGACCTCGTAGAGGCTGGCCGCGCTCGCGTACGTCGAGATGTGCCCGCCGACGCCGACCCCGGGCCGGTTGCCACGGTGCACCATCATCGCCGCGTTCCACCGGATGTACGCGCGGATCCGCCGCTCGACGTGCTCGTCACCGGGGAACCACGGCTCGCGCTCGGGCGGGATCGTGTTGATGTAGTCGGTGGTCGTCAGCGGCGGCACGCCGACCTGCCGCTCGCGGGCCCGCTCCAGCAGGCGCAACATCACGTACCGTGCGCGCTTGGCGCCGCGTGAGTCGATGACGCCGTCGAGCGAGGCGATCCACTCGGCGGTCTCTTCCGGGTCGATGTCCGGAAGCTGGCTCGGCAGGCCGTCACTGATCACCGGGCGCTTGCGTTCCGTGGCCACTGGCGTTTCCTTCGTCAAGGGTGTATGCGTCAACTTTTCTGGCGTCTGCTCCCATCCTGCCCCCTGCGGCCGGTGCCGTCACGCCGACCGGGCCGTCAGGCGACGCGGGACACAGTAACGTCGCCGGCATGCACTCGTACGTGATCACCGTACGGACCGGAAAGGACCCGGTCGTCTACGACCTGACGACCGAGGCGGCCCGGTTCGTCGGGACGATCGCCGGCGGCGGGGACGGGTTGCTGAACGTGTTCGTCCCGCACGCGACCGCCGGGATCGCGCTCATCGAGACCGGCTCCGGCTCCGACGACGACCTGCTGCGGGCGCTCGACGAGGTGCTGCCCGCCGACGCCCGGTGGCGGCACCGGCACGGCTCGCCCGGGCACGGCCGGGACCACGTGGTGCCCGCGTTCGTGGCTCCGTACGCCACCCTCCCGGTGATCAAGGGGAAGATCGCGCTCGGCACCTGGCAGTCGATCTGCCTGGTCGACCCGAACGGCGACAACGCCACGCGCCAGGTCCGCCTGTCGTTCCTCCCCGCCGGACCAGCCTCGACGCGTTGATCATGGAGTCTGCGGCCGGACTCGCCGGGCGCCACGCCCGCAGACTCCATGATCACGGGGAGAAGGGCCGCCGTCAGACCGCGACGTCCCGGCGGGTGAACCGCCAGGTGCCGAGCGCGACCAGGACCGCCGTCGTGCCGAGCAGCAGCAGCGAGTCCCCGACCTGCAGCCCGTTCTTGAGCGGCTCGCCGCCGACGTTCCAGTGCCAGGGCGACACGCTCCTGGTCCACTCCAGCCCCCTGAGCTGCGGGAAGACGCCGTTTGCCAGGTACGCGAGCACCGCGACCCCGGCACCCACGCCGAACGCCAGACCCTTGCGCCCGGTCGCCGCCCCGACCGCGAACGCGACCGCCCCGATGCACGCGCCGAACAGCGCCATCTGCAGGGTCGCCGCGGCGAAGTCGGCGGCCGAGATCCCGTCGAGCTGGGCCGGACCGGCGATCGCGAGCATGGCCAGCCAGAGCACCGCCCCGATCAGCAGCAGCTCGACGCCGATCGCGGCGAACCGCTGCACGGCGGCCCGGACCCGGCTCACCGGGTACGCGAGCAGCAGGTCCAGCGTGCCGGCGTCCTCCTCGCCGGCGACCGCCCGGGTGCCGTGCGCGATCGCGAAGACCGCCACGAGCAGGGGCAGCAGCAGGCCGTAGACGCTGCTGCCGACGTACCCGGCCGCGGTGGCGAGGTCGTTGTAGTTGAACGCCTCCAGCACCTCCTGCGGGTAGCTGCGCATCGCCTGCTGCATCTCGGGCGTGTTCACGGTCGGCCAGAACGCCGCGTACAGCGCGCCCACTCCGGCGATCGCGAGCGCCCAGCCCAGGAGGGACCGCCGGGAGTCCCACAGCCACTTGGTGAACGGGTTACGCAGCATCGGTCCCATCTCCCGAGTAGTACGTGAAGAACAGCTCCTCCAGGTCCGGCTCCTCGGAGAGCAGGCTGATCACGGTGTGCCGGGCCGCGGCCTTGACCAGAACGTCGGCCCGCCCGTCCAGCCGGCAGCGCAGCACCGGACCGTCCACGGTCACCGCGCTGACGCCGGGCAGCGCGGCGAACTCGTCCGCGGGTACCGGTCCGTCGAAGTGGATCTCGACCCGGCGGACCGCGCGCTCGCGCAGGTCCTCGACCCGCTCGACGGTGACGAGCCGGCCGTCGCGGATGATGCCGACCCGGTCGGCGGTCTGCTGGACCTCGCTCATCACGTGCGAGGACATGAAGACGGTACGGCCGGCCGCGCGCGCCTCCCGCACCATCGTGACGAACTCCTGTTGCAGGAACGGGTCCAGCCCGCTCGTCGGCTCGTCGAGGACGAGCAGCTCGGGGTCGTGCATGAAGGCCTGGACCACACCGATCTTCTGCCGGTTGCCCCTGGACAGGCTCCTGATCCGCCGGCTCGGGTCGAGCTTGAGCCGGTCGGCCAGCTCGTCGACGCGGGCCCGGGGTACGCCGCCGCGCAGGTTGCCCAGGTACGTCAGCAGCTCGCGCCCGGTCTGCCGGCCGTCCACGACGAACTCGCCGGCCAGGTAGCCGAGCCGCCGGCGTAGCGTGACCCCGTCGCGCCGCGGGTCCAGGCCGAGCACGCTCGCCCGGCCGCCGGTCGGCCGGATCAGGTCGAGCAGCAGCCGGATCGTGGTGGTCTTGCCGGCGCCGTTCGGGCCGAGGAAGCCGTACACCTCGCCGGGTTCCACCTCGAGATCCAGGCCGGCCAGGCCGCGGCTGCGGCCGTACATCTTGCTGAGGTTCTCGGTCTCGATGACCATCAGTCACCTTCTCGCCCGGTAGCGCGCCACGAGGGCGGCCAGCTCCTGCTCGATGAACGCGTAGAAGTCGCGGGTCTGGCGCAGCCGGTCGGTGCGCGGGTTGTCCGGGCCGCCGAGCACATCGATGCCGCGGTCCAGGATCTCCACGAAGCGGCGGTAGCCGGAGCCGTCCTCGACCACCCGCATGATCGCGTCCGGGCCCATCTCGTAGAACGTGCCGCGCCGACCCGGCTGGGTCGCCCGCTTGATCAGATCACCGCTCGCGAGCAGGCGCGCCGCGGTGCTCACCGAGCCCTTCGAGAGCCCGGTCGCCTGCGCGATCTCGGTGACCGACTGGGCCGGCGGGTCGCTGATGAGCAGCCAGCCGAGCACCTTGCCGTACGCCGGCGGCAGGCCCATCCGGGCGAGCGTGGTGCCGAACTCCTCGACGTACCGCCGCTCCTGGTCCACGGGTCCCGCATCCTTGCGTCGTAATGTTCGGAACTTTGCCAACTTCACGATACTCCGCTGTGGCGGGGTGGCAAGCCGGGGGTGGCAAGCGGGTGGCAAGCCGGCGTGAGCCGCCGCACTCCTGGGCACTATGGGGCCCATGCGAACCTGGCTGCGCCTGAACGCCCTGTCGCTGGTGGTGTTCGCGGCGTTCTTCGTGTTCCTGGTGTTGCAGAGCGTGTTCGGTTGGCAGACCCGCAACGAGGAGCTGGCCGAGGCCGGCCGCGCCGCCGACACCTACCTGGGTTACCTGGGCAGCGGGCACTTCGCCGAGGCCACGTTCGAGAACTGGGAGTCCGAGTTCCTGCAGATGGGTTCGTACGTCCTGCTGACCGTGTTCCTCGTGCAGAAGGGCTCGGCCGAATCGCGCCCGCTCGACGAGGAGGGCGGCTCGGGCGACGACCCGGACAAGCCCGGCGCGATCACCAAGGAGTCACCGTTGCCGGTACGCAAGGGCGGGTTGATCCGGAAGGTCTACGAGAACAGCCTCTCCATCGCACTGCTCGGCATGTTCCTGCTCTCCTTCCTGATGCACCTGCTCGGCGGGACCGCGGAGCACAACGAGGAGCTCAGCCTGACGGGCGAGCCGCCGATCTCCGCGCTCGACTTCCTGGGTACCAGCACGTTCTGGTTCCAGTCGATGCAGAACTGGCAGAGCGAGTTCCTCGCGGTCGGGTCGCTGATCGTGCTGAGCATCTTCCTGCGCCAGCGTGGCTCGTCGCAGTCCAAGAAGGTCTCCGAACCGCACGCGAAGACCGGCTCGGGGTAGCGCTCTCGGCTCAGGACGCCGACGGCGCGGAGTACCTACAGCCGGAAGGCCAGATCCGGCGCGACCGACAGGGTGTCCATCTGGGCCTTCTGCAACCGGCCGGAGTAGTCCCAGTTCATCGCCTGCCACCGGGTAAACTGGTCCAGCACCCAGACGCCCGACTGCCGCGACCCGTTGCCGGAGCGCCCGTTGCCCCCGAACGGCAGGTGCGCCTCCGCGCCGGAGGTCGAGTTGTTCACCGACACCATGCCGGCCGAGACCCCGGCCCGGAACGCGAACGCCTTGCGCGGGTCGGTCGTGTAGATGCTGGACGACAGCCCGTACCCGGGCGCGTTGGCCAGCTCGACCGCCTCGTCCAGCTCCCGGTACGGCAGCACGCCGACGATCGGCCCGAACGTCTCCGTGGTGAACAGCCGGTCGTCCGGGCGTACCCCGGCGACCAGCACGGGGTGGTAGAACAGCCCGTTGGACGGGTCGCCGGCGAACCCCGGCCGCGGGCTGTCCGTCCCGATCCGCCCGACCGGCCCGAACACCCGGTGGTGGTCGCCGAGCCAGCCGAGCACGTCCTCGAATCCGTCGGCGAACCGGGGCGCCAGCAACGGTCCGTACAGGACATCGGTCCGCGTCGGGTCGCCCAGCGTGGCGCCCTGCAGCTCCTCGGCCAGTCGCTCGACGAAGGAGGGGTACGCCGACTCGTGCACGATCGCCGTGCCGAGCGAGGTGCACCGCTGCCCGGCCGTGCCGTACCCGCTGAAGAGCGCGCCCTCGACGGCGAGCGCCAGGTCGGCGTCCTCGGTGACCACCATCGGGTTCTTCCCGCCGAGTTCGAGGCAGGGGGTCTGCAGGTGCCGCCCGCACAGCTCGCCGATCCTCGCGCCCACCGCGGACGACCCGGTGAAGCCCACCTTGTCGACGAGCCCGGCGTCCAGCGCGCCGGCCAGACCGTCGAATGTGGACTGTCCGTCCGCGTAGACGACGTCCAGGACGCCCGGCGGCGCGCCCGCGGCCCGGACCAGCGAGGCGAGCGCGTCGGCGCAGGCGCTCGCGTACTCGGCCGGCTTCCACACCACCGCGTTGCCGCACAGCAACGCCGGCACCAGGTACCAGGACGGTACGGCCACCGGGAAGTTCCCGGCCGTGATCACCACGGCCACCCCGACCGGTACCCGGAACGTGAACAGCTGTTTGTCGGGCATCTCGCTCGGCACGGTCTGCCCGTAGAGCCGGCGCCCTTCGCCCAGGAAGAAGTCGCAGGTGTCGACGATCTCCTGGACCTCGCCCCGGGCCTCGGCGATCGGCTTGCCGACCTCCCTGGTGACGAGCTGGGACAGCTCCTCGAAGTTGGCCCGGACCAGCCGGCCGAGGTTCGCGATGACCTGGCCGCGCACCGGTGCCGGGACGGCGGCCCAGGCGCGCTGCGCGGCGCGGGCGGCCCGGCAGGCCGCGACGAACGTCTCCGGACCGGCGAGCGTCACCTGCGCGACGACGTCGTCGAGCCGGGCCGGGTTCAGGCTCTGGGCCAGCTCCCCGGCGGCGGACGTCGGCACTCCGTTGACCGTTGAGGTGAGGGCGTGCGGGATGGCCATCCTGGGACACTACCGGTGTGCTGCCGCCGCGTTTCCTGCGCCGCCTGGTGCTCGCGCCGTTGGTCGTACTGCTGACCGCCGCGGCGATCGTCGGCCTGCCCGTCCTGCTGCTCGTCGCGCTCGCGACCTCGGTACCGGCGCGCCGGCAGCGCCGCGGGCTGCGCGTGTTGTGGCTGGCCGTCGCCTGGCTGCTGCTCGAGTCGGCCGCGCTGGTCGCCCTGCTCGCGCTCTGGGTGGTCAGCGGCTTCGGCGGGCGGATGCGCACCGAGCCGTTCCAGGAGCGGCACTACGGCGTGGTGCGCTGGTTCCTGTCCGGCCTGTACGCGGTGGCGACCCGGGCGTTCGGCCTGCGCATCGTCATCGACGAGCCGCCGGGCACCCCGGAGGAGCTGTCCCGGCGGCTGACCCGCCCGGTGGTCGTGCTCAGCCGGCACGCCGGCCCGGGCGACTCGTTCCTGCTCGTGTACCACCTGCTCACGCTCTACCGGCGCCGCCCGCGCATCGTGATGAAGGCGGCGCTGCAGTACGACCCCGGCCTGGATGTCGTGATCAACCGCTTGCCGCACGCGTTCGTGCAGGCCCGGCGGGCCGGGGAGGGCTTTGGCGAATCCACGGTCATCGAGGAGATCCGGCGGCTCGCGGCCGGGCTGGGGCCGACCGGCGCGCTGGTGATCTTCCCGGAGGGCGGCAACTTCACGCCGCGCCGCCGGATCCGGGCGATCGAACGGCTGCGCCGGGCCCGCAAGTACGCCGAAGCGGAGCGCGCCGAAGGCATGGAGCACCTGCTGGCTCCCCGGACCGGCGGAGCCACCGCGGCGATCGACGCCTGTCCGGAAGCCGACGTGGTCTTCGTCGCGCACACCGGCCTGGACCACCTGGTCACGGTCGGTGACGTCTGGCGGGACCTGCCGGTCAACCAGGTCATCCACGCCAAGTGGTGGCGGGTGCAGGCCGAGGAGGTGCCCCGCGACCGGGAGCAGCAGGTGCGCTGGCTCTACGACTGGTGGGAGCGGATCGACGCCTGGATCGGAGAGCACAGGGTGGCATCGGCCACCCCCGGTCGGTAATGCTGTCACGCGTGACCACCCCTCAAGATCTCGATGAGCGCTTCAAGGCGGCGGTCTCCGCGCTCACCGTGCCGGAACCGTCCGCCCATGTGCCCGCCGCGACCGCGGAGATGCCGGTCCGTGACGGCGGCGCGCTCACCGGCGAGCAGGCGATGGCGCTGTTCGAGGCCCAGCTGACCAGCCGGCATCTGGATCTGGCCGCGCGCTGGCTGCGCAGCTTCGGGGAGGGGTACTACACGATCGGGTCGTCCGGGCACGAGGGCAACGCGGCCGTCGCGGCCGCCGTCCAGCTCACCGATCCGGCGCTGCTGCACTACCGGTCCGGCGCCTTCTACTGCGTACGGGCGGCCGAGGTCGACGGCGGGGACCCGGTACGCGACGTGCTCCGCGGGGTGGTCGCGTCCGCGCACGAGCCGATCGCCGGTGGCCGGCACAAGGTGTTCGGGCACAAGGACCTGAACATCGTGCCGACCACCTCGACGATCGCGTCCCACCTGCCGCGGGCCGTCGGGCTGGCGTTCGCGCTCGAACGGGGGCGGCGCAACGCCGTACCGTCGGCGTCCCGGCTGCGTCGCCCGGGGGGCGAGGCTCCGGCGCCGGCCTGGCCGGCGGACGCGATCGTGGTCTGCTCGTTCGGTGACGCCTCGCTGAACCACGCCGCGGCGACGGCCGCCTTCAACACGGCCGGCTGGTGTGACCACACCGGGGTACGGCTGCCGATCCTGTTCGTCTGCGAGGACAACGGCCTGGGCATCAGCGTGCGCTCCCCGGACGGCTGGGTGGCCGCCGCGCTGCGCTCCCGACCCGGCATCCGCTACCTCGACGCAGACGGGTGCGACCTGGTCGAGGCGTACGACGCGGCGAGCGACGCGGCGGACTGGGTACGCCGGCACCGGCGCCCCGCCGTGCTGCACCTGTCGATGGTCCGGCTGATGGGACACGCCGGCGCGGATGCCGAGGTGGCCTACCGGACCTCCGGGGAGATCGCCCGCGACCTCGACCGTGACCCGCTCGTCGCGACCGCCGGGCTGCTCGTCGCGGCCGGCCTGGCGACGCCCGAGGAACTGCTCAGCCGGTACGACGAGATCGGCTGGCACGTGCGCAAGGTGGCCGAGGAGGTGATCGGCGAACCGAAGCTCAGCACGGCGGCCGAGGTCGTCGGGCCGCTGGCGCCGCGCCGGCCGGTCCGCGTCGCCCGGGCCGTCGCCGAGGCCGCCTCCCGGGCCGCGGGTCAGCTCGGTGCCGCGCGGTCCACCGCGTTCGGCGGCAAGCTGCCGGAGGAGGCCGGGCCGCTCACGCTCGCCCAGACGATCAACGCGACCCTCACCGACGCGCTGCTCGCCGACCCCGGCGTGCTGGTCTTCGGGGAGGACGTGGCGGGCAAGGGCGGCGTGTACGGCGTGACCAAGGGTCTGCGGGACCGGTTCGGGGCCAACCGGGTCTTCGACACGCTGCTCGACGAGACGTCGATCCTCGGGCTCGCGCTCGGCGCCGGGCTGGCCGGGATGCTGCCGGTGCCGGAGATCCAGTACCTGGCGTACCTGCACAACGCCGAGGACCAGCTGCGCGGCGAGGCGTCGACCATGCAGTTCTTCTCCCGGGGTCAGTTCCGTAACCCGCTGGTCGTGCGGATCGCCGGCCTGGCGTACCAGGAGGGCTTCGGCGGGCACTTCCACAACGACAACGGGCTCGGCGTGCTGCGCGACATCCCGGGGCTGGTCGTCGCGCTGCCGTCCCGCGCCGACGACGCGGGCGGCATGCTGCGTACCTGCCTGGCGGCGGCCCGGGTGGACGGCAGCGTCTGCGCGTACCTGGAGCCGATCGCGCTGTACCACACGCGTGACCTCTACGCCGACAGGGACGGGGAGTGGCTGGCGCCGTACACCGCGCCGGCCGACTGGGCGGCGACCCACGTACCGGTCGGGCGGGCCCGGGTGTACGGGCTGGGCTCGGCCGAGGACCTGACGATCATCACGTTCGGCAACGGGGTACGGATGTCCCTGCGCGCCGCGCAGCGCCTGTCCGGCGAGGGGATCGGCACCCGGGTGGTGGACCTGCGCTGGCTGGCGCCGATGCCGGTGGCGGACATCATCCGGGAGTCCTCGGCGACGGGGCGGGTGCTCGTGGTGGATGAGACCCGGCGGGCCGGTGGGGTCGGCGAGGGCGTGCTGGCCGCGCTGGTCGACGCCGGGTACGTGGGCGTCGCCCGGCGGGTCGCCTCGGTCGACTCGTTCATCCCGCTCGGCGCCGCGGCCCGGCACGTGCTGGTCAGCGAGGATGCCATCACGCACGGGGCCCGGGCCCTGCTGGCGCGCTGACCTCGGGGCTGCCGGCGCGGTGGCGGCCGGCGCGGTGGCGGCCGGCGTGCTGTGCGGTGATTTCCCGTTCCGCCGGTGCGCCACTTGCGCGCCGCCGGTCTGCGGTGTGGACTACGCGCTAACGTCCCCCCGGGCTACGCTCGGATGGATCACATTGAGCGGTGAGGAGGCAGTTCGAGGTGAGCGCGACCGCTGGTCAGGCCGCCGACGGCGTACGGAGCCTGGCGGACCGGTTCGGCATCGAGCCGGGGATGGTCGTTATGGAGATGGGCTACGACGACGATGTCGACGAGGATCTCCGCGACACCCTGATCGATCGCTGCGGTGAGCTGGTCGACGAGGACACCGACGAGGTGGTCGACGCGGTGCTGCTGTGGGTCCGCGACGGCGACGGCGACGTCGTCGACCTGCTCGTGGACGCCCGCACTCCGCTGGCCGACAGCGGCGTCGTGTGGCTCCTGACGCCGAAGGCCGGCCGGCCCGGGTACATCGAACCGAGCGAGATCAGCGAGGCTGCGCTGACCGCCGGGTTGCAGCAGACGTCGACCGTCAACGCCGGCCAGGACTGGACCGGCGCCCGCCTCGTCGCACCGCGCGCCGCCCGCGCGCGCCGCTAAGCTGTGACTGTGATCGATGTAGGTGCTGAGGCGCCCGACTTCGTGCTGAAAGATCAGAACAACCAGGAGGTCCGCCTCTCGGACTTCCGTGGCCAGCGCAACGTGCTGCTGGTCTTCTACCCGCTCGCGTTCACCCGGGTCTGCCTGGGCGAGCTGTGCCAGGTGCGGGACACCCTCGGCGACTTCGTCAACGAGAAGGTCCAGTTGCTGACCGTGAGCGTCGACTCGATCTTCGCTCACAAGGTCTGGTCCGATCAGGAGGGGTACACGTTCCCGCTGCTGGCGGACTTCTGGCCGCACGGCGCGGTCGCTCAGGCGTACGGCGTCTTCGACGACACGCGGGGCATCGCCAACCGGGGCACGTTCCTCATCGACCGCGACGGCATCGTCCGGTTCGCCGAGATGAACCCGCCCGGCGTCGCCCGCGACCAGGACGCCTGGCGCAAGGCGCTCGACTCGCTCGAGGTGTCCTGACCGCGGCTGCCCGACTCTGCGGAGACTTCTCCGTGCCCTGGCACGGATTCCGCCACGTGATCATGGTCTGCTGCGGGTCCGGGCCGTGGACGGCGGGGTAAGCTAGGCCGTCCACGAGCCCGGGCGCGTAGCTCAGTGGAAGAGCACCCGCCTTACAAGCGGGGGGTCGCTGGTTCGAACCCAGCCGTGCCCACA